>Ga0114958_10001264_pt1 | contig 20127 bp, 18 predicted proteins | sample C_130208_EF_Meta_FD_89577 | JGI IMG/M metagenome (GOLD analysis project Ga0114958, IMG submission 89577) | Freshwater microbial communities from Lake Croche, Canada to study carbon cycling - C_130208_EF_MetaG | ecosystem: Environmental > Aquatic > Freshwater > Lake | place: Lake Croche, Canada...
AGACCAATTAGACCAATTAGACCAATTAGACCAATTAGACCAATTAGACCAATTAGACCAATTAGACCAATTAGACCAATTAGACCAATTAGACCAATTTGAAGAAAGGGAGTACATCGTTATTTGCCCAAACTGTACAGGTGTCATATGGGTGGAAGAAATAAACTGTGCTATTTTTCGGCATGGTACACTCAAGACAAACGGAAAGCAAATAGACCCACATGCCACGGAGGACTTGTGCACATGGTTGCGAATCAACAACCTTATTAATGGGTGCGGAAAACCATTGAGAGTTATACAAGAGTGCGAAACTGGACGCCTCAGAGCCGAAGTGTGTGGATACGAATAGTGATACGAATAGTGATACGAATAATAGAAATAGTAAGTTAATTTATATGACAATTCATTCAACTGTTTTAATTATGCAAGATGTGTTCTTCTAGCTCAGTTGGGTAGAGCATTGGTCTTATGAGCCAAAGGTCAGCGGTTCGAACCCGCTGTAGAACATACTATAGTTACGTAAAGTTTACAACTATTTCGACGGTTTCTTTTTTTATTGATTTAGTTGCACTAACGGAGAGCTCTTCGCGCTTCTTGCGCGTTTTGTTTGTTTCGGGAAGTTTCGCAATCTTCGTCTTTGTCATTTTTGTTGTATTTGTTCCATTTGTTCCATTTGTTCCATTTGTATTTGTTCCAATTATTGTATTTGTTCCAATTGTTCCAATTGTTCCATTTGTTCCATTTGTTCCAATTGTTGTAAGTTTTTCATCATTTCGTTTGGATGTGCTGTTTCTTGCGTTCATATCTTTTTCAATCATGTCGTAATTTGCTTCAATGTAGTCAATTACATCATTTTCCAATGTCCACTTGAAGAAATTTAACTGACCAATGGTAGTTTCGATAAATGTGCCATCTTTGTATGGAATACTTATCCTATCCCATCTGCAAAATGGGTCAAATCGTTTTTTAGAGTACGCTTTTAGTTTCAACTTATAATCAACATATACCTTGAACCGTTTCATATCGGCCAACGGATAGACTGTGTAATATTTTTTCGCAAAGTTTGTAACAAACCAGTCGACAATGCGCAATGAAATTATCGAGTCTCCAGTGATAATGCTCAACATGGTCGTCAAATGTTCTTTGTTTTCATAGAATTGCAACAGACTTGTCAATATCAAATCGTTTTGGGTTGTATATACCGAAGAAACTTGGCGTTTAGATGAGTTTATTTGACTTGTTGGACCATGGGCACTTATATCGATGCAAGTAACAGATGCCATATTTGTGTGGATGATTTGGGTATTTGGGTATTTGGGTATTTGGGTATTTGGGTATTTGAGTATTTGAGTATTGAAACAAGAAAAAAGAAAAAAGTAGTTATTCAAAATTATGTATTCTTTATTTAAATCCATTTTTTGTGTCTAAACAAAAACTAATCGTATGATTTCTTTGCGCAAAGCTGCGTTACGAGCAAATCAACTGTGCAAGCCTTGGCAAGGACGTCATTTGTCAGGCGTTTCACCTCATTTTCAAGTGACGTAATTCGTTCGTCACGAAGACTAATGGCATCGCTAATTTCATTCGTTGACGTTGACGTTGCAATTGCCTTCATTGATGTTGCCGCCGTCTTGTTATTATTCTGGGGAACAGCATATGTTATGACTCCACCATTTAATGCGTTCAGCCAATCCCTATGTGTCTTTGTTCTGCAGTGAAATGCAAGAGATATATTAGACATGTAGCTTTTCCCGGGACGAGTTCCACATTGACACTCGACTCCGTTGGATGGAACTGTATGCTTTGTAATTTTATCAATAGAACGTCCCGTATTGTCAATTGTGGGAATATAAACGGTTGGCTTGGGTTTGGGGGTTGATTCACTTATACATTCGATTACATCTTCGACTACATCTTCGACTTCATCTTTATTCGGCTTGTCCATTTTATAGATTTTATAGATTTTATAGATTTTATAGATTTTATAGATTTTATAGATTTTATAGATATTGTTCAGGGAAAAGTGTATATGATATACAGAATATATTCCTAACTTGAGTTTAAACTTATACTTTTTATAATTTAACAAAAAGTATAAAAGTATATTTTTGCCATACTTTTTTTTAAAAGTATAAAAGTATAATATTATTTTGTGGTATCTATTCTCACAATATTGAGAGTCTTTGTAAACAAGTATGCATCTACTGTTCTGCGTTTTCTTGACAGATTACACCCAAGACATGCAATAATAACGTTTCCTATATTGTGGCCCATATCATTGTCAATTCGGTCTAAAGTCCATTGACGCGGGTCTTTGACGTTTTCCCATGTCAATGCAACTTGTTGATTACAATAGAAGCATAAATAACCACTAATTGGAAATAATACATTTTCTAAATGCGAAATAGTAACCATTGCTTCCGCATTAAAGATACCTTTGAGTTTATCTTGCGATTTATACCCTTGTAGTTTTCGCGTCGTTGATACGGCATGAAGGAGTGGTCTACTTTTCGAAAACGTATCATCTTCAAGAACTTTTCGCATGTGATACCGATTTGATTTTCCCTCAAATGAGATGCTGTGCGTTGTGCCGTTCAAGGCAGTATTATTTGTATTTGTTAAAATTGTATTATTGACCATAATTGTTTTAGTATCACTATCACCCATTCGACAAAAGACAAAAGACAAAAGACAAACAAAATTAATAGCAACAAGAAAAACAAGAAAAACAAAATTAATAGCAACAAGAAAAACAAGAAAAACAAAATTAATAGCAACAAGAAAAACAAGAAAAACAACAAACAACAAACAACAAAAGAGAGATGTGTTTTTAATGTATGTAGAAAATTGAATTAAACTTAACTTGCAATATACTCTTTATATCAATCCGCCCGTATCAATTAAAAATAGAAGAATATATTTTTGGGAGTTGAAGAATTGAAGAGTTGAAGAATTGAAGAATTGAAGAATTGAAGAGTTGAAGAATTGAAGAATTGAAGAGTTGAAGAATAAAACATTGAAATAATACAAAGAAGGAATGGAAGAGCAATACGAAAACACTGGACAAGGGAAAGAAGGGAAAGAAGGGAAAGAAGGGAAAGAAGGGAAAGAAGGGAAAGAAGGGAAAGAAGGGAAAGAAGGGAAAGAAGGGAAAGAAGGGACAGGCGTGCTATTTAATATGACGACGACATCAGCTACATCAATCACGACTGCATCAACCGCAATGTCACCGTCTACGACAAAATACAAGCCTGCACTAATATCACACCAAAAAGGAAGTTATCGTGCGCTGAGACCGGGGCATTCGAATCTTGAAAACGTTGAAAAATTTTTGGAGGTTGATAAAACTCACAACGAAACTGAGCCATGGAGTAAGCTCGACAAAACTGCAAAGATACGTAAATTCGCAACGTATTGTGCAACGTACGCGGCAACGAATGCCCTCGATAATATTGCCGAAGAGTGCCTCTTGACATACTTGAAAGATTGCTTGGACCGCAAAAAATTGTTGCGGGTGAAAGATGTTATCTATGACAAGGTTCTTGGCGTTGTGACGGATATTCCTGCATTAGTTTACACAAAAGTGAATAATCATTTCACGCTTCGAAATATGGATGCGAAACGTGTCAGCACCCTAAAAGGTCTACCGCCTCCAAGAAATGGTACTGTCAAGCATCGCGTCATAGGAGTAGGAATAGGAATAGGCGCGTCATAAATGTTATATAATTTATTCCAAAGAACAAAACAAGATAATACAAACCAAAAAAGTAGCTTAAACCTATGTTTTGTTTTATAATTTAATCAAACCGCCTTTTCTTCTGGTTTCTTGTGGTTTCTTCTGGTTTCTTCTGGTTTCTTCTGGTTTCTTGTTTGGACAAATGGATGATTTTGTCGTTTTGAAGAATGGTGTCTTGGAGTTAACTCTTTATGAAGAAGAGGATGTAATTCAAACCGCATTGCACTTGATGTGGGATTATGTAGTATCTAATCCATTAAATGCTTCAGACCCACACTTTAGTGAATTGTTTGCAGAGGACATGGAAAGTATCATTCAATTATCCATGAAATTTAGTGACTCGGTTTCTTTGCCAGAGTGCTATGATGTTGCGGTTAAAATATTTCACGAGACTATGTACCCGATTCGGTCTCATGAAACAACTTACTCGAAGACGAACACTCTTTGGAGTCTGTCAGATGACTATATTACCGAAAGGCTCATGTACTTGAAGGATATGCCGCAGCCGGCTCAACGCACACCTGAATGGTACACATTTCGGCAAAACCTTATTACCGCAAGTAATGCATGGAAAGCTTTGGAGGAGCCAGGGGGTGTTCGTAACTCCCTCATATATGAAAAGTGCATAGCCTCATCCAACTCATCCAACTCATCGAACTCATCCAACTCATCAGATAAATGGGGAGTGAACGTTAACTCCCCAATGCACTGGGGGCAAAAATACGAACCCGTTTCTGTCTTGTACTATGAAAAGACGTACAAGACAAAAGTATCTGATTATGGATGCATTCCTCATCCCAAGTATACCTTTCTTGGGGCGTCTCCAGATGGAATCATGTCCGATATAACGCTGCCACATTATGGTCGCATGTTGGAAATAAAAAATGTAGTTAGTAGAGAGATTGACCGTATTCCGAAAAAAGAGTACTGGGTCCAAATGCAACTGCAGCTTGAAGTGTGCGGTCTGAATGAATGCGATTTCTTGGAAACTAAATTTGAAGAATATGCAAACGCCGACGAATTTTTCGCGGATGGAGAACATTTCTGTGAAACGGAAGATGGGTTTCTCAAAGGCATTATGCTATACTTTTCCAAAAAGGGCGTTCCTATCTACGTTATAAAACCATTGACCATGGAGGAATCTGATTTTAATCTGTGGGAACAGGAGATGATGGAAAAGTATACCACACATTTGGACCATTTGGACCATTTGGACCATTTGGACCATTTGGACCATTTGGACGATTCAATAAAAATCATCCAATTTGACCAAGAAGATATGATAAAAACAGACGAATCATCCGAATCATCCGAATCATCCGAATCATTAGACACGATATGGGTTTCTACCTTGTATTGGCACATGTCAGATGTGAGTTGTGTTCTTGTGGAGAGGAATGCGACTTGGTTTGAGGCGGCTGTGCCAGTAATGGAATCATTGTGGGACACTGTCATTTTAGAAAGAGAAACCGGCGATTTTACGAATCGTGCGCCACAAAAGAAGCCTCGAACTGGGGTCGCCCCAAGTTCATCGCAGCTGATTAGTGTGAAGAAATTAGGGGTATAATCTCTTCCATCTCTTCCCTATCTGTCTTAGTATGGCATATTTTCAGAATTCCCCATAGTAAGGTCAATTGGAGTTGTATAATAGCCAATGCGATTTTGGCCGAGGGGAGCAGGGTCTAACGGTGTCTGTACATTTGTATTCGGCGTTATACGGTCATCTTTGTAATATGCCCCACAGAACTCGGCGCGTTCACAGTTTCCTATATCCGGATTATATTGATATTTAAGGTTGTTTGTAATTTGTTCATATGATGGCGAATGAAGTACTGGATTGTGCCACCAAATATCACTGTATTCGTTAGAGCTGACCATGTTTTTTGTATCAATCTGAAAAGAATCGGCAATAAGAAAATTGCTGTCGTATGAGCTCGTATTTTTGCTTTTATTATATGGTTGCGTAAATGTAGGGGGGTCTTTACTTGTTTTGTTTTGTTCTGTTTTATTTTTATTTTGTTGAAACCCTTCATTGACATTATTGACATTATTGACATTATTCAACTGATTCAAATTATTCCAAGTGTCAAATCCCTTTACTACGCCAAGATGACGTGGGGGAAACATTGGCGCAGAAAAACTAACGGCTGATAATAATACAATGCCTACAATCAACCATACGACCAAATTTGCCATTATGTATACATTTTTGCGGATATTATTATAAACTACAAAAAGGAAAAAGGAAAAAGGAAGATGGTCCTGCCAAGAAAAAGCCCATCTAAACAAAAACATAAAGTCAAATTTGAAAAAAAAAGAAAAAAAAGAAAAACGATAAAAAGAAAAACGATAAAAAGAAAAACGATAAAAAGAAAAACGATAAAAAGAAAAACGATAAAAAGAAAAAAGAACAACTGTGTAATTTTAATTTTAATTAGTTAACCAAATATTCCCCCCCTTTAAACAACAAAATAACAATAAATATTTAATTATCGGGCTCTGACTCTTCAATGACATCGTCGTCAGAATCTTCAAAATCATCCGCAAAGTCCGAATCATTTTCTTCAAGACCTTCCGTCATTTGCGTGAGAGTTGGTTGCTTTGCCGGAATGATTCGGACTTTTTTGTTTGCCCCACTTTGTCCAGCACTTTTTACCTGCGCATTTCCATAGCCCGCCGGAAGAGGGAACGCCAACGACAGTGCTAATGCACGGTCTCTTGCCGCCTGCTTCACAGTTTGTATGCGGAAATTCTCACTTCTGTATAACAGTCTGTCCTGCAGCATAATATCGTCCTTGGCACAAAGTTCAAACGCCGCGTCACTTTTTCTTTTCAATGACTCCTTTCGAGCTTTTGCGTCGTTGTAATCTGCCGCTTCTTGGTTGATCTTCTTTTGTAATTGCTCTCTTTTTTGTTGACGCGTGACCTCCACATTGGACATCCAAAATGCACGTGTTTTTTCCATTTCCTGCAGATAGGCTGCAATCTGGCGGTCGGTGTTCGTGTCTATTTTTAACAACTTCTCGCTGTTCGCGACTTTCTCGTCCTCGTGCTTTTTTTGCAAAGCGCCGAGAATAACGTGTAGTTTTTGAGAATCGATTGATGCCTTGGATGACGCTCGACCATTTGTAACAATTTGTTGTTTTACAACGTCCACCGCCCTCTTATCTCTCTGAAGGTCATGACGACCCTTCTGCACTCTGTGAAGTGGGTCCGCGCTGGAATCGGGAGCTGAATCTAACACAGACTCTGGTGCTGGTACTGATTGTGATGCTGGTACTGATTGTGATGCTGATGCTGATGCTGATGCCAAACCAATTGTTCGGCAGTCGGAAGCATTGAACATCTTGTCGTCTTGTCGTCTTGTCGTTTTGTCGTCTTTCGTCTTGGCTGGTTTTTCTTACTTGGTAGTTCAATATTGTGGGAAAAAACATTTCAATTTTTTTTGGAAAAAATGAACAAATGAACAAATGAACAAATAGACTGACTCATCGTTTCTTTTTGTTCTGTTTGTTCATTTTCGTAATTCCGCACAAAAAAAAAACATTATAGAGATGAGATTTTAATACTATAAATAATCCCGGCGCAACATATTCTAACAAATACTACATGTCTTTTCTTTACGATATGATGGCCATGGATTATCAGGGAGTCAATACAGATAATGGAGAAAATGGAGAAAATGGAGAAAATGGAGAAAATGGAGACAATGGAGATATGCAAGTGATAAAACGCAATGGTAAATCAGAAGTAATGGCATTTGACAAAATACTACGTCGTATTAAAGATGTGGCAATCAATAATTTCGAACATGGAACAAACATCGACTCGAAAGACATTAAAGTGAACGTTACTGCACTCACCATCAAGGCGATAGACCAACTTTATGATGGCATTCCAACATCCAAAATCGATGAATTACTCGCCGAGCAGTGCGCCACTATGAGCGGTACTCATATGGATTACGGTACACTTGCTGCAAGACTCATCGTCAGTAACCACCACAAGAACACTAACCCAAAATTCAGTGAGGTGATGGAAGAACTATTTCATGAGAAGAAAGTATCACTAACACTAATCACCTTTGTTAGGTCACCAGAAGGTAAATCATTTTGTGACAATTTGATAGTTCATAGTCGCGATTATTTATTTGACTATTTTGGATTTAAAACATTGGAAAGGTCCTATCTATTTCGAATAGGTACTCGTATTGTAGAACGGCCCCAGCATATGTGGCTGCGTGTAGCAATTGGCATTCATGCAACCGGCAGTTCGAGTGGTAACACCATGGCAGATATAGCCGAGACATATACATTAATGTCCTTGAAATACTTTACGCATGCGACCCCTACGCTCTTTAACGCTGGCACACCAACGCCGCAATTAAGTTCTTGTTACCTTCTTGGGGTGGAGGATGACAGTCTGGAAGGTATCTTTAATACGCTATCTGATTGTGCCATGATAAGCAAATGGTCGGGTGGGATAGGTCTTCATATTCATAATATTAGGGCAACGGATTCACTAATTCATGGCACAAACGGGTTATCAAGCGGCATCGTGCCAATGTTAAAAGTATATAATGATACTGCCAAATTTGTGAATCAAGGCGGACGCCGCAACGGTTCTTTTGCCATCTACTTGGAACCGTGGCATTTAGATATTGAGGCGTTTTTGGATTTAAAGAAGAACCATGGCGACGAAGAAAAACGTGCAAGAGAGCTTTTTTATGGCCTATGGATACCGGACCTATTTATGCAGCGTATTAAAGATGATGGAATGTGGACATTATTTTCACCGGATGATACGCCGAATCTGTATGATGTGTGGGGTTCCAAATTTGATGAATTATATCTTGCCTATGAAGGTCGTCCAGAATCAGTTATTAAAAAGAAAACCATAAGAGCGCGTGATTTGTGGTTTCGAATACTCGATGCGCAAATGGAGACAGGCACCCCTTATTTGTTGTATAAGGATGCAGCAAATGCGAAATCGAATCAGCAAAATCTTGGGACAATTAAAAGTTCTAATCTTTGCACGGAGATTATCGAGTATTCTGACGGAGAAGAAAGTGCGGTATGTAATCTTGCAAGCATCGGTTTGCCAAGTTTTGTTTGTGTAAATAAAAAGAAAAGAATAGAAGAAGACGTTGGTGGAGTTGGTGGAGTTGGAGAAAAAGAATTGTGCGGAGCTGTTTATTTTGATTATGAAAAGCTGCATGAAGTGGTAAAGACGGTAACGAAAAATTTAAATCGGATTATCGATATTAATTTTTACCCAACGGAGAAAACGAAGCGTAGTAATTTGCTTCATCGGCCAATTGGTATTGGTATCCAGGGTCTTGCGGATACATTTATTCTTCTGGACATTGCATTTCATTCGGATGCGGCGAAAACAATGAACAAACTGATATTTGAAACAATGTATCATGCGTCAATGGAAGCAAGCAATGAGATATGTATTGCTCGTCATGTAAAGGCTGCAGATTTTTTGTCAGATAAAGATGGTCGTTGTTATTTTCGAGCGTTATCATCGGAAAAGGACTATGCCATTGATGTGTCAATACCGAACGAAACGTGGAACTTTGCAGAGTCGAGGGAGTTATTAAATTCAAATTATTTTGGTGCATATAGTAGTTTTGCGAATTCGCCATTATCAAAAGGGTTGTTTCAGTTTGATTTGTGGAAAATTGACCCTCCATCCACCAGATATGACTGGGTAAGTTTACGCCAAAGTGTCGTAAAATACGGCGTGAGAAACTCATTGTTGTTGGCACCGATGCCTACGGCCAGTACCTCTCAAATACTTGGATTTAATGAATGTTTTGAACCGATGACGAGTAATCTATACGTTCGTCGTACTATCGCAGGGGAATTTGTGGTAGCGAACCGATACTTGATGAAGGATTTGATGGATATCGGTATGTGGAATGATGAAATCAAAAATAGTATCGTCCTGAACAAGGGGTCTATCCAACAGTTGACCATGTTGCCAGAACATATGCGAGAAAAATACAAGATTGCGTGGGAAATACCAATGAAACATATTATTGAGATGTCTGCAGAGAGGGGTGCATTTATTTGTCAAAGTCAGAGCTTAAATTTGTGGATGGAGGACCCCACGTACTCTACCCTAACATCCATGCACTTTTACGCATGGCGACTCGGTCTGAAGACAGGCATGTACTATTTGCGACGTAAACCAAAACACCAGGTTCAACAATTTACAGTGGCGCCCACTTTTTCTACAAATCATACAAATAATACAAATAACATTGATTGTGAAATGTGTTCCGCATAAACAAATCAACAAATCAACAAATCAACAAATCAACAAATCAACAAATCAACAAATCAACAAATGCAGTTTCGTAAACGGGTTGAATGGGACAAATTATGAGTAAGTTTTTTCTGTTTTTATTATAGTAATTACGCATAAAAGTGAAGATTATAAAATTTCTGCCGTAAAAATCTGTTCAGTATAATACTATATATCGCAAAAATATAATAGTGCATACTACATTGGGTAATTTACAAATAGAATGGCCACCTTTACAATTTATTATTTAGCACAATCCATATCGAATGACCAATTGTACAATGCTACGCAGGCGATCGACTTTTATTGGTCTTCTGCCGAACTCGTTGGGAATGTAAGTGCAACAGGCCAAACCGCTGCTCCAGCGGGAACACTTAAAGTTAGTTATTCCTATGATCCAAATTTGAACTCCTGTACAGGGTTGGTGGTTATTATTGTTGGACCACAAGCTGCGATTGCAACAGTTCCTGCAGCAATTACCAATAGAAACTTGGGGTACAATTCTTCGATGGCTTTCCCATTCGAGGCGAATAGTATAAACGGTCCATTCACTTCAGTTGTTACTACAGCAGATGCATTTAATAATATATATGTTGGGGGTAATGCGCTGCGAATTGCGACAGGCCAAGTGCTTACAGTCGCATCAGGAAAGTCTTATAATATTTTTGAGATTCAAGTATCTGCTGCGACCCAAAATGCTGGTACTGGGTCACAAGGACCACAAGGTATTCAAGGTTTTACTGGCTACACTGGTTCACAAGGGACGGGTGGTATCACTGGTATCGATAGCCAAACAGGTCCGACAGGTGGCTTACTCTTCGCGGATGCATCTGGAAACATGTACTATAACTCCCAATTTACAATGAATTGTGATGGGTACTACCATTTAGATATTACAGGTGAGGGCGGAATACTGTTGAGTGACTCTGTTGCAAACAACACTACTGCTGTGCTCCCAGGACTCCTATACATAAATACACTCTTGACACAAACCTATAACACAATAACCTCGGATAACATTTATTTTATTGGTCCTACTGGGACCTCGGCATTAAGTGCGAATACCCTTTTGTTAACTGATAGTACCACACTCGTCAATACTTCTATTGGTGCGACTGGAATTTTGACACCGAATATTACTGCGACAACGATAACGGATGGGTCCAGCCCTACAGGCTCAACCGGTGCTTATGGTCAGGTGCTAACATCGACTGGCGAAGGCCTTTCATGGCAAACCCCGAGTATTACGTCCGCTTATGGCGGGACAGCATATTTCGGCCCTGGTATTAGCCTCTCCTCTATCCCTCAATTATTTACGTCCGCTCAAGGGCCAAGTATTCCACAGAACACATCTGTACTTGTTACCGCGAATGTGACAATCAACGCAGTTGGTGGATCCGTACTTTCGTATAACATAGGCATTACAGGTCCTAATGGACAGTCATCATTTGGTCCCACTGGATATTATCAGAACTACGGGAGTCCACTAAGCTCCACAATTTTACCGCTAATGGATTTAGTTTCTACGCCAGCGTACATTGGCCAAACAGAGACTTTTTTTGGAGCGATTCAACTCGCTTCGTCTGCCCCCGCCAGCGTCTCTTCAATCAGTATTATGACAATGGTAACGGGAAATACTCCTACAGGAACGGTTTATCATTAAGGGGGGTACCCCCTAAAACCCCCTAAAACCCCCTTACAACATGAACGAATCATTTTACGTCAATCTGACGCCAATTTTACTCAGAGTCGAATTTGCGTCAGAGTGACGTAAAATAAGCAGTAGACAAGCAATTAGGCAAATGCTGGGTACCCCCAGTGGACCCCCTAAAACCCCCTAAAACCCCCTTACAACATGAACGAATCATTTTACGTCAATCTGACGCCGATTTTACTCAGAGTCGAATTTGCGTCAGAGTGACGTAAAATAAGCAGTAGTAATAGCTTAGGGACTGAGTTATAAGAACCCATAATTACTTAAATCAAAGTTCAAACGGTCATTCGTAACCAGTTTAATAAAAGGAATATCTTTCACTTCTGGGTCAGAGTCCAGTTTCGAATGAATGCATGTTCTATCCCATTTACAATCATCCTGTACTTTGAAAAGACTATCCTCTGCTTTGTAGAGCAACACTTTCATTTTGTCGGAACGACTAATACGGTAAAAGCATGCATGCATTGTTAAATACGTATCATCCGGGCTTTGGGTCGGAAAAATTTGACTTAAATCAAATCCTTCCCCCTGCAACTTCTTCTTGTATTTGGTAAAACCAAACCGAATCGCATGCTCAAATTCGGACCGCCATCGATGCATCAAGTTACTATGGATGGGCGCCATCATAAAATAGTTTTCAATAAACGAAAATGGATTTTCATCCACAATTCTGCTTTTAAAATAAAAACCACCAAACTCCGATTGATTCTCCGTACATTCCTCGCGTAATTTATCCAACCCCATTTCATGATTAATAAGGACACCCGCATCACACCAACATCCACCATATACATCCAGTAAATAAAGACGAATCCAATCTGCTTTCTGAGCAGCACCAAGTTCCTCCATCGGTACCCAATCCGAACGCGGTATATAATTGTACACAGTATCGCCATTTAAAACGCGATAATCCCAAGTACCAATCGTGGTTCGGTTGTATTTGATGGTATTTTGAATAGAAACTGGCATTAAGGATTCATCATCCCAAAATGTCCAGATTATCTTGGGGATATTGTAATTTTTTTCGTTCATATTTGTGTTTGACGTCTTTACCAAATATTCGATTTCTTCGATGTTTTCTATTTCTTTGTTTTGTTCGTTTTGTTTAGGGTTTTGACGATTTAAATACCCTTCCTTATGACACTTCAAATCAATGTGTACAAGTAAACCAACTACTAATATCAAGGCAAATATGATGACTGCGTAAAGTAGTTCCAACCATGTATGTTTATGTTGCATTTCGTTTTTGTTTTTGTTTTTGTTTTTGTTTTTGTTTTTGTTTTTGTTTTTGTTTTTGTAAAAAATGAAATACTTATTTATGACCTCACTTTGCGACTTCCTTGTTAAGATATATGTTTATAAAAAATATACGTTTTTTCCAACAATAATTAGTTTAATGAAAACTTATAATGATACACGTTTTTTCTCATATTTGGCCGTCCGTTTTACATGGGAATCGTCATATGGTGGAGCGCACAATAACATCTCAGGCAAAGTTGAACATCCACAATAGCATTATGCAACCCAGTGGGTTCTGCGTCTGTTGGAAATAAGTTCATATACAACTCCAATAAAGTTGGGTATTTGTGAAATGTTCGTCCGTTTCGACTTTGCATTATTCCACATCGCGTCGTGCCCATTTGCATCGTGCATTCGTATTTGCTTTTCTCGGAAAACCATTTTATCCATGACAAATACGTATTGATGTTATTATTCGTTCTTGTCCATTGTCGAAATAATCGTCTATTTAGTATTTCGCCAAGTTTTGCCTCTTCAATTGACTCAATGCGAAGGCGTGCTGCGCTGGACCTTGTTATCATTTGGAACAGCGGTGCTTGTCTTTCTTTTTCTTTTTCTTTTTCTTTTTCTTTTTCTTTTTCTTTTTCTCCAGCTCCGCTAACTTGTTTTTCTTTTTCCTGAACATCCAGCAAATGTTTTTGCTTGCCAAGTAATCGTATAATTTCGACCAATATCATATTCCTATCGAATCCGACATTATGCCCCACGATGCAATCTACGTCAACGGATGCACCAACGAATGCATTCAACGCGGAGGTGATTGGAACACCTCTTGCAATACAATCACTTTCAGATATGCCATGTACTGCAAATGCTGCAGCCCCAATAGTTAAACCGGGATTACATTGAATCAGTTCATCGTACACTCGCAAAGTCTCACATGAGTCTGTATCATAGAGAATAAAGCTGAGCTGTACTATATGTGGCCATAGATGTACTGTATCAAAATCAGGCAATACATCTTGCGGTGATTTTGGTGATTTTGGGGGAGGAAGACCCGTAGTTTCTGTATCAAAAACAAGAATTCTCATTTTGTTATATGGGTTGGCTTAAAGACCATGTAAATATGTACATAAGTCTTTTTATACTTTTTTATAAATTAACAAAAAAGTATGGCAAAAAATATACTTTTATTGTTTCCTTGTACGATGTCTTCGTCGAACACGTCGAACACTTCTTCCTCCCAATTTTGCTTTATTCGCCCTTTTGGCAGCGTAGAAGCGTCTCATTTCACTGAGCCTTAACGTCGCTCTCCCATGTGAAGGAGTTGTTGGCGAAGTTGGCGAACTTCGCGAAGTTTGCGAAGGAGACACATATCTGTGAGGCGGATGGTACGGTTCTCTTTCTCTTTCTCTTTCTCTTTCTTTTCTTTGGTTTGGATGAATTATGTGTCTTAAGGGCTCATGGTGCTCATGGTGCTCATGGTGCTCCCTTATACCAAACCATTCGTCCAATACATCCTCCACCATGGGTTGAGGAGCGGCGATAGGAACAGGAATAGGAACAGCTCGAGCATGACGTCGTTTGCGAACTGTTACAAATCTACCATCCGACATTACTACAAAACAAGAACAAGAACAAGAACAAGAAAAAGAAAAAGAAAAAGAAAAAGAAAAAGAAAAAGTATTATAATATAACGAGTGATAATTATGTACCTCCACTACGGTACGGTACATAATTATGTAAATAATGAAATGTTAAAAGGTTTTAATTTAAAGGTGACAAGGTGCAATGTGCAAAGTACAATAATACAAAAAGTATTTCAATTAATTGGAGTAAGCCAAACCTCCCATTCCGCTCATGATTCTCAGAACGTTATAGTTGGTAGCATACACACGTACCTTGGCGGTCTTGGTGCCTTCAACGGTGGCGTTGGAAAGAACCAGCTGCAACGTGGCGTTATCAATACGCGAGAAGTTGCACGTGCCAGACGGTTGGTGCTCTTCAGGACGAAGGGCGAACGAGTAAACGTTGATACCTTCATCCGGGGCACGGGTATGCGACTGGAACGGTTGGACCCAAGAGAAGTACGAGCCTTCGCGCTCCGAAAAGCGGTCTTGGCCGTTCAATTGCAGCTTACCAACAACCACTGGGTTCTGGCCCCAGCAGTGCATGTCGAGGGAAGTTTCCGTGAGAACAAAGGTTCCGGCATCGCTGACCGTGGACCCGTGGTTGTGCGAACCAGTCGGCTGCGAATGAAGTCCGAGTTGGGCAAGAGCGGCTGAACTGGGGGCGTTGCCACCGCTGTTCAAAGTGATGGCAGGACCACCAAAGTTTGGTTCAGTCATGGCGTTATTGTATACACCGCCGTGCCAGTAGCCAGTGAAAGATGAGCTGGTCTGCGCATCCATAGCTCCAGCATCTTGGAACAAGCCCTGAGCATCGACAAAACCTTGGGCTCCACCCATGACTTCGGCAGGTCCACCGAAAGCCTGAATGGCGTTGGGCAAAGCATCGATGGCATCGGTGTAGTTGAAAGGCTGAGCACCCAGAACCTTGAACAGCGTAGCATCACAAAGCAAGGACGAACAGTAGTCGACGTTCTGGTCAGGCTGGACAACCCAAATGAGTTCCTTGACCGGGTGGTTAAAGTTGAGCTTAATCTTATTCGAGGAAGACCCAACGGATTCATCGCCAGTAAACTGGAGCTGACCAATCAGATATTCATGAGGATTCTGGGCGAAGCGGCGACGTTCATCCGTGTCCAAGAAGACATAGTCGACATACAAGGAGGCCGCAACAAGAGACTGGTTATAAGCGATAGTAGCCGTAACAGGCGTGCCAACAGAGTACTGACCAGCGGCGGTATTTGGGGTAGCGGTGTTGCAACTGAGCGAGGTAACGGCCCACAAGCACTCGTCAATAGGGCGAATATCCAAATTGATTTTAACTTCGTGATACTGAAGAGCAATCAAAGGAAGCGCCAACCCAGGGTTTTGGCAAAACCAAAACTGGAGAGGAATATAAAGCGTCGTTTCCGGTAGCGCGTTTCGGGGGGCGCAAACTTGTCTTGGCGCGATAGAATCGCAAGGGCCATCAATATCCGCGAAAGAAGGGTCTGTAATAAAGGTTAGCTGAGTGGTGTTACCAATCATCTTGAAATAACCACGCTGCTGTTCCGTCGTCATGGTGAGCTGATTCCAGATATGCATCCAATCCCCATATTGGCGGTCAATACGCTGGCCACCGATTTCGACTTCCACCTGCGCAATGAGCTGTTCACCAGGGTAATCCAGCCACCGAGCATAAACACTTTGCGTGCCCTGGGCATAGCTTGCGCTGCTGCCCATAAGCTGGTTAATCTCTGGCACAGTGACCTGGAGGTAGGTACGATATGCCAAATCGCCGTTTCGGCTAATAATGCATGTTACACGTCGCCCATAATCTGCTTGGCCGTTAAAGGTTTGTTCAATAGATTCAATAGCAAAGTTAGTATAACGCCTATAGGTAACCTTCCAAAAAGTGATTTGCGGATTGCCAGTAAGATATACGTCTTGCGCGCCATAGGCGACTAATTGCATTAAACCTCCACCCATTGTTTTTAAGTTTTTATATTATCACTAAAGAAAAAAGTTTTAAGAATTCTAATTTAATTACCCCTTTTCATTTTTTCATTTTTTCATTTTTTTTAATTTTTTTGTTAATTGAAATAATTCAAAAATCATTTCAATCAATAAATTCACTAAAGTGAATAAATTCACTAAAGTGTTCAAACTATTATTTGTTATTTTTTTACTGCAAGATGCCTCGAAGATTGAGATGTTTTTCAAGAAAACACTGTAAATAAGAGTCCTCAAAGATTTCGGTCTTTCCTTCATGTTCCTTAACAAAGACATATGCATTCTCATTATTGCGCCGAACTGTCCAGCCATCGTTGACAGCGTTAAATACTAATAACATTTTGTGAGCATCTAAATTGGCGTCGACGTCATTATTTATGCTGCACTTATGCAGTGTGGATGGGTCCATTTTAGAAATGTTTTCTTTTTATATTGTTTTTTAATATATTCGTTGAATATATTCTTTCAATGTTTTGTTTATTCTTTTAATAATCTGCATAGATATTTGCACATTACATTAAACGACCCAATAAAACATGAGAACTATAAAAACAACATTCAAAAAACGGCTTAAACAAATCGCAAAGAATTGTTATAATTTAATTTAAAAAACAAATATAGCTCTATTATTTTGTCTTTCTTTCTGTTGTTCTCTTGTTCTGTTGTTCTCTTGTTCTCTTGTTCTCTTGTTCTCTTGTTCTGTAGTTGTTGTAGCTATGCCAGGATTTAAACCAAAAACATTTAAGAAAACCAAAATCATCAAAAAAACATCTACGACGCTTGACGGGAAACACCACGATTACGTCACAAAGTTCTACCAGGATGAAGTAATTAACATCCCAAGAATTCAGAGGGATATTGCAAAACTGGAAAAAAAAATGGGAACTGCATTGAAATCAGAAAACAAAGAACATACACAAGCTCCTCATGAAAATAAAAATAACAATGATGAAAATAAAAATAACAATGATGAAAATAACAATGATGAAAATAACAATAAAAATGTGGCAAACAAAAATGATGAAAATAACAATAAAAATGATGAAAACAATGATGAAAAAGAACAAACAAAACCACAAACAAAACAAAAACAAACAAAAGAAAAACAAGCAAAAGAAAACGTAGCATCTATTGAAGTAACGCTATCGAGGCGCGATGAGTTAAATGCATTAAAATGCGAAATCAAATCACTGAAAAAACAAAAAATGTCTTATCTGTTGGATAACTCTAAATTTGTATTTGAGTACTTTGAAAATAAAAAAAGTATTAGCGATGGAAGCAATGCGACAACCAAAAAAAGCACGGCTTTAAATACCTTTTTCAAGTTGGACGGCTATGATGATGTTATGCGACAAGAAAAGAAGAATAACAGTATCTTTCACCAATACTTGTGTAATGTCGACGAGTCGTTCTTGGATATAAACTCTTTTATTAGACCAACCGATATATGTCAAGGTTGTTTTAAAGGTGAATTAATTGCAGTCGATGATGAAGGTGTACTTGTTTGTAATTCTTGTTTTCGTAATTTTAGATATCTTATTGAAAATGAAAAACCATCCTACAAGGAACCTCCAAAAGAAGTATGCTTCTATGCATACAAGAAGATTAATCACTTCAAGGAGATACTCGCTCAGTTTCAAGGAAAGGAAACTACTCAAATTCCTCCCGCTGTTATACAAAGTCTGCAACAGCAGATTAAAAAGGAGCGAATTGATGTTACGAAATTGTCTTACTACAAGACGAAGGAATTGCTGAAAAAATTATCCTACAACAAGTATTACGAACACATCAACTTTATTAAAGACAAACTTGGTATTAAGCCCCCAGTTTTATCACAAGACTTGGAAGAGTCTCTGTGCAATTTTTTTATTGAAATTCAGTATCCATATGCCAAACACTGTCCAGATTATCGCGTGAATTTCTTGCACTATTATTACGTCCTATACAAGTTATTCGAACTCCTTGACGAAACTCATTTTTTGGCAGAAATTCCAATGCTGAAAGACCGGGAAAAACTTATTGAACAAGATACTATCTGGAAAAAAATATGCATGGAACTCGATTGGGAGTTTTTGGCAACGGTATAACAATATTTTGAATTCAAACAATTCAAACAAAAAGAATATAAAGACCTTACATACACCGGATATGACATATAAACAAAAATAAAATTGAAATGTTTTTTTGGTGAAATGATTTTAGTAATCAACCAAAACAAACACCAAAACAAACACCAAAACAAACACCAAAACAAACACCAAAACAAACACCAAAACAAACACCAAAACAAACACCAAAACAAACAAATGAGCACATACCACGAGATTATCGAAAGGCTACCAGCAATCCTGGTAAGGATTGTGCATAGTTATGCACATCCCGAAACGACTTGGTTGTACACCAAAGTGTATGAGATACGAAAGTTTCTCAAGAAGTCCAATGTAGGGTACTCTGAGAAACGTTACGAACTCTTTTTCGAACATCAATCGTTGAACTATAATATGCACGACAACAAATTGCTACAACGCCTGAATGGGTTGATTCGTTTCTTGCCAGAGTTGCTGCGGAAAAAGACAAATGGCAAGTTTGATTTCTGCGAGTTTGAGAAGCATTCAATGGAGTCCTTTATTGAAAAAAAAGGGGATTGGAACGCCCGAGGCAGCCAATGGACAATCCGAAAAAATCCGTTGCCTGATTCATGTACTCGTTCGGTTGATAGGATTGAGTTCGTCACGGCGATGATTTTATGCGGATACGACCATAAAATCATTGAGTTTCCCGCTGGGGGATACAACAGAATAATGTTTCGCGCGCAGCGCAACACAGTTGCCTTCAAAAATCTTCACAAGTCCGATCCGCAGAATATTTGGGAATAACATATATATATATATATACAGAAATAGAAATAGAAACGTCGATGTGGATGTGGTTGTGTGTAATTTTAATTACAATGTTTTGTTTTAGAAATGACGACGAATTCCAGTTATTTCAAAGTTATCGAACTTCGACGCAATCAAAGTAATAAATGACATTAAAAAATTAAATGTCATTCATTCATACAAAAAAACCTGGTTTCTCCCTAACATTTGTTCTCTTTATATTTGTTTTATTCGTTTTCTCATTTGTTTTATTCGTTTTCTCATTTGTTTTATTCGTTTTCTCATTTGTTTTATTCGTTTTGTTATATAATGTGTTTACAGACCGCCTGGAAATCCCACCATATTCGCACCGATACCAAAACCTGCGCCAGAACGTGTCGTTACACCCATACTTGGAATGTACGTATCAAGAATACTAAAGGTCGCCGCTGCGGTTAACGCAAGAAGCATGATTTCGTCAACATTTAGAGACCGTTTCGGAATTGCATAAGCAGCTATCGCCACCATTAAACCTTCAACGAGGTACTTAATAATACGCTTAATGATTTCAACTGAGTAAAACATCATTTTTTTTCAGAAAAAAATAACCCAAATAAAAAAAAAAAAAAAAAAAAATAAAAAAAA
>Ga0114958_10001265_pt1 | contig 20115 bp, 16 predicted proteins | sample C_130208_EF_Meta_FD_89577 | JGI IMG/M metagenome (GOLD analysis project Ga0114958, IMG submission 89577) | Freshwater microbial communities from Lake Croche, Canada to study carbon cycling - C_130208_EF_MetaG | ecosystem: Environmental > Aquatic > Freshwater > Lake | place: Lake Croche, Canada...
AAATCCCATTCTGTTTTCCTTCCGGTGGAAAGTCAGAGCTTACGCCGCCGGGTGTCCATCGCTCCGCCCTGACTCCACTTCATACGGTCGGGGACAGCGCCGCGCGAACTCCGCTTTGATTCCGGTGCGGCGCGGTGGTGCGCCGGCGAAGAAGCGCAAAGGGAGTGCGCCTAGGCGTCTCGGAATGGATGGTGACGCTTGATGTCCCCCGCCCACAGTTGGATGTGATCCGTCGTCTCAGGGGCGGCGGGGGCGCGATCCAGCCGGTTTGGGCCGGGAGGGTTTCGGTCGGACTCGGGGCGAGGGAACCGGCGTGCGGCCCGGTTGGGTTTTGAATTTCCGCTTCGTAGCGGTCGGGCGGGGAGGACTCGCCTTGGAATGGCGCGAGGGTTCTGGCGGGCGGGAGGTCAGACGGGATGGTTTCCGGGCTTGTGGGCGTTGGGGGGCTGGGTGGCGGGTTTCTCGCGTTTTCCCTTCCCGCCTAGCCAAGCGAAAGTCCACCTGCTTTTTGAAGCTATCCACCTTGGCAATCTGCACTTCTACCCTGTCTCCCAGCGTGATCACACGCCGGGTGCGGCGACCGATCAACTGGCCGCGCCCCTCCTCGAACTGGTAAAAATCATCCGTCACGCTGGAGAGATGCACCAGTCCGCTCATGGCAAGGCCTGAAACATCCACGAAAAACCCGAAGTTGCGGACGTCGATGACCAGGGCTGGATAAACGGGTGGATGGGGGGAGTCCAACTGCGCCCGCAGGAAGGCATACATTTTCACGTCCTTGCTGTCCCGTTCGGCGTCGGCGGAGTTGCGTTCGGTGTCGGAGATGTGTTCGGCTGTTTCCTTGAAAGAATTGGCCGGCCCAGAGCCTGTCTGGAACAGGGCGCGATGCACCACCAGATCGGCGTAGCGCCGGATCGGCGAGGTGAAGTGGGTGTATTTGGCCTTGGCCAGTCCGTAATGGCCCAAGGGGGCGACATCATACCGGGCCCGCATGAGTGAGCGCAAAAAGCCGATTTTAAGTGCCGCTCCGATGGGCAGCGTGTCGAGGGTGTTGAGCAGCTTGGATACTTCCGGGCGCTTGCTTAAGTTGCCGCAGGGCACGTGATGGCTGAGAACATCCTCTCGATATTCGTTCAATCGCCGCGGGTCGGGCTCCTCATGGACCCGGTAGATGGCCTTCTGATTCCGGCTCATCAACTGCGCGGCCACCGCCTCATTGGCCAGAAGCATGTATTCCTCAATGAGTTGATGCGAGACGTCGTTTTCCATCCTCTCGAGACGCTCCACCCGGCCCTGGTCATCGAGGCGGATTTTGGTTTCGGGGAAATCCAGGGCCAGGGCGCCGGCCTTGAATCGGAGCCGGCGAATCTGTTGCGCGAGTTTATGGGCGTCATGAAGCATCTGCTCAAGGGGGCCTTCGGGTTGGCGCTGGAGGATGGTGAGGGCTTGATTGTAGGTGAAGCGGCGCCGGGAATGGATGGCGGCCGCATAAAATCTGACGTTCAGAACTCGACCCTCGTTCGAGACGACAAATTCAACGCACTTGGTAAGGCGGTCGACGTCCGGTTTGAGCGAGCAAAGTTCATTGCTCAACGCCTCCGGCAGCATGGGGATGACGCGGTCGACCAGATAGGTGGAGTTGCCGCGTTTGCGCGCCTCGGCATCCAGCGCGGTGCCCGGTTTCACATAGTGGGAAACATCGGCGATATGCACCCAGAGCTTCCACTGATCTGGCGTGAGGCGCTGCAGACAAATGGCGTCATCAAAATCCTTGGCGTCATCCGGATCAATGGTCACAACGGGAAGATTGCGGCAATCCTCGCGGCCAACCAGTTCTGCGGCGGCGACGCTGGCGCCGATGGCGAGGGCCTCGGCCAGAACTTCCTTTTGAAAGTGGAGTGGCAGCTGGTATTGGCGAAGCACGGACAACATGTCCACGCCCTCCGCATCGGGGGCCCCGAGAACCTCGATGATTTCGCCTTCGGGGTTTGTGTGGCGCGACTTCCACTCCGTCAGCTCCACCACAACCTTGTCCCCGATGTTGGCATTGCGGCCGACATCGCGCGGCGGACGCACATAGATGTCCTGCGGCATTCGAGGGTCGTCCGGAATCACAAAAAGAAACTGCCGGCCCTGCTGCAGCGTGCCCACGATTTGAGTGCGTTTGCGCTCGAGAATCCGGATCACTGAACCGGTGGCCTGCGCCGAGGGCTGCGCATGCAATCCACGGGCCCGAACTTCCCGCCGCACCAGGACGCGGTCCCCGTGCAGGGCGGTGGAAGTGGCGTCCTGGGGAATCATGATTTCCTTTAAAGCGGCGTTGTCTGGTTGCAGGAAACCCTTGCCTTGGCGGTTGATCTGGATCCGGCCTGGTATTAGATCGGCATCAACCGAGACGATGTAGCGGTTGCCCTTGGTGCGGATGATCCGACCCGATTGTTCCAGAGTGCGCAATTCGCGCTGAAGCTCCTGCTGCCGGGACGGCGGCTGGCGGAGTTGCCGGAGCAGCTCCGGAACATTGGATGGGGAGTAGTCCGGCCGTGCGAGCAATTTCAGGATTTGTTCGTGCATGATTTGGCTCTCAATCGGCGGCCCTGGCTACCGGGCTTTTGGTGGTCTTGTTTAATAAGTCGGCAGTATGCCGAATCTTGGCGGTTTGACCAGTTTGTAAGCGGAGGAGTGAATGCCGCGGATGAGCCGGGAAAGTGGGAGAGGTGAAGGATTCACGGTGGATTGGGGGCGGTGTGGTCATCGGGGTGTGTATTTGCTGGCACGCTGATAAAAATCCCGCAGCCCCACGGCTTCAGAAAAAATCCGGGCCGCAAGTGCGGCGGGATTAAAGCGGATTCCAGACGGGTTTTGCGCGGGGAATACTGTTTTAACTGCTTGTTAACCAAATGATTAAACAACAATGAGCCTTTTTGTTCATGTGGGTGAAAACTTTTCAAGACCAGAGTGGCGGGGGTGGCACAGCGGGAGCTCCGAGTGGATGCGGCTGTAAGAACCATACAGCTTTTGAACAACCCAGAGGGTGTCCGGCGGGAAGCCAATGACTCCCGCTGGACTTATGAGAGATCGGTTAATTGAAAAACTATGAAACTGAAACGTTTGATTCCTATCGGTAACACCTTCTGCCTTGGCGCAATCATGGCGACAGGCATCCATCATCTAGGAGCCGCTGAGGCGGCTTCCAGCGAGGATCTCAAGGCGCGGGTCGTGGCGCTTGAGGAGCTTCTCAAAAAAGAAGGCATCACCCCGGGTGCGGAAAAAAATCCGAAGTTTGTCTCCGCGATGTCGGACATGAGTGTGAGCGGCTTTGTGACGGCCTCGTATTTTTATGACACGAGCAATCCGCCGGGCGGAACCTCCCCGGGGTATCTTTGGAACCGGCAATCCGGTTCATTCGACCTCAACAAGGTGAAGTTGACGGTGGCCAGCCCGGCGGTGGAGCATAGCGGGGACAAGTTTGATGCGGGCTACCGGGCGTCGCTGATGTTTGGTCAGGATGCGCCGATTGTGAATTCGGGGTCGGGTGTCACGGGGTTCAGCGCGGTGCGCGAGGCGTATGTGGAAATGAATTTGCCCATCGGCACTGGGGTGGATGTGAAGGCGGGCGAGCTGATTTCACTTCTCAACTATGAATCGGGGGACGGGGGCGCAGCGAACGACAATTTTTCTCAGGGTTATCAGTGGTTCTACACCGGCAACGGTCCGGCTGCCGGGGTTCAGGCCGGCTATTCGTTCACCGATAAAGTGGACCTGAAGGTGCGCGTTCAAAACGGGATGTATGCCGGGCCCGTGGACAACAACGGGGCCAAAACCTTCATGGGCGCTTTGGGGATCAAGCCTGTGGATAATGTGTGGCTGAGCTATGTCGGGTTTTTCGGTCGCGAGAGTGCGGGCTTGTATGTGGACGGGGCGTCGATGCTGGGCGGCTGGAAGGTCACTGACAAGTTCAACATTGGAACGGAACTGGATTATTTCAATTTCGGGACTGTTACGGGAGACCATCCGGTGTATTCGGCTGGCGGGTGGTTTTCTTACGGCCTGACCGACACTGTGTCGGCCGCGTTGCGCGCGGAATATATCACGGATCAGGATGGGGTAGACATGTCCGGAAGCGAGCCGGGCAAGACAGACCCTCTGGGTTTTGCTTTTAATAACGGGCAGGACATCTACAGCTTTGCCTTGACCCTTAACATCAAGCCGACGGCCAACGTGAAGATCCAGCCTGAGGTGCGCTACGATCACACGACCCTAAAGGATGGGTTCGGCAAAGAGGAAAACCGTGTTCTCCTGGGAATGGGTGTTTCCTATCTGTTCTAACACTGACGCGATTCCAATTAACCACTTACAATTACCCGTAAAAACCATAGTTTGAAATTCCCAATCCAATTCCTATGAAACTAATATTCAATAAAATCCTCGGCACTGCGGCCATGCTAGGGCTTCTGGCCGTCCACGCTCCGGCCGAAACCGTGAAAGTCGGCATTCTGCATTCCCTCAGCGGCACGATGGCCATCAGCGAAACCTCCCTGCGCGACGTGCTCTTGTTTGCTTTCGATGAGATCAACAAGTCGGGCGGGGTGAAGCTGGGTGGCAAATCCTACACTATAGAACCGGTGATTGTGGACGGAGCCTCCAACTGGCCTTTATTTGCCGAAAAAGCCAAACAGCTGCTGGAGCAGGACAAGGTCGCCACAGTGTTCGGCTGCTGGACCTCGGTGAGCCGCAAGTCGGTCCTCCCGGTGTTTGAAAAGGACAACGGCATGCTTTTTTACCCAGTGCAGTATGAGGGGGAGGAGCTATCAAAGAACATTTTCTACACGGCGGAAGCGGTGAACCAACAGGCCACGCCCGCGGTGGATTACCTGCTGAAGCTCGGCAAGAAAAAATTCTATCTGATTGGAACCGATTACGTGTATCCCCAGACCACGAATCTGATCCTCTACAAATACCTGTTGCTGCACGGCATCCCGATCGAAAACATCGGGGGCGGATTCCGCAAGGATGACGCCGGCAATGTGATATCCGCAGGCAAATACACTCCGTTCGGGCACAGCGACTACCAGCAGATTGTGGCGGACATCAAGCAGTTTGCCGCCAGCGGTGACGCCTGTGTGTTGAACACGGTCAACGGCGACTCCAACGTCCCGCTGTTCAAGGAAATCGCCGCCGCAGGCCTCAGCGCGGCGGATTGCCCGGTGGTTTCCTTCAGTCTGGCTGAAGACGAGCTTCGCGCCCTGCCCACCAAGGATCTGGTCGGCGAGTTGGGTTGCTGGACTTACTTCATGTCCCTGCCCACCCCGGTCAACAAGACCTTTCTGGCAAACTGGAACGGTTGGCTCAAGACCCAAAACCATTCCGGAGTGGTTAAGGAAAAGCGGGCGGTGGACAGTCCGATGGTGCTTTCCTATGACGGGGTGTATCTGTGGAAGGCCGCGGCCGAAAAGGCCGGCTCATTCGATGTTGACAAGGTTCGCGAAGTCTTGGAATCCGGCGCTGTGGCGTTCAACGGCCCCGGTGGCAAGATAACCATGCAGAAAAACCATCATGCCACCAAGGATGTGTTCATGGGCGAAACCAAGGCGAATGGCCAATTCAAGATCCTTGAGACCTATCCCCAGGTTTATGGCGAGCCATTCATGCTGAAGGATCTCACTGCCAAGTTGGCACAGAAAAAATAGTTTTCGGATGTCTGGGGTTTCCAGGCGTCCGCTGTGAGGTTGGTTTGTTGTTTGTTGTTTGTTGTTTGTTCATGTGAGGGGCGGAGGAAAAGTCCTCCGTCCCTTTTTTAGAAATGAATGTCTTTTCCAAACTCTCTTCCGTGCTCCTTTGCGGGTTCCTGCTCCATGGCCTTAAGGCCGGAGCCCAAGAGGATCCAAGGCTACGATCCAGCCTGGCTCGGGCCATCCTCAGTGCGGAGGGAGAGCAGCAGAGCATTCTGGGTGAATTAGGGGAATCCGGTTCGCCGGTGGTTCGCGAGGTGTTGAATGCTTGGGTGCGGGACTCACTCTTTGCATACGATTTGGACGGAATCAAGATCCCTGTTTTGCTGGACGACCAGTCGGATGCTCAAGGCAAGGTCCGAGCCCTGCGTGTGGATGACGGGCAAGTGCTAAGGGATGCCAATGGGACGGAGCTTCGATTTCAGACCGCCGACCTGACTGCCGTCGACACTGACGCCAGGCTGCGCGGGTTGATCCAGCAAACGCTTGATGCCATTGCGCTTTCGGATCCGGATCCGAACGTGCGGCGCTCGGCGGTGCTCAAATTGGGTAATTCCCAGAAGTTAAAAAACGTGGGTGTTCTCCAATCACGCCTTGCCAAGGAGGCCGAAAAAACGGTGCGGAAATCCATCTCCGAGGCGGTTGCCCTCCTCGAGTTGGGCGAGTCCGACCCCTCCAAGCAGGTGGCCGCAGCCAATCAACTGCGCCGCTTGGGAGCGATCGGCAGCGTGGCGTCTTTGCAGTCTTTGGCCAGCAGATCCACCGCGCCCGCCGAGGTCCGGAAGGCGGCGAACTCCGCGGTCCGGGCGATTGAGGACCACCTGGCCGTTGTGAATTTTTTCGGGACGGTTTTTCGCGGGCTGAGCCTGGGCTCCATCCTGCTTGTGGTCGCGCTCGGTCTGGCCATCACCTTCGGCCTGATGGGCGTGATCAACATGGCGCACGGGGAGATGATCGCCGTCGGGGCCTACACGTGCTATGTGGTTCAAAATCTGTTCGGGGCCGGGTTCGGTTTTTCGGTCAATCTTCCGTTCCACTGTCTCGGGCATCCGCTTGGTTTCGGGTTGCGGTTGCCGGGACTCAACGCGACCGGGGCATGGTATGAGAGTTATTTTCTGTTCGCCCTGCCGCTGAGTTTTCTGACTGCTGCGCTCGCAGGCTTGGTTTTGGAGCGAACCGTGATCCGCTTCTTGTACCGGCGTCCGCTTGAGTCTCTCCTGGCCACTTGGGGAGTGTCGTTGGTGATGCAGCAGCTTTTCCGCATGTTTTTCGGGGCCAATAATGTTCAGGTTAATTCTCCACGCTGGCTGCTGGGTCATTTCTCCTGCTATGATGTTTCGCTGGGTTACAATCGCGTCTTCGTTATCGGGTTTGCCGTGCTGATCGTTTTTGGCACCTGGCTGTTATTGGCCAAGACGCCGCTTGGGCTGCTGATCCGGGCCGTGATGCAAAACCGGGATATGGCCTCCTGCATGGGAGTTCGGACCGGGCGGGTGAACCGGCTGACTTTCGCCTTCGGCTCCGGCCTGGCCGGCTTGGCCGGGGCTTTCCTCTCGCAGATTGGGAACGTCGGGCCAGGCATGGGCCAAGATCACATCGTCAATGCCTTCATGACCGTGGTGGTCGGCGGGGTGGGGAGCATTGTGGGAACGGTTTTCGCCGCCATCGGTGTCGGTGCGGGCGACCAGATCCTGCAGCAGCTGACCGGCTCGCCCGTGACCGGAAAGATTGTGGTGCTTGTCTGCATCATCTTCTTTCTTCAATGGAAGCCTGGCGGCCTGTTTTCCATCCGCAGCCGTAACCTCGATTGACCGCCATGCAATTCAAACCGAGAAATCTGGAACTCTGGTTGATGGTCGCAGCCGCGTTGCTGATAATTGTGGTGCTGCCCTGCCTCAACGCCTTTGCTCCTGAAACGAGCTGGCTGCATGTAGGCAATTTCACGATCAATCTTTACGGTAAATACCTCTGCTACGCCATTCTCGCCATCAGCGTGGACATCCTCTGGGGTTATACGGGGCTACTGAGCCTGGGCCAGGCGCTTTTTTTCAGCCTCGGCGGTTACATGATGGGCATGAATCTGATGCGGATGATTGGCGAACTGGGGCAGTATCACAAACCCATCCCTGACTTTCTGGTTTTTCTGGGTTGGACCAGGCTTCCGGCGTTCTGGAAACCCTTCGCGAGTCTGCCTTTTGCGCTGATCATGGCCGCGCTGGTGCCGGGCTTGCTTTCCGCGGTGTTCGGATTCTTCGCCTTTCGATCGCGGATCCGGGGTGTTTATTTTTCCATTCTCACCCAGGCTCTGACTTATGCCGCGTGCCTGTTGTTCTTTCGCAACAGCCTGCTCATGGGCGGCAACAACGGCTTTACGGACTTCAAATTCATTCTTGGCCACGACCTTCGCAGCCCGGTGACACAGCGGGCGCTGTTCATCTGCAGCGGGGTGGCATTGTTGCTGGTTTATGGGGTTTGCCGGTGGCTGACTAATACTAAATTCGGCAAGATCCAGCGCGCCATTCGCGACAGCGAGAACCGCGTGATGTTTTCCGGATATTCCACCGCGAATTTCAAGCTCCTGGTTTTTGTCCTTGCCGCACTTATCGCCTCGCTGGCGGGGATTCTTTACGTGCCGCAGGTGGGCATCATCAACCCCGGCGAAATGTCCACCGAGAAGTCGCTGGAAGCCGTTGTCTGGGTGGCCGTCGGCGGCCGTGCAACCCTGGTCGGCCCGATTCTTGGGGCGTTCACCGTAAACGCTCTGAAGAGTTGGGCGACGCGGGCTTATCCCGACCTGTGGCTGATTCTGCTTGGGACAATGTTTATTTTCGTCACGGTTTTTCTTCCAGGAGGCATGGTGGGGTTGCCGGGGCAATTGCTCGTTTTAAAGCGCCGCTATTTCAGCAGAACGCCCAAAGCACCGCCAGCCGCCAACCCCACGCCGTCCCCATTCGTTAAATGACAACGCCGCACAAATCGTTTGTTCTGATGCTTGAAGGGGTGAACAAGACGTTCGACGGATTCAAGGCGATTTCCGACCTGAATTTTTACATGGACAAGGGCGAATTGCGCACCATCATCGGCCCCAATGGCGCGGGCAAGAGCACCTTGATGGACATCATCACCGGGCGGACCAAGCCGGATACCGGCAAGGTGGAATTCGGCCGCGACACGGATCTGACGGCGTTGAGCGAGCATGAAATCAACCGCTTGGGCATCGGCCGCAAATTCCAAACCCCATCGGTATACATTCACCACACGGTTTTTGAAAACGTGCTGCTCTCTTTGAAGGGGTCGCGGGGTGTTTTTGCGGCGTTGTTTTCGCGCACCACTCCGGCGCAGCGCGGCCGGATTGATGAGGTGTTGAACACCATCGGGCTGGCCGGCAAGGGCGGGCGGTTGGCCGGCTCTCTTTCCCACGGCCAGAAGCAATGGCTGGAAATCGGCATGCTGCTCGCCCAGGACCCCAAGCTCTTGCTGGTGGATGAGCCGGCTGCCGGCATGACAGACGAGGAAACCCACAAGACCGGGGAATTACTTCTCGGCCTAGCCGGCCGTCATAGCATCGTGGTCATCGAACATGACATGGCCTTCGTCCGCCAGATTGCCAGTAAAGTCACCGTGCTGCACCAGGGCTCGGTGTTGTGTGAAGGCACGGTGGACGAGGTTCAGAACAGCGAGCAGGTGATCGAGGTTTATCTGGGCCGGAAAAAGAAGGACAAGCACTAATTCCAAATGTTATCGCTCTCCAACATCAACGTCAGCTTTGACGGCTCTCGGATTTTGCGCGGCGTAAGCCTGGCCGTGCCTGAGCGGAGTCTGGTCTGTTTGATGGGCCGCAACGGTGTCGGCAAAACCACCACGCTCAAATCAGCCGTCGGTCTGGTGAAGCCCGATTCCGGCGCGGTGACCCTTGCCGGGGTCGACGTCTCGGATCAGCAGCCCGACCAGCGGGCCAGGGACGGTATTGGTTACGTGCCGCAGGGTCGGGAGATTTTCCCGCATCTGACGGTCTGGGAAAACCTCAAGCTCAGCCTTGTGGTTCATGGCGGCAAGCCCAACGGGCATTTGGACCGTGTTCTGGATCTGTTCCCCATCCTGAAGGATTTCCTCCAACGCAAGGGCGGGGTGCTCAGTGGCGGGCAGCAGCAGCAACTGTCCATCGCCCGCGCCCTGCTGACAGACCCGAAAATCCTGATCCTCGACGAACCGACCGAGGGGATTCAACCCAACATTATCGACCTCATCGGGGAGACGCTTTTGAAGATCAAACAGGAGGGACGGATCAGCATCCTATTGGTGGAACAATACCTGGAGTTCTGTCTGAACGTGGGAGACAGTTTTTACATTCTGGACCGGGGTGCCGTTGTCGCCGAAGGGCCCATCTCGCATCTGAATGATGAAGTGGTCAAAACCCACCTGACCGTTTGAACCCGCTTTTGTCAGTTTCAAGTCTCGGCGACCGCGGCGGTCAAGGGCTGCTTGAGGTCGAAATCGTTTTCGGTCAGAGCACCGTGACATCCGTCTACTCGACCAGTCCGATGAAAATCCTAACCCCGGTGTCCCGTGGCAAAAGTGTTCATGCCTGCACCACGAGTTTCGGCGGGGGATTGGTGGCCGGCGATCAAACCCGGCTTTGGCTCTCCATCGGTGCCGGCGCCGGTTGTTATCTAGGCACCCAGTCGTCGACTAAAATCTATTGCAATCCTGCCCAGCTCCAGTGTTCGCATGTTACCACGGCGCATCTGGGGGCTGGCGCATTGCTCGTTTTCGCACCTGATCCGGTGCAGCCCTATGCCGGATCGCGTTTCGCACAGCGTCAGGAGTTCCGGCTGGAGGCGGGGGCCGGTCTGGTCCTGCTGGACTGGTTCACCTCGGGCCGTGCCGCGCGAGGCGAACGCTGGATTTTTGATCGTTTTGAAAGCCGCAATGATGTCTACGTCGATGGCGAACGCGTTTTCGTCGATTCCATTTTGCTCGGGACACCTGAGGACCGCGGGCACATGGGGAGATTCAATTGCGTGGCGATGCTTGCTTTGATGGGTTCGGGCATGAAGGGCGCGGTGGACGGTTTGCTGGCGGGTATGGCCGGCCGCCCAGTCAATCGTCGGGGCGCGCTGGTTTCCAGCGTGAGCCCCTGCCGCGGCGGCGCTCTTTTGAGGGTCGCCGGCCAAAGCGTGGAGCTGGTCCGTCAGGAACTGCTGCCGCACTTGGCATTCGTGGCTGAATTGCTGGGGGACGATCCTTGGGCCCGGAAATGGTGATCCTGCCCCGGCAAAAAACATGCGCTTGAATTGCATGGAAGTTTGTTTTCGAATGTCATTCGGTTGTCCGCGCCTGGAACTGTTTTAAAGAATCTGATGTATGCATCTTTCACCCCGGGAAATTGACAAGTTGCTCCTGCACAATGCCGGCTTTCTGGCCCAGAAACGCCTGGCCAGGGGGCTGCGCCTCAACCACCCCGAAACCGTCGCCTTGATTGCCGCGGTCCTGCTGGAATTCATTCGTGACGGGAAGAGGGTCGCCGACTTGATGAATCTCGGACGCCAGCTGCTCGGGCGCAACCAAGTCATGCCCGGGATTCCCGAGATGCTGCACAATGTGCAGGTCGAGGGCACCTTTCCGGACGGATCCAAGCTCGTCACGGTGCATCATCCCATCGCCCGTGCCGATGGTCACTTGGCGCTGGCTCTGCACGGCAGCTTTCTGCCCGTGCCCGACCTGATCCTCTTCCAAACCACCTCTGACGGTATTGTTCCCGGTTCAATCGAAACACTTCCCGGGCAGATTGAGCTGAACGCCGGTCGTTCCACGGTCGAGCTGCCAGTCGTCAATCTGGGCGACCGCCCGATCCAGATTGGCAGTCATTATCATTTCATCGAGGTAAATGCGGCGCTCCAGTTCGACCGGGGCGCTGGCTATGGCATGCGCCTGGATATTCCGGCCGGAACGGCGGTGCGCTTTGAACCCGGTGAGACCAAGACGGTACGGCTGGTGGAAATCGCCGGCAAACGGGTCATTCGCGGCGGAAACAATCTGGCGGGCGGAAAGGTTTCTGCGGCTGGAAAAAAAGCCGCATTGAAACGGGTCGGGCAACGGGATTTTTCCACCCAATAATGCTCTTATGTCGCATAAAATGAAACGCGCCCACTACGGCGAAATGTTCGGCCCAACCACCGGCGACAAGGTCCGGCTGGGAGATACTTCGCTCATCCTCGAAGTCGAGAAGGATTTCACTGTCTACGGTGATGAATGCAAGTTTGGCGGGGGCAAAGTTATCCGTGACGGCATGGGGCAGGCTGCCGGCCTCGGTGCCAAGGATGCCTTGGACTGTGTGATCACCAATGCTCTGGTGGTGGATTACACGGGCATTTACAAGGCCGACATCGGAATCAAAAACGGATTGATCGCCGGTTTGGGAAAGGCGGGAAATCCCGATATGATGGCGGGGGTGACCAAGGGCATGGCCGTGGGCGTGACCACAGAAGTCATCGCCGGGGAGGGTTTGATTGTTACGGCGGGCGGCATCGATACTCATATTCATTTCATCTGTCCGCAGCAGGCTTATGAGGCCATCGCTTCGGGACTCACCACGATGGTGGGCGGGGGCACGGGGCCGGCGGTGGGCACCTGCGCCACCACCTGCACTCCCGCTCCGTTTTATTTTCGACAGATGCTGCAGGCGGTGGACGCATTGCCTCTCAATTTCGGTTTCACCGGCAAAGGCAACACATCCTTGCCGGCGGGCTTGGTGGACCAGATCCAAGCCGGGGCGATCGGACTCAAGCTGCATGAGGATTGGGGCACGACGCCCGCGGCGATTGATTGCTGTCTTGGCGTGGCCGACACCCATGACGTGCAGGTCACGATCCACACGGACACGTTGAACGAGTCCGCCTTTGTCGAGGGCACGATTGCGGCTTTCAAGGGCCGCACGATTCACACCTATCACAGCGAGGGTGCCGGCGGCGGCCATGCTCCGGATATCATTCGGATTTGCGGCGAGCCCAATGTCCTGCCCAGTTCCACCAACCCTACTAGGCCTTACACCGTCAACACCATTGACGAGCATCTCGACATGTTGATGGTGTGCCATCACCTGGACCCGAACCTGCCGGAAGACGTCGCCTTCGCCGAAAGCCGCATTCGCGGCGAGACCATCGCCGCCGAGGATATTCTCCATGATCTGGGCGCGATCAGCATGATGAGTTCGGATTCCCAGGCGATGGGCCGAATCGGCGAGGTGATCACGCGCAGCTGGCAGACGGCCGACAAGATGAAAAAACAGCGCGGGCGCTTGGCGGGTGAGAAGGGGGACAACGATAATTTGCGCATCAAACGTTATATCTCCAAATACACGATCAACCCCGCTCTGGCCCATGGCATGGCCCATGTGATCGGTTCCATTGAAGCCGGTAAACTCGCCGATCTGGTGCTGTGGAAACCATCCATGTTCGGCGCGAAGCCGGAAATGGTGGTGAAAGGGGGCTTTATCGCCTGGGCGCAGATGGGAGATCCAAATGCCAGTATTCCCACGCCGCAGCCCGTTTACATGCGTCCCATGTTTGGCAGTTTCGGCACCGCCATGGGCTGCACTTCCATTGCCTTCGTCAGCGGGTTGGCCATGCAGAAAGGGGTCCCCCAGGGCTACGGTTTGACCAAACGCATCGAAGCGGTGAAAGGCTGCCGCCGGCTCGGCAAGAAGGACATGAAATGGAATCAGGCCATGCCGAACATCAGCGTGGATCCGGAAACCTACGAGGTTCGTGCGGATGGTGAATTGCTGACCTGCGAGCCGGCGCAGGTGTTGCCGCTTGCCCAGCGTTATTATCTGTTTTGACTCCGAACAGTCCATTTCCGGTGCCCCTTGTGCATGGGCCCCCGCCTTTTGTCGCCACCCCGGTTGCCCGTCCGGGGCCCGGTTTAGGGGTGTTGACCCAAGCCGGCGGGCTTAATGACGACTTACACAAGTTCTCCGAAAATACGATGGCGATCCAACCGGATGCCGGTGAGTTTCTCCAGCAATGGATGCTCTGGCAACTTGCCGACTCCGCCTTTCCGACCGGAGGGTTTGCCCATTCCGCGGGGTTGGAGGCGGCGTGGCAGCAAGGTGAGGTTCGTGATCGCAAGGAGTTGGCGTCTTTTCTTGAAGCCAGCTTGCAGCAACTCGGCCATGCCTCCTTGCCGTTTGTCACCGCCGCGTTTGATCAGCCAGCCAGAGTGGCTGAGTGGGACGGGCTCTGTGATGCGTTTACCACCAACCATGTGGCCAACCGTGCCAGCCGCTCCCAGGGCAGGGCGTTTCTGGCGGCCGTCGAAAGGATTTATCCTTCCGGATTGCGATCGGTGAACGAGTCTGAGCCTTTGGCCTGTGGGCATTTCGCCCCTGTTTTCGGCTGCTCTCTGGGGCGGCTCGGGGTTTCGCGTCCCACCACCGCCGGCCTCTTTTTCTTCTGCCAGCTTCGTGGCATGGTCACCGCGGGCGTGCGGCTGAACATTGTCGGCCCTATGGAAGCTCAGATTCTCCAACAGCACCTGTCCCCGGTGGCCGGGCGGATTCTCCAGAACTGCGCCAACCTAACGCCTGAAAACATTGCCCAAACCGCGCCGCTGCTCGATTTGTGGCAGGGTGCCCAGGACCGCCTTTACTCCCGTTTGTTTCAAAGTTGATTTATGAACCGACTCCTTCATTTCCGATCCCAGGCTGGCAATGGACCTTCGCAGGATACTGCCGATCACCCGGGGCACTTCAATCACCGCGAACCGCCGCTGGACCGGGATTTTTTGCGGCGCGCTTTCACCATCGGCGTGGGCGGACCGGTAGGCAGCGGGAAAACAGCGTTGATGCTCCAACTCTGTCTGCGCTTGCGCAAGTCGATGAACATCTCCGTGGTCACCAACGATATTTTCACCAGGGAAGACGGGGAGTTCCTAACCCGGCATGGCGCCCTGCCTGCCGAACGCATCCGGGCCGTGGAGACCGGGGGGTGTCCGCACTCAGCCATCCGCGAGGATATCTCGGCCAACCTGCTTGCACTTGAGGAGCTGCATCGGCTGTTCAATCCCGACCTTATGCTTATCGAATCCGGCGGGGATAATCTGGCCGCCTGCTTCAGCCGGGAACTGGCCGACTACACCATCCAGGTCATCGATGTGGCCGGCGGGGACAAAATTCCACGCAAGGGCGGACCGGGCATCACCCAGACGGATTTATTGGTCATCAACAAGACCGATCTCGCACAGGCTGTGGGGGCCGATCTGGATGTGATGGAGCGGGACACTCGGAGGATGCGGGGCGGCGGGCCGTTTGTTTTTGCCCAGGTCAAGCACGGCGTGGGGTGTGACGAAATCGTGGAGCAAATGCTGCATGCTTGGCGTCATGCCCGTGGGACGCCGCACTGACTCCCCGTGCCGCGTGTGCAATCCAGCAGACTGTGGTTGATCAGCCGGCGTAGGGTCAGCCGTTTCCCAACGCGGGGTTTAACCTTGTTACAGCGGGTGCTGACGATTTGAAAATGAACCTTCGCTGCGGCAACCAGTGGCTTAATCCGATCTTCTCCGAGCCCCAATCTTGCCAGGGATTTCTCATTCAAATGCAAGACCCGGGGCACGGGTTCAATCTGCTTGGCCACAAGGTTTGCCAAATATACCGGATCATAAACGGCGGCGGCACCTGATCCGGGGTCGTGATGATAGAGGATCCCCTTGACTATGCGGTCCGCCAGCTTCCAATGCTGGGCGACGATTCCTCCGGTTTCACCGTGGTGGACGGCAAGCACCTGGCTCTCGGCGGCAAGCGGGTCCAGCCCACCTTCCGTTTGCGCCCGGTGGATCATTTCCGGATCCGCCGGGCTCAGAAAGTGGTTCATGACCAATTTGCCGAGGTCATGCGGGAATGCCACGGTGAAAGTCTTCGGAGGCAGTGGAATTGAGGCAACGCAACCCAGCGTCTCAGCTGCGGCTGCCACGGAATGGCGCCAGAGCGCCCTCTCGTCCAATCCATAAGCCGGGACTTCCCGTTTGAGAAAATCTCCGGCGGCGGCGACCGCCAGCGCAAGAATTCGCGCCGCGCTCAGGCGGAACACCGCTTCATAAATCATCACATTCCGGATGAACATGATGTCGAACACCGTCGTGATGGGCAGGGCTTGACTAGGTTCATCCGGCGGAATTCCACGAGTTTTTTCACCTCTTCATTGATCGTTCACTTCGCGTCCGTCTTGGTGAAATATTTCATCGGCAATTGCGCCGGCAGCCCCCGGTTGACCTCCAGCTGCTAGTAAACCCCTTTCCGGGTCTGGTCAATCACCGTCGGCGACAGGTCGGTCTTCCGGAGTTTTGAATACAAGGATGAAGGTGGAAACCTGAGATGTGAGAGGGGGGGCTCATTGCAGCCTTCAAGCCTGTGAACCTAGAGCGGTTTGATGGGTGTCCCCTCCTCCCATGAGGGTGACCTGACGGTAAGCCGTGGGCCGATTGAACACCACCTTGTCACGGGAGTGGGATTGGATTGCGCACCAAGCGGATGCTTGATTGCCGGTCGTGTGCGGATTGACCATGCCGCAGGGCGGTTGCATTTCATCGAACTTGGGTTGCCGCAACTCAGGCGCATCCGGGGTGCGGCAACCCGACCGGATGCGTTTGGCTGTCCAAGGGACGGGTTACTTGGAGGCCTGCAGATCAAACCAGGTTTTCCAGCGGGCCACCGCCACGGCAAAAGCTCCGCGATGATTTGCGCTTGCACCGGCCGAGATCGCCTCGACCGTGTCGTTTCCAATGCTTTGTTGGTACACCATTGGCAGGCGCGCGATTCCAACCGAAAGGCACTCGTCTATATCCCCGTAATACATTTGGACCGGCGTCTTGATTACCCGGCGGTAAGGCGCGACCTGGTGCATGAGCCGGCCATAGGCTGATTGGGCAAAATATTGAGGGTCAAAGTAGTCCTTGCGGATAAGCTTATGAAGGTCGCCTGGAGACTCTTCCGGTTTGACGGGCTCTTTGCGGTAAATCCGGCGGGCCAGTTCATATTGCTCCGGGGTGAACAGCGCCTCCGCAAGACCCGGCAGACCGTAGTATTGCTCATAGGAAAAGGCCGATAGAATAAACAGTGTGCAGACCCATGGGGCGTCGATTTTTCGAGGGAATGAAAGGTAGCCGTTCAGCATGGCAAAGGCATCGCATTGGGCCGCAGCAGTTCCCGCAGCCCGCACCGGGATGGCGATGTTCTCAAACTTCGCAACCAATGCCATTGTCACCAAACCACCTTGGGACCAACCACTTAGAAAGAATCCTGACGTTTTGATCCCCTCGTTTTCAAGCACCCCCTGCGAGGCGGAATACAGGTCGAGGCAGGCTTGCTCGTGGCTGCCCATCACGGTGTAGCCTTCCGCCTCCGGGGATGTCCCCAGACCGAAGTAGTCGGCACCGATGACGACATATCCTTGGCCGGCGAATTGGGCCAACATCAGCAGCGTTTCGGGTGATTCCTCCGGGAAAGATGGGACGGCGTGCTTTCCCAAAACCACCGTTCCGTGTTGGTAGGAAACAAGCGGCATCGTCTTGCCGCCTGTCACAGGAATTGCAATCAGTCCCGAGGCCAGAGTAGGCCTGTTTGCCCGCTCGGGGATAAAGGATGGATAGGTGACGCGGAAAAGCCGCACCGCATTGCGGGCCGGGGTGTAGGCCACGGACTGCCCTGTGAAAGCGGGCGCCTCGTTGGTGAGTATCCGGTTGAGCCGGTCAATCTCCAGACGTCCTATCAGTTCGTATTTGACTCCTGTGCCAACCGGTATGGCTGGGGCGCCGTGCGTCGCCAGCATGGCGCCGAACAGGAGAGCTGGAAAAAAGAGGAGGTGAAAAGCGCGGCGGGTGGTCATAATTAATAAGAATGTCAAAAACAACCCCTTACTGCATCGCTTTTTTCCGCACAAGACTGAAGTTTGGACTTCTTTCGCGCAGGGAGCAGGCAGGCAAGCCTGCTGCCACGGAGGCACCAGACAAGCTTATCCGAATCCATATGGGTGGAAAGGTGCAACCCAATGGGGAATGATTGGTGGCGAATAAAAACAACTCAAAAAAGTAATCGGATCACCAAACGGTGGCCGGTACATTTTCATTTGAGTCTGAGCTTAAATCCCACTGAAAGGCGATAGCCCGCGGCTTCACGCATCAGCAGCTTTCATCGCACGATGGCTCTCCCATGTCGCCCATATGCGCCGCCATCCACTCCTGCCCGAGCTGCTCGAGATCGCTCGGGTCGCCTGTCAATTGGTGCAGGCGTATTTTTCTGGAGATTTACAATTCATCGGCCGGGAAACTGCCGCGTCACATCCGGCTCAAGGGCGTGCGCGCCGACTCGGGCTGCTGTCTTGGGGAACTGCTGATTTCGTGGGATTGGCTAAAGTAATCCTATGTGGTTGCGGTAAAACCGAAGCGGTCGATTCAAATACCATCAAGGACGATCTTGCCCGAGCGGCGACCGAAGTGCCTGAGATGGAAGTGGCCGATTTGGGAGATGCGGCGGAGAGTTGGTTGCGGAGGCAAACGGCTGTTGGACGTGGCGGGAAATTGGTTTCAGGCTCTGGTGACGAGCTCGCCCAAAACGACCCATTCGCCGCCGGCGGTGTGGCATTACGACACCGGCCCAGCCAACTGGGAGAATGTGACCAAGGAACTGCAGGCCGGGTTTGCGTTGCCGAGCAGGGCATGTGCCTGATGTCATTCCGGGAGGGCGAAACGGCTTTGAGCTTGGCGTGTTTGAACTAGAACCTCATCGTGTTTTTGCAGCGTCATCCGGGCTATCAGCATAGAGTTACGGCACGGAACCTGCCGTTCTGGATGGTTGTGACTCTAGGTGTGCCAAGCAATCTTCCGGGTAAAACGACAATCAAATTGCTCGTGTCTGAAGGAGAGTGCGGCAGGTGGTGCGGCCTGTGTGAAAAGATTAAAAGCTTGCTCCCCAAATGCGAAGCAGTAGGCACCCCCCTTTTGACCGCTAAATCCAAATGATTGTGTGACTCCTACCGCATGGATTCGGGTTAAAGGTGTTGAGGCAGGAGGTGTTTGTTGGAAAGAAACAAACAATTTTGTTGTCAAAAACGCGCCTGAACCCTGATTTTAGAACAATGAAAAACCTGATTGTAGCAGCCATTCTGGCTGCCTGCGTTGAACCCGCTCTGGCTCAAGTCGCAAATGAGTTGCCACTCTGGCCCGGCGGGGCCCCCGGCAGGCTGGGCAACGAAAAAAAGGATACCCCCACACTGACTCCATTCCTCCCGGCTTCCGGTTCCGCTTCCGGCGCTGCAATGGTGATATGTCCGGGCGGAGGGTATGGAGGTCTGGCGGGGCATGAGGGAAAAGACTATGCCCTCTGGCTCAATGAGAACGGTATTGCGGGTTTTGTCCTCAAATACCGGTTGGGCTCCGACGGTTACCGGCATCCGGCCATGCTTCAGGACGCGGCTCGCGCTTTGCGACTTGTCAGGAGTGAAGCTGTCCGGTGGAATCTGGATCCCCATCGGATTGGTATTATGGGCTCCTCGGCCGGGGGGCATCTCGCGTCCACTTTGCTCACCCATTTCGACGCGGGCGATGCGTCTGCACCGGATCCGGTGGAACGACAGAGCTCAAGGCCCGATTTGGGGGTGCTTTGTTATGCGGTTGTCACCATGGGCGAGGGGACTCATAGAGGATCGCGCAACAACCTCCTAGGGACGAACCCTCCCCCGGAGTTGGTGCGTGGACTTTCCAGTGAACTGCAGGTGACAAGACAGACGCCGCCGTGTTTTCTCTGGCATACGCTGGAGGACAGTGCGGTAAAAATGGAGAATTCGCTTAACTTTGCGCGGGCCTTGCGGGAAAACGGCGTTGCGTTCGATCTGCACATCTACCAAAAAGGGCGGCATGGACTCGGCTTGGGTGCCCCATACTCCGAGCCGGCCAAGTGGCTGCCGTGGACGCACGACTGCAGCTATTGGCTAAAGTTGCAGGGGTTCAGCAACAAGTGATCGGGGCTGTTCACTGGGGATGGGCTGCTGATGTTGGCCGTCTGACTTACGGTTGAAGTCCGAACGAATTGGCCGGCGCTGATTGGGGTGGCCGGCAGAGGGTGGAAGGGGGTCTGCGGTGGAACAGGGGAGTGCAAGTGGCTGTAAAAACCCGTGGCCGGGTGAATGCACCGGTGTGCGGGCTGTGGTTGTGTGCGGGTTTGGTGACAATTCTGTGACAGGGTGGTGAGTTTTTTTAGGAAGGGAATCCGGGCTGGACTGTAAAAACGGTGTTTTCCCTAAGGAAAACGTAAAAAAGAAGCGTGCGATTTTTTTTGAGAAAACTCTTGCAAGGCGGCACGGGTCGGCTAATGTGTTGTTGTTCGACGGGACCGGGA
>Ga0114958_10001267_pt1 | contig 20105 bp, 30 predicted proteins | sample C_130208_EF_Meta_FD_89577 | JGI IMG/M metagenome (GOLD analysis project Ga0114958, IMG submission 89577) | Freshwater microbial communities from Lake Croche, Canada to study carbon cycling - C_130208_EF_MetaG | ecosystem: Environmental > Aquatic > Freshwater > Lake | place: Lake Croche, Canada...
CGAAGAATCTTAGCCACGAACTTGTCGCCAATAACAGCAAAGAGAGCCATTGTGGTGGTGGTGTTCTTTTTTACTAGTACTTTATTTATACCCTGAGTAGCAATGAGACACGTTTTTTATTATAAACAAAAGTTACAAATTTTCAAATTATATATATTAAATATTGTCTTATATTATACATTACGTCTGATATTTGTTATATAACCAGTTTCAACTTGTCTAAGGCCTCTGAGCATGGTTAATGGGTTATTGGCATTTGATCTAAATTTATTAGAAACTAATGTATTAAAAGTAGATGTATTTAAACGAGAATTTCCAAACATTGATAAAAAATCATGAGAATATCCAACGCATACACCAATGCTATTTCTATTTCTCTCTTGTAAGTTTCTTCCATTATACATTTTTAGTTCCCTTATTCCAATACGAACAGCTAATTCACGTGCAATATTATCAGATACTGGCAATCTATCTCTACCCCATGGATCAAAAAAATATAAACACCCATTATATTCTATAGCAGATACAAGATGACGACTGTGAGTACCACTCGTAGAATAACCATTAATAAGTATAAAGTATAAAGAATTTTTTCGTGGCCTACCTCTTATATAAGTTTCTGGATGAGATGGATCACGAATTAATAAAAACCCATGTTTAATTTCAACTTTATATACTTTTTTTTTTGTAAAACGCGATCTAATTCCACTAATTGCAGTATTATTAGTATTACACTGTCTTATAGGAACAGGTTCATATGCTATTTTTCGTCTCTTTAAACTTGCTTGACGTTCTAATCTATTTCTTAATGTAATTCCAGTATTAACCGTTTTTCGTTTTCTAGTTGTTATTACATTAATGTTCATGTTTAATTATTAGAAATATTTTATATTTATATTTTTAAAATTTTCATCGTCATGTGTAATTTTAAGATTTGAAAATGTTTTAATTTTTATTGTGTTAATATAATCAAATAATGATTTAATATAAATTCTCATTTCATTGTCATTATTAATACATCTGAATCCAAGTTTATAATAAATACTTTCAGTTGATCCTGAATAATCACTACAATCATCAAGTTTTATTTTAAGTGGTCTTCTTATTTTTTTACCAAAGTGAATTAGCATACACTTGATAAGAAGAGTTCCATATCCTAACTTTCTGAATACATCATGAACATGTAATACAGTTATATGTAAACATGAGTTTTTATCACCTGGATTGTGCCAACATATATACCCAATTTCTTGATCATTAATAGTATTAATTGTAATTGTATTCATATCTACATAGTGGACATCTTTTTAAATTATATTTCAACATTTGTTTCATACAATCATAACATGTATAATGTCCACATCTTGATATTCTATCAGGTATAAAAAGTTCAAAACATATAGGACATTCATCTTGGATAAAGACACGACCACTGTGATAATGGACAGTACTATTTATACCTTTTGAAACAGATTCAATATAAAACTCAAATATCTCATCTTTGGAAATTTGACATGATAAAAAAAACTCACCATAACTTTGACCAATTGAAAATATAGTATTTGATCTTCGTATATTTTCAATAATGGCGTGACTATCTTGACTATAAAACGTAATATTCATTCAGACATTTATTTTAAAACTATTTATTTTTTTAAATTAATTACTACATCATCATCATGAGACCTTTGTATATATTTTATTTTTATTCTTTTCATGTCTCATCTGATTTTCAAGTTCAATACGAATATGTTTCTTTGATGCATAAATTAAGCCCTTGTCCTTCTTCTTATCTTTGGAAACATGCTTTGAACGAAACTTTGGATCAAACTCCATTTAATAAGCGCTTTTATTATTAGTTTAATTATTACTTGATTACACTTGAGACATGTATTTAACACGATACACCAAGTTTAAAACCAAGTTCAGTATTTACTGCTATATCCGAACAAGTATTTTTTAATAACAAGAAACATGTCATGGAACTATACACGTTTAGACATATTATATAAAATTTAAATCTATGTAAAAACTGAATCATTCTTGTAAGTGCTATGATACAAGAAAGAAGTACATGTCCAATGATAGAAGTTAAATCACCTGTTATTACTCCATAAAATCCAAACCCTTTTAAGAAACATACTAAAAGTGCTTCATAGTCTTCAAATGTTAGGTACACAATAAAGTTAGCAGCAATGTCTAAGCCAACGAGACCTAAAAGACTCTTGTTCATTTTCAATTTGCTTCTTGCTTATATATGTTAGCAAAACTCTAAGGTCTTCGATAACCTCTGAAACTCTTCCTAATGTATATGGATCACCAACTGATAAGTGTTCATATGTATGAATAAGACTTTTTATAATTTCACTTGATACAATTGTATTTTTATCAAATCCATCTCTACCAATGAGTCCACGGTTAAGTAGTCTCTTGATGAGTGGATCTTCTTGAGAAAAGTTTCCAATTGTAATCATCTTGTAAAGCAAGAGTACCACTTGGGGGATGGTGGAGCAACTGGGTTCTTAATAAGATAGGTTAGTAAAACTCTAAGGTCGTTCACTGTTCGGCGGCGAAACATTTTCATTTCCATGTCAACTATATTATATGTAGATGTATCATCATACTTGACACGTTGATACTGTATAATCTGGTCACTAACAAGTTGCGCAGTTAGAACTGTATCAAGTGTAATCTTCTTGTGTCCAACCCATAGACTTTTAACAATCCTTTTAACACTTGGATCACTTTGAGGTAACTGCATTATTGTTAACATCTTCTTATTGTAAATAAAGAGCTTTATTTTTAAATGAACCACCATTTTTTAAGTTTTGTAGATGGTTCTTCTTTTTTAATAATATATGATAATACAGTTTTAAAATCGTTGACTAGTTTGTGGGCTCTTACCATATCATACATATTTGCACCTCTGATACTTTCAAGATAATAAATTTCCTGACTTATAATTTTTGATGTTATGATTGCATCTGGAGTATATTTCCATTTCCAATCAATAACTCTTTTAAAAACTGGATCGTCAGCTGGTAAATCAGAAATTGTCAGCATTCTTATTATATAAAATATCTTATTTTTATCCTACAAAGTGAACAATGATTTGGATCTCTTGTATCGATAATCTTCATTAAACAATCAAAACAAATATCTCGATTTATATCTTCTCGACAGTAATAACATTCAGTTAGTTTTTCAGTTAATCGTAAACAAGAGTTGCACAATGGGGGGTGGGGGGTTGACATGAGTTTCTTCCCAACTGAAATCCAATAATAAAACAAATAACTTGAGCAATAATATTAACTGGTGGAGGAGGTATCATTATTAATAAGTTAATATATCTTTTAATTAAGCGATGTATTATGATGATGGTTAACTTGAATAAACTGGGTATCAATTAATTGATCCAAGTGGTCACAATTTGTATATGCGCATGCAGATCTAATACTTCCAGAAATATCTTTTATTGTATCATCAATAGAACCTTTTATAGGGATATAGACAGCTTTACCTTCTGATGTTCGGTATCCATTCATGCCTCCATTATACTTTTCATTAGCTTTTTGAGATGACATTCCATAAAATGCTTTATGGGTTCCACCGTGTACAGTTTCTCCGGGTGATTCTTCGTGACCGGCAAATATACTTCCACACATGACAAAATCACTACCACCTGAAAAAGCCTTTACAATATCACACGGGTAAACAATTCCACCATCAGACATAATACGACCACCCGCCTCGTGAGCAGCTTGTGAACATTCCAATACTGCAGATAGCTGTGGGTATCCAACACCCGCTTTAAGTCGTGTTTCACACACTGCACCACTTCCAATTCCAACCTTTACAATGTCTACACCGCAATTTCGAATCAACTCTTGTGTCAGGTCAGGTGTGACAACATTACCAGCTGTTATAACAATATCTGGGAATAATCCTCGCATTTTACAACAAGTTTCTTGTAGAGAATTCATGTATCCATTGGCAACATCAATACATAAAAACTTTGGAACTATATCAACACGACTGAGACCTGTTAAGAGATTAATCATGGTATTACAATCGTCTTTACTTGTTCCACAACTCAACATGTAATGATCAGTATCAACCAACTCAATTGGTAATTGTGATGAAAATGATGCCCATTTTTTATTAAAATGTTTTGGAAAACATGAGATATAATTGTGTTGTTTCATTATATTGAATGTATCAAGGTTTGTAACTGTATCCATGTTAGATGATATAATAGGAACACCTGTCCATGTGACATTATCATTAAACTTTATTTTTTTAATGAGAGAAACTTCTTTGCGACTAGTTATCCTAGTCTTCTTTGGAACTATAAGAACATCTCTAAAGTCGAGTTTTATTTCACGTGATAAAAATTTAGTCAACAACATTATTGTAATTATAAACACTGTTTCTTCTAATTACTTTGTAATTTTTAAAAGAGATTGTTTAGCTCGTGCACTTTGTATTTTACTTGTTCCATACTTGTGTAGCAACTTTAAATAATCATTTACCTTAAAACGATTATTTTTTGATATATAGCCAGATGTACCATTTTTTTTTCTTTGAAATTCCACATTTATAATATTAGGTTCTCTTCCTATTGGATACGTTGGTAAATAACCTGGGGGTAATTTATATATGGCTTTGGTTCCAGTTCCTTTTATTAATGTTTTTGGCGGATCTATACGAATATTGAGTACTTCTTTGTCAAATATTGTAAAAAAGTTTTTTGGATTACAAACTGCAAACTCATCTTGATTTATTACATTTCGAATACCATTTAAATTTTTAATTTTAGAACATAGAATTTGTCCCAAGATCATATTATCACCTGAACCTTCTTTAAAATTTGTAGAAGTTACATTGTTTTGATTTATAGTTCCATTAAACATTTTACCCATTGCCTTCATTGTTTGTTTAGGATTATTATATGTCATACCTAAAATATTATTTGATACATGTTTAGGTCGTGATGTTTTATCAAAAAGGATTATATTCACATGTGATTTTTTTGGTTTTAATGTGTATACATAAATTTTTGAGTCAGTGACGTTTTTAAACATATTTCGCATTTTTGATCTATACTGTGACAAGTGTAAAAAAGCCTGTGCTTTACTAAATGAAACATAAAATATTCTATTTGGTGTAAATTCACTTAGTGGTGTTGTAGACATGTGATATACAACACTTGGCATTTTAAAATTTTTTAACACTGGTACTTTTTGAATACGATTATTTAGATTATTTGGCGCGGATACACCCGCTCCTATTTTTACGAGTCCATTTCTATCTGTTTTAAAAGGAAGACTACCATATGGAATTTTAATCATTTATATTATTATAAAATATTTTAATCTACAACTGACAATGTATTATCAACTGCAACAAGTGTTTTCAACTGACTTTTAAATATAACAAGAAATCCTCTATAACATCTCTCACCAGGTTTTGAGCACTTATCAAAGTGTACGTGAGAAATTCCGCGAATTTTACACTTGTGTAAAATAGTTAATAAATTTGGAAAACGCAACTCTTCTCTGGGCATTGCATCTACAAGTGAAACGTCATGATATATAAGTATTCCGTCTGGGTTAAGTAATCTATCGTACACATAATCAAACCATTTATCTGTATTCCAATGATCCGCATCTGAAAAGATGAAATCATATGTCGTTCGAGCTGAAAAAACAAACTCCATTTCATTACTCATGATGACTGTACAAAATTTTTTGTAATTTTCAATACACGCGGGGGGTTTGCCATTTAAATCAATCCAGTTATCAACAAGTGTAATAGATGGTTTATTTGCGTTATTATCAGCCGCCTTGATTAACATTCGAGTTGTTCTCCCAGATCCAACTCCCATTTCAAGAATACTTTTTGGCTTGTGACTAACAACAAGTCCATATACCAGATCAAGATGACACTTATCAACCGCGACATTATCTCCACCTAGGCCGCTTTCCATATCAAGTGTATCCATTATAAATACAATGGTATCTTCCTTTTAACTATAATAAGAAAGTTTCCAGCTTTATTAAATGTTGGATCTCCTTTTTTCAAGTTATAATTTTTTGCAAGATGTTCATAGTGATAATCTATAGTTTTTTCACTCATAACTGGTTCGAGTTCTTTTTTTGTATAACGAAGTGGAGTTGTTGTAATCAACTATTTTTTTATTTTGAATTGATATTAAACAATATAAGTACTAAAAAGTTAAATGAAAGTTTGTATTCTTGGTTCAAATGGATTTATAGGAAGTAATTTATTAAAGTGTGATCCAACATGGGTTGGAATAACGAGACAACAACTTGATCTAACTATTCAAGAAGATGTTGAAACTTTTTTTAAAATAAATACATTTGATGTTGTTATTCATTGTGCAGTCATTGGAGGAAGTAGACTTCAAACGGATAATGGAGATGTTTGTTTTAAAAATCTTTTAATGTTTGAGAATGTTGTTAGTTGTTATCATGGTACTTTGATTTATTTTTCAAGTGGAGCTTCAAAAAGAGGTGATCCTCCAACTGATCCATATGGTTTTTCAAAGTGGTTAATTGATAAACGTATCGAGACACTTGGTGAAAATGTTTATTCATTATGTATATGGGGGTGTTTCGGGTCGGGTGAATTACCAACAAGATTTTCAGCAATATGTAAAAGAGATGGTCACGTGATTATACCTCGAGACTGTTATTTTGATTTTATAAGTATCGAAGATGTAAAGGATATTGTACAAAAATACTGTTTAAAAGGTGGTGACAAGTTTTATAATCTTACATATATACATAAATTTAAACTATCTGAATGGGCAAAAATATTTGGTGCAACTTGTACAGTTGAACATAAAGAATTAGGAGACTCTTATACAAGTTAACACCATGAAGATTTCCGATTTTATAGCTGAATATCTTCTTAGAAATAATATAGATACATGTTTTTCTGTAACGGGTGGTTTTGCTATGCACTTGAACGATTCATTTGGTTCTAAATTAAATGTAATATATACACATGGAGAAGGACCCGCTGGTTACTCGGCAATTGGATATTCCAAGATTGATCAAAATCCGTGCGTTGTATGTGTAACATCTGGATGTGGAGAAACAAACGCAGTTACTCCGTGTATGATTGCGTATCAAGACAGTGTTCCAATTTTTTTTATAAGTGGGGGTGTTCCTCATAAAGAAAGTATTCGCTGGAAAAGGTTAGAGGAAGATACAAATGTTAGAATATTTTCTGGTTCTGATCATGATGTTGTTGAAACTGTGAAAAATATAACCAAATATTCATGTGTAGTATGGGATCCATCTCGTATTGTAGAGTACCTGGATACATGTATTATAAATCTAACTTCGGGTATCCCTGGCCCTGTATGGATGTCTATACCTCTTGATATTCAAAATATTCACATAGATTTTAATACATCTGTACCAGTAAAAGTTCCTTTTATTAAAAGTAACTTTGATAATTTTCCAATTGAAAAATGGAACGCATCAAAGAGACCTGTTATACTTGCTGGCAATGGTGTCTATCTATCAAAGTCAAAGTCTCAATTTGAAAAGTTTATAGATTTTCACAAAGTTCCAGTTGTATCAACATTTTTTTCAACTGATATAGTCCCTGAATATAACATGGGTAGAGTTGGAATAATAGGAGATAGAACTGGTAATTTTGTTATTCAGAATGCGGACTTTATATTAAATATTGGATCTAGAATGGCTAAATCAGTTGTAGGATATCGACCAGACTGGTTTGCAAGAGATGCGTATATAGTTTCAATAAATTTAACAAAAGTTGATATAGGTGAAACATGTGTAATGGATATTAAAAACTTTTTTGAAACTGAACAGTTTCCAAAAAAAGAAACTTTAGAATGGTTAACCAAAACGAAGAGTTGGAAAGCCAAGTGGTTTCGCGAGATACCAAATCCTAGTATGGATACATGCCCCTATACGTTTCTAAATTTATTTTATAATAAAAAACCTGACGGTGGTATATGCGTTGCATCATCTGGATCCATATTCTGTGTCAATTGGCACCAGTTTTTAAATAAGGGACGTGATGAATTTATTATATCGAGTCATGGGGATATGGGTTTTGAAATACCTTGTTCCATAGGATGCGCACTTAGTTGTCCTGACAAAACTGTATACTGTATAGTTGGCGATGGTTCTTTTCAGTTTAATTTTCAAGAGTTACAGACTATAAAAGACTTGAATATAAATGTTAAAATATTATACTTTAACAATGGAGGTTATGGTGCGATTAAGATTACGCAAGATTCTTATTTTAAAAGACGTTTTGGTGTCGATGTAAAGTGTCCAGATGTTAAAAAGATTTGTGATGTATATGATTTAAAGTACACGACTAATATGGATGAAATGTTAGAATATCCCGGGCCGTGTCTCATTGAGATTGTATGTATTGTTCAAGCACGTTGTCCCAAACTTGTTAATATAATGAGAGACGATGGTACATTTGATAATAGACCACCTGAAGATATGTTTCCGTTTTTAGACAGAAATGAGTTTTCAAGTGAAATGTGTATTAAACAAGTTGATTCTTTATAAATATAAATGAATAATATACTTATACTTGGAAATGGTTCAATCGGTAAACATATATCAAAGAGATTTATAGAAAATAAATATAATGTTATAACAGCTACAAGAGACTTTGATGTTCATTCCATTCCAAAAGTTAAAAGTGTAATTTGGTGTCATGGTATAAACTGTAATGATTCCATAAAGTCTTTAGATTATTCGACGTACATGAATACAATAGATGTTAATCTTCATTATATTACACGTACACTCAGTAGTCTTATCAAATATGATAAACTTGAGGATTGTGCAAGATGTCTCATAATAAGTTCATTATGGCAAGAATTTTCTAGAGAAGAAAAGTTTTCATATACTGTATCTAAAGCAGCTATAGGTGGTATTGTTAGAAGCTGTTCAGTTGACCTTGGTAAAAAAGGTATTTTTATAAATGCTCTTTTACCGGGACCGTTAGATAATGAAATGACTCGAGCAAATCTGACTCAACTACAGACCGATACGCTTCCAGGTTTTGTAAATGTAGATGATTTATGGTATCTTACAGATTATTTATGTTTACATAATACATCTACGAATGGACAGTCGATAATAGTTGATCTTGGATTTTCTGTGAAGAAGATGTGATAAACTCTACATGCCCAGCTGATTTTGGAACAATACACGTGATTTTTTCACCGAATCTTTTTTTATCTTGATCGATAATTTTTTTTATACACGAGTAATCAAACTTTGGCATTGGATCATTTACAATAAGCTCTAAACAGTATTTTTCAAATAAACTATTTTTATAATCAAAAATTTTATTCATCAACATCATTCCGTGAACAACTGCAAGCCCGTGTGGAATGGTATAATCTGTTAGAACTTCTAGAGCATGTCCAATTGTATGTCCATAGTTTAAACCTTTTCGAACATTTTTATCAAAGAGATCTTCTTCTATGACTGATTTTTTAATAAGAAGAGATAGTTTTATAAGAGACTTGAGATCTAGACTCTTGTACATGTGTAACGCATTTCCAATCATACACATTTTAAGTATTTCACCCATTCCAGATTTAATTTGAATATCATCAAGTGTTTCTAAAAACATCATGTTAATGTAGACACTATTAGGTGAACAGTATGTTCCAATTTTATTCTTGACACTTGTAGTATTTAGACTCGTCTTACTTCCTATACAGCTATCAGCCATTGATAACAATGTAGTTGGAAAATATATCCATGGTATACCTCTATGATATACACTGCTTACAAATGATCCTATATCTTGTATTAAACCACCTCCAATAACAACAATACGTTTTATACTTGGATCTATAACTTTTATAATATTCATAGCAGTTTCAATACTCTTGTTATTTTCAGTTGCGACTATATAAAAAATATTACTGGTTCCGAATATTTTTTTAAAACGATCATCTGAAATTATAAAATCACCTGGTTTAAAAAAAGAATGAATATAATCACTGGTAAATGATACTGTATAATCACAAACTTTTAAATCATCTGATTTTAAATCATTTACATTATAACACAACGTCTTGTTATTAATTATAAACGTCTTGTTAATTCTTGTCTTTGCCATCTGTATACGATCATTAAACTGCGTAGACATGTTGAAATATTTTTTATACAGATACTGCATCCATTCGTGTTCAAACCCATGTGATGCGACAATAGCTTCATCAAATGTATCAAAAAATGTAGAGTCTAATTTCATAATAATATAACGAGTCTCTATATAATCAAGTAAACCTTTATCATAGAGACTTTTTATAAACTCTTTAGACTTTGAACTAATAGAACCTCCTAGATATGTCTTTTTATTATGTCTTTTAATTTTTTTAAATGTATCTTCAATAAGAGCCTGCGTTGGAAGACTATCAATATTGTCCCTTGATTGCCCAAGTGATCCCATCAAGTCAACTCTTCCAATGACAAAATAATCAATATCAGACAAGTACTGTGAACTTAATATTAAATCAATGTTATCAATAGCCTGGATAGTCTCAATGTTTACACCTTTTGTGACTGTATCAATATTTTTACACGACTGTACATATTTTTCAAATGCGTATTTAGATTCTATCATAGGTCCAACAATTGAATCACAACATAAATCAACTGAAGATTTTATATCAGTTTTGGCCTCGGCTCCGCCAACTTTTATAGAAAGTTTAATACCATTTTCAGATGTAAGCGTTCTCAGTTTAATAATATCATTGAATTGAGCACCTTCATCTTCAAATGATGTCTTAATACCAACACATTTATATTTAGTATTCAAAGTTCTTACAGTGTGCGAGAGACAACACCGCGCAATGACAGCCATTTTATTAATAAATAGTTTTTTATTTTTAAGTACCATATGAATTATTCTTGGAAAAATATTCAAGTTTAAAAGAACAAGTTGATAATAAAGAATTTTGGCATGAACATATAAATTTTTTTAATTTAGATAATTTTTCAAGTCTGTTTAATAATAAAACAGTAATAGCAAGTCGTACAAATAATACTATTATCCAGTTACTATTAAAGAAAAACTAATATAATAGTCTAGGAAATGAAGATTACTTATACTATTCAAGTGTGCAATGAATCCAGAGAACTTTATTCTCTTTTAAATTTTTTAATAAAAGTCAAAGATCAAGAAGACAATATCGTTGTTGTTGTTGACTCTTTACATACAACTGAAAAAGTTAAACGCGTCACCGAAAAGTTTAGTCAAGATATAACACTCTATGAAAGACCATTTGATAATTTTAAAGATAATTCGGATTTTCATCGTGAAAAGGCAACGGGTGATTATATCTTTGGCCTTGATGCCGATGAAATGCCTCAAGAAAATATGTTTTTTTATCTCAAAAAAATTATTTTAGAATCTGAAGCAGATGTTATATATATACCTCGAATAAATATACACCCGGGTGCAACTCAAGAGTTTTATAAATGGGTAAATCTTCCAGTTAATGAGTTTGGATGGATCAACTGGCCAGATTACCAGGGACGTATCTATATAAATAATGGAAAAGTGAAATGGGGAGGCGACAGTTTACATACAACATTAACTGGCGGCGAGAGAACTATACAGTTGAAGCCTGATCCACAAATTGCTTTATGGCACATCAAAGCGATTGAAAAACAAGAAAGTAGATGGGATGAATCTAAAATGATAGCATCCCCAACTGATAAAAATTTATATGATTTGTTAATGTAAATAATAATGAAGACAGGCGACTTGTTATTGTTCAGAGGTAAATTTTCATCATGGTTTATAATAAGTTTTCTGATAGAATTTTTCACATGCTCGCCATGGGTCCATGTAGGAATAGTTTTAGAAGATCCAGTGGGTCTTAAAGGTCTTTATCTATGGGAAAGTGTATATGGTCTTGGTACACTTGACCCAGAAGATCACAAAAAAAAGTTTGGTGTTCAGTTTTCTAGTCTTCCAGATCGTTTAAAAAATTGTAATGTATATATACGAGAATATCAAGGTCTTGATTTTTCAACAGAGGAGATTGAAGAAGTTCATAAACAAGTTCATAATAAACCATATGACATTGCACCCCTTGACTGGATAGAAGCCGTTGTAAAAGTAGACTTGCATCCCAGAAAAGTTAATCGATTTTGGTGCAGTGCTCTAGTTGGATACATTTTGACAGAACTTCACGTTTTACATGGTATTGATTGGAGTATTCTATCACCAAAGTACTTTGCAAACTTTATTAATAATAATTATGGACCATTAAAATATATAGGCTAATCTTATTATATTAGGTTACTATATGGAGCCCATGACCATCGCAAAAAAACTTGGAGTTTCTTGTATTTCTAATAGAACTGTTTTTGAAACTGATGCAGTCATGTTTGATATAGATGAAACACTTATTCATGTAGATGGAACCCCTATACCTGAAATGATTTTACTTTTACAAATATGTAAATCCCTTGGGTATACTGTTATTGTTATAACAGCTCGACCAGATACAAATGATAACCATTATTATACAAAATTTCAACTCATTTCGTTTGGTATTTTTCCAGATCAAGTTTATTTCGTATTACCAAATGAAAAAACAAAGGTAAAGGAACAAACTGGTCTACATTATATTCTGAGTGTTGGAGATCTTGAAACTGATTTAGGAGGAAGTGATTACTGGATAAAACTTCCAGATGAAAATGATAAAAATATATATAGCAACGTAAATTATTTTTAGACATTTTTTTTTTCAAAAATATTTTTTTTTATTTTGTTTTTTTCCTACTATTTAGCACATAACATATACTACAACCGTAATCCCCATGTCATTCTTAGAAGGCACGCGCGGTCCAGATCGTTTGTTTCGAATCATGTTCTTGTGCTTCGAAACAAGCAAGTTTTTTGGAATGTTATCATCTTCTATCCAGATTGATTTATATGGTTCAATGAAAACATACTCGAGATTTTCAAGGTATACATCAAAGTCCATTCCCATCTCCATCGCCTTTTGGTAATCCTTCTGGAGACATTTGATTTCCTCAAGTATAAACTCACCATAACAGTTGAGAGCCGGAACAGACCATAGAGATGCTGCTGATACGGGTACTTCAAGCTCTGTTATATCGAGACTTGTGACTTCTTCGGTAGACACGTCGAGCTCATCCATTTGAGACCCGCCCCACGTTTCCCAAGAGACATCGGATTCTGCATCAGACTCATCATCCGTAGTATTCTCAGTTTCTTCTTCACTGTAGTCATCGTCTACGTCCTCAAAGATTTCATCAAATGCTTGATTGAATATCTCCTGATTCTTCTGATCAATGCGCTCTTGTTCCCATTCGGAAACAATCCTGTGCATACCCTTGAAGTACATGGCGCGACGGCACATTGGACACGTAGGATCATCGCTTTTGTGATACCACTCCTTGACACACCCTTTGCAAAATGCATGTTTACATACGAGCTTACAGTTGGCAACACTGCTGTAGCAGACGGCGCATTCACTGTCCATTTTATTTTTAGTTTCTTCTTTTATTAGTAGTTTAATAGTATCCTAATTTAATTTCAGACATGTTTTTTAAAAAATATGACGAGTTGCATCTACTGCATTGGAAAATGCCATTAAGCGACATCCCCATGTTGTACTTGATATGATATATGTCATGATACAACAAATAATACAGGATATTGATATATATATACCATATATAGCAATTCTAGCTGGGGAAACATATTCAGATTCAATAGCAACCTTAGTAGGTATTGCTGGATCAAATAATATAGAAATTTTTTGACCATTTGCGTAAATATTATTTGAAGATGTTAAGACTGCTGATACATTAGATCCATACACTACATTCATAACAACTGAATACTGGACATGTCCTTTATCATCAACTGATGATGTTGTAACAACATTTGATAATGTACCGGTAGCCTTACCTGACATGCTTGACTTGTCTTTTACATTTAGAACTGCTATTATGAGTATAATAACTCCAATAATTCCAAGCACGACACTTGATATCTTATGATATGTACAGTCCAGTGAAACAAGATTATTAATAACTGAACTCATTATATTTAACTTATATAATTATTAAAGGGTATTAAAGAAAATATACTATATATAGGAAGGTAAGAAAGATCTCTTCTTAGCTCAGAGGTAGAGCATCGGGGACTCCCGTAGACACCTGTTCGAATCAGGTTGAAGAGAAAGCAGTGTGGCGCAGTGGAAGCGCATTGGGCTCATAACCCAAGGGACACATGATCGAAACATGTCACTGCTATAGAGCTACAACTCTATAAACTGTACCCATGCTCTTATAACTCAGTTGGTAGAGTGGCAGGCTGTTAAAAGCAACATGCGACCTGCAAGTCATAGGTTCGAACCCTATTGAGAGCGAATCACCATTTATTATTAAAAAGGTATCCTTTTTAATAATAAAATATTTTAGTATATAAAGATGAAGTTTAAACCATACATGATTTTGATTGCTGTTGTAGTTTTATTTTTTTTATTTTTTACAACTTCAGGGTATGCGTCATCTTACTATCAGTCTATGGTCTCAGCTCCATTAGCTGCAGCTCCATCGGCAGCCGCAGCATCAGCTAGTATGACAGAAACAAGTGATAGCACCATGGTTCAAGCGGATGGAACTATGAATAGTGATAATGGCATGGTTACATGTAACTGTAAAAAATCATAAAAGAAAACATCGTTAATACTAAATGGTCAAGTGTGTTTTAATTTCAGAAGAAGATGGAAACATATCAGATGTAGAAATAAATATTGTGGGGAATGATCTATACCGTATTCTCAAAGGAACTGGTACATTTATAGGTCAATTTCCTGACACAAATATTGTCATTATGAAATGTGATGTTTCTTATTTCGAATTATTTGAAAATCGAAATAAGCTACCAGAACCATTTCACGAAGAAGTTGTTATAGGTCCTATCTTATTAATATATATGGATGAAGATGCAGAACCAAAAGATTTTACAATTTTAGATTATTTTAGACAGTTTTCGAGTGAGTCGAGTCGATACCCGTGTGCTTCCTCTGTATAGGAACCCATGCTTTTCCATCTAAAACACATGTAGAATACTTCATGGCAAGTATAAACTGAATATTGACCCATTCAAGTACTTCTTTGGAACTAACCTTAATACCAAATGGATTTGCGTATAAGACTTTATCAACTGATTTTTCATTTATAGTTGCGAGATGAAGACTTTGGAACCACATGACATGAGATTCATTCTCTGAATCAAAGGCGGCAGAAAACTTTTTAGTTATTGTTGGTTGAGGAGTTTCCATTGTTATTATAGATAATAATCTTTTTAAGTCTAAGAATGGTGGAAGAAGAATGTTCTATATGTCTCTCACCACTCGATGGAACTATAACAACAGTCGGATGTTGTTTCAAAAAGTTTCATACAGAATGTCTCATAAAATGTACAGCTATAAAAAATGAATGTCCATTGTGCCGCGCAAATAATTGTATTCCAAGTGAAGAAACTATACTTTTACTTCACGTGGAAGATCCACGTGAAGTAATACAACAACATGCTAGATTAAATTTTTGTTATAGTCTATTAACATTTAGTATTCTTACAATTATATATATAAAAGTCAATCACCTTATATAAAATATGGATGAATGTCCAATTTGTTTAGAAACTTTACATGATGAAACTACTATCATGATAGTTGGATGTTGTTCGAAACAATTTCATACCGAATGTTTCATGAAATGTATAAAAAATGAATGTCCAATGTGTCGCGCTCCACATTATAGAGTACACGGAGTACACGGAGTACACGAAGAAGAAGTACACGGAGTACACGGAGAAGAAGTTATTAGAGTACATGAAGTACCGGCGGTTCGGGTACAATATAAACGATACATCCTTATTTTTTTATCATGTTTCACTGTTTTTACTATTTCTATGTTTATAACTTCATTAGTTAAAAAATTGACTCTATGAATTAGTAAAAAAGAATGCTCAACTTGGCTCACCAAGCTCTTTTACAATTTAGTCTTAATAACACGTGTGATTGTGAACACCCTGTTATTATGGATCAAGTATTTGGAGCAGAAATGAATCGTATGGAGAATCAGCGAAATATAAATGGTCTAAAAGCTAAAATTAAAAAAGTTAAAAGTAAGGCGCATGCAATGTCTGGCTTAAAACTTGTTGATATTAATCTTGTAAAAACAAATAAAATATCTGACATTATAGCACATGAATTATTTACTCTATTCAATTGGAATAAGGTTCATACAAATCAACAAGCTTCTTGGAAAGAATATTTTCATATGTTGTATGAATTACTTGTAAGTGATTATGATAATGATCATACAGGAAATATTATACTTGCAAAATCAATTGTAAAATATCACAATGTACTTGTTGTTCCAGAACAAGTACATTATAGCGACCCAATGTATCCAATGATTTCAAGTATCAATGATTCATTTAATAAATTAAAAGAAGAACAAGTTGTTATATATAATACTCTAAAAAATATAAAAGATGTTATTCGTGATATTCAAGAACGAACAACTAATATTCAATATAATCTTATTGGTCTTCAAAGAGAATTACGAATGTTAGAATGTGATAATAAAAAGTATTTTGAAATTATAAAGTGGTCTGTGAGATAAACTTTTTAAGAAACTCTTCATCCTTATCTTGTTTCCATCCTAGACTTCTTAATTTATCTGAATTTATAAAATAACGATTATCATTGAATGGACGATCTATAACTCGTACAACCCAGTCTTCATAATCTACGTCAGGTCCTTTAACAGCACTGACAATCATTTTAGTTATATCTAAAACACTAAACTCATATATAGAACTTATATTGTAAATGTCACCGGGTGTACCAAGTTCGTGAATAGTCATAACTGCACTTGTAACATCATCTACATGAATAAATGCTCTTTTTATAGTTGGTGTATTGTCCCCGTGAAGTGTACACTTGGTACCATTACGTAACAACTTTATAAACTTTGGAATTAACTTTTCAGGATATTGATTTGGACCATATACATTGTTACATCGTATAATCTTGATATTCATCTTGAATGAATTTATATAAGACTGAACAATCATTTCAGCTGCAGCTTTTGAAGCAGAATATGGATTGGTCGGTGTCAACATGTCACTTTCTGTAAAAGCAGGTCCAGATGTCCATGTTCCATATACCTCATCTGTGCTAAAATGAATAAATTTAACAGATGGTTTTTTAAGACGAAATGCCTCGAGTAAATTATGCGTTCCACATACATTTTCATACGTAAACATAACTGGATCACTGAATGAATTATCAACATGACTCTGAGCTGCAAAATGAAAAACAATGTCAAAGTCAAATTCTTTAATTAAAAAGGATACAAGATCACGATTCTTAATATCACCTTTTACAAAGGTTGATGATCCTTCTCTAACATTTTGTATATTTGAACAATAATCAAGCTTGTCTAAATTTATAATTTTATATTCTGGATGTTGTAATGAAATTGTATTAATAAAATTTGATGCTATAAAACCACAGCCACCAGTCACTAGTACAGACACCATTATTACTCTTTTAGAGACTCGAATTTTTTAAGTAAAGAACATACATAATCAACATCTTCTGTATCCATGCCATGATGAGCACCCAGTAAAAATCCATTACGCATAATGATATCAGAATTTGTAAATGTCTCCTTGTACTGTTCAAATGCAGGATGACGTGTTATATTTCCAGCAAAGCATACACGTGTCTGTACTCCATTTTCTTCTAAAAATAAAAGTAGCTCCATTCGGTCTGGACACTGAAATGGGACTGCAAGCCAGTTTGGAGACACTGAATCATCTGGCAAGATATAATACTTGGTATCCTTCATATTATTAAGATACCTCTTGATATTTGAACGTCTCCTTGCCAAAAATCCTTTAAGTTTATCAAGTTGAACAAGTCCAAATGCAGAATTCATTTCACATCCCTTCATATTATATCCAAGAACACCATACAAGAACTTCCAGTCATACGGAATGCCATCAACCGAATAATTAAAACGGTCTGCCGGATCTTCCATATTGTCCCCAATACGACCCCAGTCCCTAAACATGAGAGCCCGTTTAAGATGAAGATCAGAGTTGAACATGACCATCCCACCAGTTCCACCAGCTGTAATAACATGACTCGCATAAAAACTTGTAGTTGATATATCAGTACATTCAGTCTTTGTAATTGTATCGGCAGAATCTTCAACTAAAATTAAATCTGGAAATTCTTCTCTAATAGCCTTCCAATCTGGAACATTTCCAATTAAATTTGGCAGAAGAAGACACTTGGTCTTTTCAGTTACAACTTTTTTTAGATGTTCAACTGAAGTTACATATGTGTTTAAATCAACTTCACAAAATACTGGAGTAAGACCCAACTGAACAATAGGAGCAACTGTAGTTGAAAAACCGCATGCAGGCGTAACAACTTCATCACCCGGTTTCAAGTCAAGAGAACACAAGGCTAGTAAAATTGCAGATGATCCGGAATTTACAAATAGACCACTCTTTTTACCAAATAAATCTGATACTCGTTTTTCAAATTCTATAGAACGTGGACCAAAACCAGCAAGCCACCCATCTCGGAGACACATTTCAACAGCCTTGATTTCTTCTTCTCCATAAGATTCAAATTTGTTTGGAGCATACCAGACTTTACGCATTTTAATACTTAGAGATATAGTTGTACCTTTAATTATTAATTAATGAATATTCCTAAAGTTATTCACAAAGTTATTATTATTGATGGATTTAAGTTGCCAGATGATGTACCCTTTCAGAACGCTATAAACACTTTTAACATGAAAGGTTATCAGATTAAAATGTATTCTGGGAATGACTGTATAGAGTATATTAAAAAATATTATGATCAAAGAACACTTGATGCATTTAACAAGATACGACCATATTCATATAAATGTGATTTATTTAGATATCTAGTCTTATATCAAGAAGGTGGTTGGTACTCTGATATGAGACAGGTGTGTCTAGAAAATCTTGATTCTTTAAATGATACGGGTCATGAATTCTATTGTGCAATTGACGCCCCGCCAAATGAAAGATGTATGTATACTGCATTCGTTGGAAGTATTCCCAAGCATCCAATTTTAAAAAAAACATTTGAACTTATAATATGGAACATTGAGCATGAACACTATGGTCCAGACTGTCTGTATCCAACTGGTCCAGGTGCTTTTATGAGTGGATCAATTGATTATATTCGCCAAAATCCTGGAAAATGTAATGTTGGAAGACACATCATTGGAAATAATAATTTAGAAGTTATTGTATTTGGTCGAACGGTGTATATACAGTGCAAGTATAACAATGCACAAGGTGCTGATAATAGTGATCTAAAGGGTTCTAATAATTATGGAGACATGTGGAGAAATTTCACAGTATACTAGTAACAATGGACTCGCGAATTGATTTTGTATTTTCATATTGGATATTCACATGGTTTTTATTGTATATCATTGGAGTCGTACCATTTAACCCAAAACTTTTTCTTATATTAGGTATTATTGAAAATATATTTGGTATTTTTATTTTACCACCGAATAAAATTATTTATTTTCTTATAATCAATACTTTTATAAAAATACTACCCTTGTATTTAATCTGGAATACAAAACTAAAAAATGTAGACAATTATTTTGGAGTTAGTCTAGGATTCTTATATCTTATATGGCTAAAACTAAATAAAGAAGATGTTATGAAAATACGAACCCCTATGGCAGATTATCTTCGAGATAAAAATATATACAGTTAGTAAATGTCATCAGGGGGCATGTCACAGTTGGTTGCTATCGGAGCACAGGATGCTTTTCTAGTTGGAAAGCCTGAAGTTTCATTTTTTCAATCTGTTTATAAACAGCATACAAACTTTTCACAAGTTGTATCCAGACAACTTATCCAGGGTAATCCAAGCCCCGGTGGAATGTCATCTGTTCGATTTGAAAGGGCTGGAGATA
>Ga0114958_10001268_pt1 | contig 20101 bp, 19 predicted proteins | sample C_130208_EF_Meta_FD_89577 | JGI IMG/M metagenome (GOLD analysis project Ga0114958, IMG submission 89577) | Freshwater microbial communities from Lake Croche, Canada to study carbon cycling - C_130208_EF_MetaG | ecosystem: Environmental > Aquatic > Freshwater > Lake | place: Lake Croche, Canada...
CCATTGAAAGCGTTCAGAAATCCTGCCATGGCCGATGTCGTCTCTGCCACAGCCTCCTTGGGCGCAAGGTGATCTTCCCCGGCCCGAGCCTTCGTCTCGGTCATATCCTTCCCTCCTGATCTGCGTGAACTCTGCGGCCTAAGGGCGGCTTAAACCCGCGCCCAGTTGCGCCGCGCCGCCTCAAAAACCTGCGCCAAACTGCGCCAAACCTCATCGTCCGGCGCATCGCTTTTGGCGGCCACCCGCGCCTCGGGCAGCATGGGAAAGGTCACCAAAGACACTTCCCACAGCTCCACCTCGGTCAAGAGCCGCAACCCTTTGCCATCGCGGTGCGCTTTGATCGTGCGGTAGCCGATCGACAACCCGTCAATCGCCCCCGCTGCCAGCAAAGCCACCGCCTCGCGGCCCTTTTCCACTTCCGTCAGGATGCGGCCCTTGACATACAGGCCCGTGGCATCCTCGCGCACCTCGTCCCACACGCCGATCGGCTGGGCCGGATCATGCTGCCACAGCATCTTGATCCCGCGCCCCGCCTTGCGCATCGCCGCCAGACTGGCGGCGTAAGCGCCCTTTTGCACGGCGTCTCCGCCTTGATCCTTGGTGCCAAACACGCTGGCATAGCCCGAAATCACCGTGCCATCCGTCACCTGCAACGCAGGCCCTTCGGCTTTGAAAAACTTGCGCTCCGGCGCGCCTGGAATGCTCCACATCTGATCCCTCATTTGGTTGCAGCCGTGATAATCGTCTCGGCCATCTGGCTCAGCAAAAAGGCCGCCACCCCGTAAACCCCGACCCAGATGCGCTTTTCCAACCGCTCTAACGCGGCGTCGATCTGGCCCAGACGAAATTCCAACCCCGTCCAACGCTCTTCGGCCACCCGCTCGCTGGCCTCCAACCGCAGCGCGGTGGCGTCAAACCCCTCGTATAAAAAGCGCGAGCCTTCGCCGCCTCGCCGCACCGTCATGCCGAAGGCCCCGGTTGCAGCCCCAACAAGGCGCGCTTTTCCTCAACGCTCAGAAAATCCGCCGCCCCCACCCGCGCCCAAAGCTGGTCGCGCTCGCTGGCCAAGGCGGGCACCTGATCCAGATCAGGGCGCAGCTCGATCTGCTCGCCACTAAAGCCCGACAGCCACTGGCTTAAGGCCGCCGTCACCCGCGTGGCCAAAGGCAAGACCGTCAGGCGGAAAAAGGCGCGGTTGGCCTCTTGGTAATTGGCATAGGTCGCGTCGCCCGGTATCCCCATCAACATTGGCGGCACGCCAAAGGCGATGGCAATATCGCGCGCCGCCGCCTCCTTGGTCTTTTGAAACTCCATGTCAGACGGAGAGAACCCCATAGGCTTCCAATCCAGCCCCCCCTCCAGCAACATCGGCCGCCCCGCATTGCGCGCGCCTTGGTGATGGCTTTCAATCTCGCCCACCAAGCGCTCGTATTGCTCGGCACTCAGCGTGCCTTGCCCATCCGCGCCCTTGAACACCATCGCCCCCGAAGGCCGTGCGGCATTGTCGAGCAGCGCCTTGGACCAACTCGCAGCCGACCCATGCACATCCAACGCCACCGCCGCCGCATGCAGCGGCGACAGGCCGTAGTGGTCATCTTGCGGATGAAAGCTTTTGATATGGCAGATAGGCGAAGCCCCCTCGCCCAAAGCAAAACGGTGCGTGCGCCCGCCCACCACATAGTCATAAGCCACAGGCCACCCGTCCGCCCCCGGCACCACATTCATCCGGTCCGACCGCAGCACATGCAACTCGCCGGGCAATGCCCCAACCCCCGGCACAGCTTCAACATAAGCATTGCCCGTCAACAGCAAAAACCCGTAAATCGCCTCAAACAACTCCGCCCGCCCCTGCGCGCCATTGGGCCTGCGGATCAAATCCCACAACGGATGCAGATCGTAACGCGCATTGGCATCCTGCAACACCAAAGGCAAAGCCGCCGCCGCCTCCGAGATCAGCTTGACGGCGCGAAAGCCGACCGGGTTGTTCAAAAACCCCGTCTTGATCAAACTCGTCGCATCACGCGGGCTCCACGCCACCCGCCCGGATGACCCCCAAGCCACCACCCGCCCCACGGCCGAGGCCTTTTTCTCCACCACAACCTCCGGCGCGCGCCGCAAGAAATCAAAGACCATCTTTGCCACTCCCTGTCCCATTCCGGCAAAACGCCACCGCCCGCCCAAAAGGGCAGCGGCCAAGGGCAGCCAGTCACGGCCCCCCTTTCATACTTGCTTAAATATCCCGGGGGGCGCGGGGGGCTGGCCCCCCGCTTTGCCCCCTCAAAGCCCGCGCACCTGTGGGCGCTTATACGCCGCCGCCGCATCCAAGATCAGATCGGTCAAAGCCCAAACCAAGGCATCCAGCCGGTCCGGCGACCCCTTGCCGTGATACCCCGCCCGCGTCATCAGGCACATCTGGTCCTCCAGCTTGCCCAATCCGGGCACATGCGCCACCCGCCCCTGCTCGTACAAAGCCGCCACAGGTTCGGCGCGCAGATGCTTGCCCCGTGTGGCTTGCACCTTGCGCAAGGCCACCAGCGGGTCAATCTGGCGCACCACGCTTTCCACCATATCGCCGCCTTGGTTGATTTCCACCACCATCCGGTCGGCCCCGTGCCGCTCCATCGCCGCCACCGCCGCCCTTGCCCATTGGTCCGGCGACGCGCCGGTGACCGAGGCGTCTTCCAGCACCACCGCCCGCCAAGCCTGCGGCGGCCCTTCGGTAAAGGCCCCCACCACCACAATCCCGCAGGCATCCGACCCCTTGGTCCCCGTCACAGGCGGGTCCACCGCCACCACGATCCGGCCAAAGGGCGCAGCTGGAGGCGCGTCCAGCCGGAATGCATCAAGGGCAAGCCTCTGCCACAAAGACCCTTCCAGATCCTCCACCAACAGCCCGTCCAACTCCTGCAATCCCAATGACCGCCCCGCATAACGCGCCGTCACCTCCTCAAGGAAGCTTTTGGCCAGATAGGCCTTATTGGCCGCCGTCGGCGCATGGGTGCTGACGGTCGAGGGGTTCTTCATAATCGCCTTCAACACCTCCACATTCTGCGGCGTGGTGGTGACAACCTGCTGCGGATTATCCCCCAGCCGCAGCGCGAATTGCAGCATGTCCCAGGTCTCTTGCCCTTTTTTCCACTTCGCCAGCTCATCCACCCAAGCCGCATCAAACTGCGGCCCGCGCAAACTGTCGGGGTCATGGGCCGAAAACACCTGCGCAACCGACCCGTTGGGCCAAACCAACTGCTTGCGCCCCGCCTGCCACTCCGGCCTGCGATCAGGCGGCGAGCATGACAGGATCCCGCTCTCGCCAAAGATCATCACCTCGCGCACCTGATCGACCGTCTCGCCCACCAGTGCGACGCGCTTGGCACGGCCCGCATCGGTAGGCAAAGCGCCTTCAACCTGCGCACGCACCCATTCCGCCCCCGCGCGTGTCTTGCCCGCCCCGCGCCCGCCCATAATCACCCAGGTTTTCCAAACCCCCTCTGGCGGCACTTGATGCGGCAGCGCCCAGAATTCGAACATCCACGGCAGCGCCAGCAAGGCATTCTCGCTTAACCCCGCCAAAAAGGCGTCAACCTGCCCCTGCGTCGCGGAGGCGAGCCAGCCTGCGCCCGATTTCAAGGCGTGCGGCGTCAAAGTCCAGCTCTCGGGTTCCGACAGTCCCGGCAACCTGTTTGCGGAGTTTATCAAAACGGCTCCTTTCCAACTGAACCAGTTCGAACGCGTCTTTCACATTGCGTGTCAAAGCCGGCGTGGCTTTGACCTCGTCCACCTGCCCCGCGCGGATCTTTTTCAGCACCCGCGCCAATTCCTCGGCCGCCTCGCGCAGCAGGCTTTCGGTCACCTCTGCCAGATCGACACAGCCGTCATCTTCGGCCAAGTTTGCTATATTCATGCCTGCTCAACCCTGCCCCTCCGGTTGGCCGGGAAATGAAAAAGCGGCCACAGGTTGCCCTGCGCCGCTTACCCACCTCTTCCAGCATGTCCAAACCTATAGACCGGACCGGCCGCAAAGTCAATCTAAAAATCGTTTGGGATCAGCGCCTTAGCGTGCGCTACTTTAACCCAATCTTAACCCGCCCCTCAGTTCCCCGTCCCCGTACCATCGCCTGCCGCCGAAAGCGCACGGTACTTGGCCACATTCTTATTGTGGTCCACCAAGTTCGCCGCAAAAGCATGGCCCCCCGTGCCATCGGCCACAAAGTACAAATAATCCGTGGTGTCCGGATGCAAAGCCGCCTCAATCGCCTCGCGCCCCGGATTGCAAATCGGCGTCACGGGCATTCCTGAAAGAACATAGGTATTCCAAGGGGTTTCCTTCTTAAGCTCACTCACCCGCAAGCCCCGCCCCAGCACGCCTTGCCCCTTGGTCACCCCGTAAATCACCGTCGGGTCGGTCTGCAACTTCATCCCCTTGGCCAAACGGTTCAAGAACACGGAAGCCACCTTGGCCCGCTCAGAGGCCACGCCGGTTTCCTTCTCGACGATGGACGCCATAATCATTGCCTCCTCAGGCGAGGCATAGGGCAACCCATCTGCCCGCTTGGCCCATAGCTCGGCCAGAACCGCCGCCTGATCCGCCTGCATCTCGTCAACCAAGTCCTTGCGATCAAATCCTTTTTCCACCTCGTAAGACCCCGGCGCCAGCGCCCCCTCCAACGGAACCGCCTTTACATCGCCGCTCAGAAAATCCGCGAGCTTCAGCGATTCCACCACCTGCCAAGAGGTGACGCCCTCCGCCAAGGTCACCCGCCAGCGCAAATCCGCATCGCTCGCCGCATCGCTATAGGCCTGCGGCACTGGCCCAATGGCGGGATCAAACTTCGCCACCTCGGCATAGCCGTCCACCTTGGCATCATAGGCGCGCAGCACCACTTCAGCCCCCGCCACCCCAATGCGCAGGTTCACATCCTGCCCACAGGTCGACTGGCCCGATGTCGTCAGCAAAGCCACCACATCCTGCATCGAGGTCGCAGGTGCCACCAGATAAGAGCCAAACTTCAAAGCCCCGCTCTTGCCGGTATACTCCGCCCCGATCCGCATCACCCGCGCATCGGTGACCGCCCCTTGCTGCTGCAAAGCCGCACTGACAGCACTCATCGTCGCTCCTTTGCCGACCTTAAAGCAAATCGTCTGCGCCAAAGGCCCGGGGGCCACATAGCTGCGCTGGCCCCAAGCAATCAGGCCCGCCACAAGCACAAACAGCACGATGAACAAAGTCAGCGCGTTCGAGGCGACAGACCGCCACATCAGCCCTTAACCTTGCCCAGAACCAAGCTGGCATTGGTGCCACCAAAGCCAAACGAGTTCGACAAAGCCACATCAATCGTCCGCTTCACCGGCGCATTCGCCGCCAAATTCAGCTTCGGCGTCACGGCAGGATTGTCCAGGTTGATCGTCGGCGGTGCGATCCCATCACGAATGGCCAGCACACAGAAAATCGCCTCCACCGCCCCCGCAGCCCCCAGCAAATGCCCGATCGAGGATTTCGTCGACGACATCACGGCCTGCTCTGCCGCATCGCCCAAAAGCCGCTCAACCGCGCCCAGCTCAATCGTATCTGCCATGGTCGATGTGCCATGGGCATTGATGTAATCCACATCCGACGGCTGCAACCCCGCCCGCTTCAACGCCATCTGCATCGACCGGAACCCCCCATCACCATCCTCGGACGGTGCCGTGATGTGATAAGCATCGCCCGACAGCCCATAGCCCAACACCTCGGCATAGATCTTGGCCCCGCGCGCCACGGCGTGCTCGTATTCTTCCAAGACCACCACGCCCGCCCCCTCGCCCATGACAAACCCGTCACGGTCCGCATCATAAGGGCGGCTCGCCTTGGCCGGATCATCGGCGCGCTTGGTTGACAGCGCCTTACAGGCGTTAAACCCTGCAATCCCGATCTCGGAAATCGGCGCCTCGGCCCCACCGGCCACCATCACATCCGCGTCGCCCCACTGGATCAACCGCGCCGCATCGCCAATCGCATGCGCGCCCGTCGAACAGGCCGTCACCACCGCATGGTTTGGCCCCTTAAAGCCAAAGCGGATCGACACCTGCCCCGAAATCAGATTGATCAGCGAACCGGGGATAAAGAACGGCGACACCCGCTTTGGCCCCTTTTCCTTGATCAACACTGCCGTCTCGGCAATGGATGTCAGCCCGCCAATCCCTGACCCGATCATCACGCCCGTGCGGCAACGATCTTCCTCGCTTGCAGGCACCCAGCCCGAATCCTGCACCGCCTGCACCGCCGCCGTCATGCCGTAGATGATGAAATCATCGACCTTGCGCTGGTCCTTCGGCTCCATCCAGTGGTCGGGATTGAACGTGCCATCACTGCCATCGCCGCGCGGAACCTCGCAGGCATATTGCGTGATCACATGGGCCGCATCAAAGCGCGTGATCGCCCCCGCCCCCGATTGCCCCGCCAAAAGCCGCGCCCAAGTGGCCTCGACCCCGCAGGCGAGCGGGGTCAGCATGCCTAATCCTGTGATAACCACTCGACGCAAGCCTGCCTCCATAGCCGTAATCCTGCCCTGATCCGCGCCTGACGTGGCATCGGTGTTAGAGCGTCTGATACACGCCCCGATTACAGCCTGCAACCGCCCCGCCTCTTGACCCCGTCCCTAAACCCTCCGCACCGGGGTCAATTGGCCCCAAGCCTTCCCCTTGACGCCCGCTCAAATCAGTCTATCTGCGAGAATGAACGTTCATTCATGTGAAACCCGGCGCGCATCATGCAAGTCACCCTACCGCCCTCCGCTCAAAGCCATGCCGACATCCGCTCGGCCGGCATTCTCGCATCGGTGCGCCAAGCCTTTCTGGAAAAGGGCTTTGATGGCGCATCGATGCAAGATCTGGCCCGCGCAGCGGGGATGAGTGTGGGGAATTTTTACCGCTACTTTCCCTCCAAAGCCGCCATCATTCAGGCCATGATCGAACATGACGCCGATATGGTGCAATCCGATTTCGCCGCAATCCTCACCTCTGATCACCCCATGACCACGCTGCGCGACGTGATCGCAGCCCGCGTGGTGGGCAAAGACTGCGCCGACGATCTGGCCCTCTGGACCGAGATCGAGGCCGCCTCGCGCCATTCTGCCGAAATCGCCCAAGCCGCGCAGCGGATGGAGAGTGAGGTTCTGGCCAATCTGATCGCCGTCTTTGCCGCAGAAACCGGCCTGAGCCTGCCGCAGACCCAAGAGCGCTATGACACGACCGCCTCCTTCGTTCTGGTAATGGTCAAGGCCGCCGCCTGCCTATCCGCCACGTCGCCCATCAACCAACAGGCCGTGCGCGCCATGATCTTGCGCAGCATCGACCACGCCTTGAAGGAGGTCGCCCCATGAAACCGCGCCCGCCGTTCGTGCAGCCCTCTTTCTTACCCCCTCAGACAGTTTCACCCGAAAGACCCTCCATGCCTGTGTCCTTGAAAGCCTTCCTGCTCGCCTCTGCCCTGACCGGATTTATGCTTCCCATGGGTCATGCCGAAACAACGGCCCCCGCAGCTGCGATTGTTTTGCCCGCCATCACCGTAACGACCGTGGGCCTGCGGCAGGTCGAGGACCATGTTCTAGCCTCGGGCCTGATTGCGCCCGTGGAACAGGTGGCCGTGGTGCCGCTGATCGAAGGCCAACCGATCGAAACCCTCGCCGCAGATGTCGGCGACACCGTCACCGCAGGCGAAGTTCTGGCAACCTTGTCCACCGCAACGCTGACGCTGCAGCAAAGCCAGTTGCAAGCCACCCTTGCCGCCGCCCAATCCAACGCAGCCGAGGCCAAGCGCACCGCCTTGCGCACGGCGGCCCTGCTCTCGCAAGGGTCGGCGACCTCTGCCGCCAATGACCAAGCCCAAGCCGCCCTGACCGCAGCCGATGCGCAGGTCGCCTCGGTTCAAGCCCAGCTGGATACCAACGCCCTGCAAATCACCCGCACGCAGGTCAAAAGCCCCGTCGCGGGCCTGATTACGGCGCGCAATGCCGAAATCGGCGGCATAGCCTCGGCCCAAGCGGGTCCGATGTTCGTGATCACACGGGACGCTGCCTTGGAACTGCGCGCCGATGTGTCCGAGGCTGACTTGTCGCGCGTCCAAAAGGGCCAAACCGCCACCATCACGCTGGCTGCCGGCACAACGCCGCTGACCGGCACGCTGACCTTGATCGAACCCAGCATCGACCTCGCCACCCGCTTGGGCCGTGCCCGCATCACGCTCGACAAACCCGATCAGGTCCGCGCGGGCATGTTTGCCGAAGCCGATATTCTTGTCGCCGCGCGCAAATCCATCGCCGTGCCGGTGACCGCGGTCGGGTCAGAAGGCAACGAAACCACCGTCATGACCGTCAAAGACGGCGTGGTGCACCGCACCGTGGTGACCACCGGCATCCGCGACAGCGGCTGGGTCGAGGTGTTGAGCGGCCTTGCCGAAGGCGATCAGATTGTCGCCAAGGCGGGTGCCTTTGTGACCGACGGCGACAAGATCAATCCTGTTTTAACCAGCACGAACTAAGGGGCATCCGATGAACTTTTCCGCTTGGTCCATCCGCAATCCCGTCGCCCCATTGCTGGCCTTTGTGCTGTTGATGGTCTTGGGATATCAAAGCTTTAACGCCCTGCCCATCACGCGCTTTCCCAACATCGACGTGCCCTTGGTTCTGGTCTCAGCCAGCCAACCGGGTGCCGCCCCCGCCGAGATGGAAACCCAAGTCACCAAAGTCATCGAAGACGCCGTGGCAGGCATCACGGGTGTCAAGAACGTCACCTCCAACGTCTCGCCCGGTCAATCCAACACCGCCATCGAATTTCGCATGGAGGTGCCCACCGACAAAGCCGTCTCTGATGTCAAAGACGTCATCGACCGCATCAAGGCCAATCTGCCCGCCGATGTCGAAGCCCCGAACGTGACGCGGATTGATGTCGAAGGTCAGGCGATCATGACCTTTGCCGTCTATGCCCCGAACATGACCTTCGAAGAACTCTCCTATTTCGTTGACGACACAATCAAACGCGGCCTGCAAGGCAAGCCGGGCGTGGGCAAGGTTGATCGCTTCGGCGGGGCCGACCGCGAGATTCGCATCTCGCTCGATCCGGTCAAACTGGGCAGCTATGGGGTTACTGCCCAATCGGTCAGCCAGCAGTTAAAGATCACCAACACCAACTTGGGCGGTGGCCGGTCTGAATTTGGCGCAGGCGAACAGGCGATCCGCACCATGGGCGATGCCACTAGCGTGGCCAAACTGGCGACCACACCGATTGCCCTGCCCTCGGGCCGCCATGTCATTCTGTCTGACTTGGGCACAGTGGTCGACACATCCGAAGAACTGCGCTCGTTTTCGCGCGTCGGGGCTGATCCGGTTGTGACTTTCTCGGTCTTTCGCGCCAAGGGCGCGTCAGAAGTGTCGGTCGCCAATACCGTCAACGCCGCTTTAGACAAAATCCGCGCCGATCACCCCGACGTGACGATTAAAATGATCGACGATACGGTGTTTTACACCCAAGGCAATTACGATGCCGCGATCCACACGCTGCTCGAAGGTGCGCTTTTGGCGGTGATCGTGGTGATGATCTTCCTGCGCAACTGGCGCGCAACGCTGATTTCGGCCATCGCATTGCCCCTGTCCGCCGTTCCAACCTTTTGGATCATGGATTTGCTGGGCTTTTCGCTCAACCTCGTGAGCTTTTTATCGCTGACCCTTGCCACCGGCATCTTGGTCGACGATGCCATCGTCGAGATTGAAAACATCGCCCGCCACATCCGCATGGGCAAAACCCCGTTCAAGGCAGCGATTGATGCGGCCGATGAAATCGGTCTGGCGGTGATTGCCACCACCTCCACCATCATCGCGGTCTTTGTGCCGGTGTCCTTCATGCCGGGAATCCCGGGTCAATACTTCCGCCAATTCGGCATCACCGTCGCCGTGGCCGTGGCCTTTTCCTTGCTGGTGGCGCGGTTGATCACGCCCATGATGGCCGCTTACCTCATGCGCACCTCGGACGCGGGCTCTGAACATGGCAACCGCGACGGTTGGATCATGAAGGGCTATATCTGGTTTGTCAGTGCCAGCACCGGCACGTGGCGTGTTGGTCGGCTGGCCTTTGGCCGCTATTACCTGACCTTGGTCGCAGCCATAATCGCTGTGATCGTCTCGGTCCAATTGCTGATGCAAGTCCCCGGGTCGTTCATCCCGCCCGAGGATGCCAGCCGTATTACCGTGTCGGTCGAGCTGCCCCCCGGCACGACCTTGGCCGAAACCGACAAGGCCACCTCTGTGATTTACGACAAGATCAAGGACATCCCCTATATCGACCAGATTTTCATTCTGGGCGGGGCCTCGCCGACGGGCGATCTGGATGTGCGCCGTGCGGCCGTGACGGTGACCTTGCAAAAGCTTGACCACAGCTTGGCGCTGAAACTCAGCCAACTGGGCCGCAAAATACCCTTGATCGGCCTTCTTCTGCCCGAGGTGAAAGACACGGGCCGCCCGGTACCGCAAAACGAGATCGAGGCCGAGATTTTCGACCGTCTCGCCACGATCCCTGATATCCGTGCGCTCAAACTGGGCGACAGAGGGGCGCGCGATATCAGCTTCTCGGTGCTGGCCGACAATCAGGCTGACCTTGATGCCGCGGTGCGCATGCTATTGGTGGCAACCCAAGGCAACCCCTATCTGACCAGTGTCTCTGCCGAAGGGGCCCTACCCCGCCCCGAAGTGCAAGTCATCCCCCGCCCCGCAGAAGCCGCCCGTCTGGGCATCACCGCCCAACAAATCGCGGCCGCCCTGCGCGTGGCCACGATTGGCGATTATGACGCGGCCTTGGCGAAAGTGTCGATCGACAACCGCCTGATCCCGATCCGCGTGCGCCTCAACGACACCAGCCGCGAGAATGTGAACCGCATCGCGGCCTTGCAACTGCGCACCAACACCGGTGCCATGGTGCCGCTGTCAACCGTAGCCGATGTGCGCCTGAGCGAAGGTCCAGCGTCGATCAAACGCCTCAACCGCGCCAAACTGGCCGAAATCGGCGCAAACCTGCCCGTGGGCGTCGCCCTTGGCACCGCGACCGAGGCCTTCACCAAAGCCGCCGCCACCGTCACCCTGCCGGGCACAGCCCGCCTGCAAGCGGGCGGCGATGCCGAGGTGCAGGCCGAACTGACGGGATCGTTCCTGAAGTCGATGCTTTTGGGGTTGATGCTGATGCTGTCGGTGCTGATCTTGCTGTTCGGCTCGGTCCTGCAGCCCTTCACCATCCTTTTGTCGCTGCCCTTGGCCATCGGCGGGGTCGCGACGGCGCTGTTGCTGACAGGATCGGCGCTGTCCATGCCAGTGCTGATCGGCTTTTTGATGCTGATGGGCATTGTGGCCAAAAACGCCATCTTGCTGATCGACTTTGCCATCGAAATGCGCGTGCGCGGCTATGCTCGCGCCGCTGCTGTAGTCGAAGCGGGGCATAAACGCGCAAGGCCCATCGTGATGACCTCTATCGCCATGTCGGCGGGCATGCTGCCCTCCGCACTCGGTGTGGGCGAAGGCGGGGCCTTCCGTGCGCCCATGGCGACGGCGGTGATCGGCGGGATTATCGTGTCGACCGTGCTCAGCCTTGTCGTGGTTCCGGCCTTTTATCTGATCATGGATGATCTGAGCTGGCTTTTGGGCAAAGTCTTCGGCCGCCTGCTTGGCCAGAAAGAGGACGAGCCCCAAAGCCCCGCGCCCGAGGTCTTGGCCGAACGCATCGCCCTGCTGGGGGCAGATCAAGCCGATCTGCGCCAGAAACTTGCGGATCTGACCGCCCCCAAATTGACCGCACGCCCGGGGCTTGCGGCAGAATAACCGCGCTGACCTGTGAAAAGGCCCCGATGCAACCTTGCATCGGGGCCTTTTTTGCACGGCGTGCTGCTCCAAAAGCAAAAGGCACCCCAAAGGGTGCCCCTGCCGCATCGGTCCCTTAGCGACCGATCACGAGGCTTTGGTGATAAAGCCCACGGCATCGCCAAAGGTCTGGATCGTTTCGGCAGCGTCATCGGGGATCTCGATCCCGAATTCTTCTTCGAAAGCCATAACCAGTTCGACGGTATCCAAGCTATCGGCGCCCAGATCATCAATGAACGAGGCATTCTCGGTCACTTTGTCCGCTTCCACGCCCAAATGCTCGACGACGATCTTCTTCACACGATCAGCGATGTCGCTCATAATACTTCCTCTGTCGATGGGGTCACCCCCGTTAGCTGTACCCCAAGGGGCGTTCTACCCGGATCGGGCTGCCCGTTGCGGGGCTCCGGGGCAGATGTCCCGGTAAATCCTGCCGCGCCTATAGCAAGGGTCGCGGCACAAGGCAAACTGTTTCCATGCCCCGCGATCGGGCTTTAGATCATCGCCATGCCGCCGTTGATATGCAGCGTGGCCCCCGTGACATATCCCGCCTCAACCGAGGAGAGATACAACACCGCCGCCGCAATCTCGCCAGGCTCGCCCATCCGGCCCGCAGGCACTTGGATCAGAATGCGCGCCTTTTGCTCGTCGTTCAGCTTGTCGGTCATGGCCGTGCTGATAAAGCCCGGGGCCACGCAGTTGACAGTGATGTTGCGGCTGGCCACTTCTGCCGCCAAGCTTTTTGACATGCCCACCATGCCCGCTTTGCTGGCCGCATAATTGCCCTGCCCCGGATTGCCCGTCGCCCCGACGATGGACGAGATATTCACAATCCGCCCCCACCGCGCTTTCATCATGCCGCGCAAAACCCCACGACACAGCCGAAAGGTCGAGGTCAGGTTGATATCCAGCACGGTCTGCCATTCGTCATCCGACATGCGCATGAAGAGGTTGTCTTTGGTCACACCCGCATTGTTGACCAGAATATCCACCGCCCCCATCGCCGCCACCGCCGCCTTAGGCAAAGCCTCAACCGCTTCTGCGTCGCCAAGATTACAAGGCAGCACAAAACTGCGCGCCCCCAACTGTGCGGCCAAAGCCTCTAACGGCTCGACCCGCGTGCCCGACAGCGCCACATTGGCCCCCGCCGCATGCAACACCCGCGCAATCTCTGCCCCGATCCCGCCCGAAGCCCCCGTTACCAGCGCCGATTTTCCCGTCAAATCAAACATAGTCTTTCCCTATCCATTGGCGTGACCTGATTTTTCGCACAAAAATCGAAGGCCACAGTTTTTCTGCGAAAAACTGCCCTTATCCTTGAACGGCAGCAATATCCTCAGGCGACCCAACCGCCCGCGTCACAGCTCCGCTGACGATGCGCTTGATCATGCCCGACAGCGCCTTGCCCGCGCCAATCTCCCAAAACTCCGACACACCGGCCATTTCCATCCACAGCACAGATTCCCGCCAACGCACAGACCCCGTCACCTGCTCCACCAGCAACGCGCGGATCACATCGGGGTCGCTCACCGCCTCGGCGCGCACATTGGCCACCAGCGGCACCACGGGGCGTGCAATCGTCACAGCCGCCAAAGCCTGCGCCATCACCTCTGCCGCCGGTGCCATCAGCGCGCAGTGAAAGGGCGCGGAAACGGGAAGCAAAATCGCCCGCTTGGCCCCTTTGGCCTTGGCAATCGTCAAAGCCCGCTCGACCGCGCCCCTATGGCCCGAGACGACCACCTGCGCGGGATCGTTGTCATTGGCGGCTTGACAGACCTCGCCCTGCGCGGCCTCCGCGGCCACTTCGGCCGCTGCTGCAAAATCCAAGCCCAGCAAGGCCGCCATAGAACCCAGGCCCACGGGCACCGCCTCTTGCATAGCGCGCCCGCGAACGCGCAGCAAACGCGCCGTATCGGCCAGCCCGATCGCCCCCGCCGCACACAGGGCGGAATATTCGCCCAAAGAATGGCCCGCCACAAAGGCCGCCTGCCCGATCCCCAAGCCTTCCGCTTCCAAAGCCCGCAACGCCGCAATGGATGTCGCCATCAGCGCAGGCTGGGCATTGGCCGTCAGCGTCAGGGTTTCAATGTCACCGTCCCAGATCACCGCCGACAGCTTTTCGCCCAAGGCTTCGTCCACCTCGTCAAAGACAGCGCGGGCGGCGGGGTAAGCCTCTGCCAAGGCCTTGCCCATTCCAATGGTTTGGGCCCCTTGGCCCGGAAATACATAGGCGCGGCTCATGAGATCCTCCCTCGCTTTTTGCATGGCTTACCCAATGCAGCCCTTGCGCGCAACGTCCGGACCTGCATTGTGCCGCAAAAGCCAAAGGACCCCATGCGCCCCGCTCTTCGCAAAATCCTCTATGCGATCTCCTTTGAAACCGGCGGCATTATCATGGCCACCGCAGCCCTGCGCCTTATGTCCGATGCCGGGAGTGCTAAATCCTTCTCGCTGGCCGTCTTTAGCGCCGCAGTCGCCCTGTCATGGTCCTTCCTGTTCAACACGGCGTTTGAGGCATGGGAGACGCGCCAAACCACCAAAGGCCGCTCGCCCCTGCGCCGCACCGTCCACGCGGTGCTGTTCGAAGGCGGTCTTGTTCTTATCCTTTTGCCCGCCACGGCGTGGTGGCTGTCTACCACCCTATGGGCCGCCTTCACCTACGAAGCCGTCCTAATCGGCCTGTTCCTTGGCTATGCTTGGGCGTTTACCTGGGCTTTTGATAAACTTCTCGGCCTGCCCAACTCGGCCAAGTAACCCGCAACCCTTGCATCCCCGCCAGAACCCGCTATACAGACGCAACTTTCCGCATTCCCATGAACCGGCGCAGCCTCTCGTGGACGGGCCGCGGAAGGTCTTTGCCCGTCCTATGAAATGCGCCCAGAAAACTGGAGCTTACATGCCGCTTTACGAGCATGTTTTCATCTCGCGTCAGGACTTGTCCTCCGCGCAGGCCGAAGGGCTGATCGAGCATTTCGCAACAGTCGTTGCCGACAACGGTGGGTCCATCGTTGAACGCGAATACTGGGGCGTCAAGACGATGGCCTATAAGATCAACAAAAACCGCAAGGGCCACTACGCCTTTTTGAAATCGAATGCCCCGTCGGCTGCGATTTTGGAAATGGAGCGTTTGATGGGCCTGCATGACGACGTGATGCGCGTCTTAACCATCAAGGTTGACGCCCATGTCGAGGGCCCCTCGGTCCAGATGCAAAAGCGCGACGAACGTGACCGCGGCGACCGCCCTGAAGGTGGTTTTGGCGGCGGCGAGCGCCGTGAACGCTCCTTTGGCGGCGACCGGGAACGGTCGGGCGGCTTTGGCGGCGGCGGCTTTGGCGGCGGTGACCGTGAACGCTCGGGCGGCTTTGGGGGCGAACGCTCCTCTGCCCCGCGTCGTTGATCTTCAGGCATAGGAAAGGACGCTAAATCATGGCGAACAAACCATTTTTCCGCCGCCGCAAAGTCTGCCCCTTCTCGGGCGACAATGCTCCGGCGATTGACTACAAAGACACGCGCTTGCTGCAGCGCTATATCTCCGAGCGTGGCAAGATTGTCCCCTCGCGCATCACCGCCGTCTCGGCCAAGAAGCAACGCGAACTGGCCACGGCCATCAAGCGCGCCCGCTTCCTTGCCCTGCTGCCCTATGCCGTGAAGTGAGGGCACAGACATGCAAGTGATTCTTCTGCAACGTGTGGCCAAGCTGGGCCAAATGGGTGAAGTCGTCACCGTCAAAGACGGTTTCGCCCGCAACTTCCTGCTGCCGCAAGGCAAGGCGCTGCGCGCTTCGGCCGCAAACGTCAAAACCTTCGAGCTGAAAAAAGCCCAGCTCGAGGTGACCAACCTTGAGACGAAAAAAGAAGCCGAAGCCGTGGGCGCCAAGCTTGACGGCCAGATCTTCACCGTCATCCGCTCGGCATCGGACGCTGGTGCGCTCTACGGTTCCGTCACCACCCGTGACGCCGCCGAAGCCGCAACCGATGCGGGCTTTACCGTCAACCGCGCACAAGTGGTTCTGGACCGGCCGATCAAAGAACTGGGGATGCACACGGTCTCCGTCACGCTGCACCCGGAAGTCGTTGTCAAGGTCAAGCTGAACGTCGCCCGTTCGGTCGAAGAAGCCACGCTGCAAGCGGCTGGCAAATCGATCCAGGAACTGGCCGCCGAAGCCGAAGCCGCTGCCGAGTTTGAAATCGCCGAGCTTTTCGACGACATCGGCGCTGCCAACGACTTCGACCCGCGCGACGCCCGCTAAGGCGCACCGCAACGCTAAAGTCAGCCGCGCTTGGGAAACCTTGCGCGGCTTTCGCTTGCCCGACGCCCGATGTCGCCGCCAGACCAGCCCAATCGTTCCCTCCGCCGCATCCTTTGGATGACGCTGTCGCGAAAAGAAGCCGCCATGTTGGAGCATAGACTATGAAACGCTCGGCCAATGGGGTGGGCATCTTGTGCCTGTGCGCCGGAATTGCCATCTTTTCGGTGCAAGACCTGATCCTGAAACTGCTCTCGGCCAACTACCCTTTGTCCGAGGCGATGGTGCTGCGCTCGATCACCGCCATTCCTTTCATGCTGGGCATCGTGGCGTGGTATGACGGCGGCCTGTCAGGCCTGATCAGCCGCCGCTGGGGGGCCATGCTGGCGCGGGGGCTTTTGAACTTTGTCGCCTATACGTCCTATTATCTGGCCCTCGCGGCCCTCCCCATGGCCACGACCGTGGCGCTCTATTTCACCGCACCCTTGATCATCGTGATTCTGTCGGTGGTGATGCTCAAAGAACATGTCTCGCTGCAGCGCTGGCTTGCCGTGGCTGTCGGGTTCGCAGGCGTGGTGATCATCATCCGCCCCGGCGGTGATCTGTTCGACTGGGCGGCCTTTCTGCCCATTCTGGGCGGCTTTGCCTATGCGCTGTCGATGATCATGGCGCGCACCATGGGCCCCAAGGATTCCGCCGCCGCCATGGCCTTTTGGGGCAACAACGCCTTTTTGCTCTGCGGCTTGGCGCTGTCTGCCGCCTTCGGCACCGGTCAGCACGCCGAAGCGATGCACCCCAGCCTTGCCTTTCTGACACGCGGATGGGCCATGCCCAGCCTGATGGACGCAGGCTTGATGTGCACCTGTGGGCTGATCGCAGCGGTTGGGCTGACGCTTTTGACCCAAGCCTACCGCATCGGCCAATCCTCGGTCGTGGCCCCGTTTGAATTCAGCTTTGCCTTTTGGGGCATCTTGTGGGGCTGGCTGATCTGGCACCAACTGCCCGACGCTATGGGCTGGCTGGGCATCGCGGTTATCATTGCGGCGGGTGTCTATGTGCTGCGCGCCGAAGGGGTGCAAAATTCTCAGTCGGGAGGCATCTAACACCAAAAGCGCCCCAACCCCCGATTTTTCGGCGAAAAATCATGCCCACCCTTGGCAACCTATGTCCCACAAAGAAAAAGGGCTGCGACATACTGTCGCAGCCCCCGATTTTTCGCAGAAAAATCGCGCTTTACATTTCGTCGAGCGCTTCGACCAGCTTTTGCAGGTCTTCCTTGCTGATGGCCTTGTCTGACACTGTGGCCCCGGCCACGATATGGTCGACCACCTTGTCTTCGAAGATCGGCGCACGCAGTTGTTGCTGCACTTGCTGGTTCTTCTGGACAAACTCGAAATAGGCCCGTTCCTGGCCCGGATATTGACGCGCCGCGTTCAAGACGGCTTGGGTCATTTCCTGATCGCTCACGGTGACTTCTGCCTTGCGGCCCACCTCGGCCAACAACAGGCCCAGACGCACGCGGCGCACGGCCAGAACCTTGTGCTCGTCGGTCGTCTCGATGGCCCCGTGGTTGTGGCCGTGGTCTTGAGGGTTTTCTTCATGCCACAACTGGTGGGCGATCTGGTTGGCCTCGGCATCGACCAGCGCAGCGGGCAGGTCGAACGTCACCAAAGCGTCCAACTGGTCCAGCAACGACCGCTTCATCACAGCACGCGCTGCCGTGCGATATTCCGCCTCAAGCCGCTCGCTGATCTGGCCGCGCAGCGCTGCCATATCTTCGGCACCGTATTTCTTGGCCAGATCGTCGTTCAACTCGGCCGGAACCGGCTTTTTCACCGCCTTGACGGTGCACTCAAACACCGCCGCTTTGCCGGCCAGATGGGCCGCCCCGTAAGCTTCGGGGAAGGTCACGTTGACGCTGACCGCATCACCCGCCGCAGCGCCAACCAATTGCACCTCAAACCCCGGGATGAACGAGTTCGATCCCAGAACCAGCGGATAATCCTCGCCCGCGCCGCCATCAAAGGCCACGCCGTCAACCGAGCCTTTGAAGTCGATCGTCACCTGATCGCCGTCCTCGGCCTTGCTGCCTGCGTCGCGATCTTCAAAGCTTTGTGCCGAGGCGGACAGGTTCGCCAACGCCTCGTCCACCGAAGCCTCATCGGCCTTGACCGTCAAACGCTCAAGCGTGATGGCTGCGGCATCGACATCGGGAATCGGCGGCAGGGCTTCGTAGGTCATCTCGACCACAACGTCCTGGCCCTCTTTCCAAGCCTCACCGCCCACCATTTTCACATCGGGCTGCATGGCCGGACGATCACCCGTGGTGTCGAAATGGCTTTTCATCGCGCCGTCGATGGCTTCTTGCATCGCATCGCCGATGATGCGCTGACCAAACTGCTTTTTCAGGATCGCCATGGGCACCTTACCCTTGCGAAAGCCCTTGATCTCGACATCGGGCTGCGCCTCGACCAGCTTTTCGTTGACCTTGGCGTCCAGTTCAGCCGCTGTCACCGTGATGGTGTAGGCGCGCTTCAGTCCGTCTTTAAGGGTCTCGGTGACCTGCATTCTTTCGTCCTTCTCATCCCTGTCTGGTGCGGGTGGAGGGACTTGAACCCCCACGCCTCGCGGCGCCAGAACCTAAATCTGGTGCGTCTGCCAATTTCGCCACACCCGCATTTTAAGCTAAAATACCCCTAGGCCCCAACCGAGGTCCAGTTGCATTCCCAGCAAAATCCGCGTCCTTCTAACAAAGGCTTCTGACGGATGCGAGGGGAAAATCGTGCCAATGTGAGCGCGACTGCAAGCCAGGATGGCTTACAGGCCCAAGGCGCGGAAAACTGCGGGCAGTTGGTTGGGCAAATCTTCGGCAATCAGGCCCGCGCCAAACTGGCGGGCGGCGGCTTGGTGGGCCCAAGCGGCCGCTTCCGCCGCCCTTTGCGGCGCAAATCCGCGCGCCAGAAGGCCAGTCACGATACCCGCCAGCACATCGCCCGACCCCGCCGTCGCCAGCCACGGCGCTTGGGCGTCATAGGTGGCGGCACACAAAGCGCAAGTCCCGTCAGGGCTGGCAATCACTGTATCGGCCCCCTTGAACAGCACCACGGCCCCCACCTGCGCCGCCGCAGCCTTTGTGGCATCGACCTTGGAATAGCGGCAATCTGCCCCAGAGATATCGCCCAACCGCGCGGCGAGATCGGCAAACAGACGGGCAAATTCCCCACCATGCGGGGTGAGAACACAGGCCGGATGCAACAGCGCCCGCAGCCCCGCATCCTGCGCCAGCAAGGTCAGCGCATCGGCGTCCAGCACGGTCGGCAAGCTGCGCCCTTGCCCCACCTGCAAGGCCGCCCGCACCAAGCCAGCGGCAGAGGGGCTTAACCCCAATCCCGGCCCCAAACACAGCGCGGTGATCCTTGTATCTTGCAACAAATCGCTCAGACCTGCCCCATCCTCGACACGCTTCAGCATCACCGCATCCAAGCGCGCCGCATTTTCGGCCATGGCGGCCGACGGGCAAGCGAGTGTCACCAGCCCCGCCCCAACCCGCAATGCCCCCCGCGCGGCCAGTCTCGCCGCCCCGCCCTGCCCCGACGGGCCGCCCAAAATCACCGCATGGCCGTAGCTGAACTTATGGCCGGCCGTTTTGGCCAATCCGTCCGGCGCTGCCACCAACGGCACCCCTGCGATCCCCGCCGAGCCAATCCCCAAATCCACCACCCCCAACCGCCCGCACAGGCATGGCCCTTCGGCCAGATGATGCCCAATCTTGGCGCGGTGAAAAGTCACGGTCAGATCGGCCTGACAGGCCAGCGCCCCCGTCTTGCGCCCGCTATCCGCATTAAGTCCCGTGGGCACACCCACCGCGACCCAACGCAAGGCATGCGGCCCAAGGGCGGCTTTGGCTTGCAGCACTGGCCCCAACACGGCATCCGCCGAGCGCACCTGCCCAATCCCAAACAGCGCATCCACCACCACCGCC
>Ga0114958_10001269_pt1 | contig 20097 bp, 21 predicted proteins | sample C_130208_EF_Meta_FD_89577 | JGI IMG/M metagenome (GOLD analysis project Ga0114958, IMG submission 89577) | Freshwater microbial communities from Lake Croche, Canada to study carbon cycling - C_130208_EF_MetaG | ecosystem: Environmental > Aquatic > Freshwater > Lake | place: Lake Croche, Canada...
AATATTTCCCATTCGCTTGTGAGCAAACCCGAGCTTGTAGTAACTATACCAAACTTCTTGGTCCCATCCACCAATTTTAATGCGCTTTTCATAATTCTCAATTGCCTTTTCATTGTTACCTAAATCCAAGTAACTGTTGGCAAGATAGAAGTGATAACGGTCGTGATTCGGCTCCAGAGCAATCGCGCCCTCAAGCAATCGTATATCGCGCTCAAACTTGTCACTCTTACAACCTCCATCGCCTAGATCACTTATAAATAGGTCATTTTTTCCAAATGTTTTTGATTTTGTTCCACTTGGTGAAGATACATACTCATGAGTAACTCCTACATAATGAAATGATCCATTGTTTTTAAGGATGCGAACATTTTGATAATAAAAATTATCATTTCCTTGAAGAACATTAAAAAGATCATGTTCGCGTAACATCTCCTTATTAAAACTTCTAACTTCTAATATCATATCAGCATCCAACAGTAATACATAGTCCGACAAACCCAAACAACTTTGAAGAGCAAAATTACGATTGTATGCGAAATCCTTGAATGGCTCGGTAACAACAACTCCTTTGATATTTTTACTATCGAAATATTGCTTGATTATGTTAACGGTATCATCTGTGGAACCAGTATCACAAATACAATATGTATCAATAATTGACAACACAGAGTCGAACAATCTGGTGATAATTTTACTTTCATTTTTCACAATCATATTTAAACACAGCGTTGGCACATAATTCTCATCTTCTTTTAGCTTCAACTCCATAATTACTAATAATTATATTCTGTTTAAATTATTATTATAATAAATTATATTGTATAAGTATAGTATGGCATGCACACGATTTTATTATGATCCTTGTAGGACAAAGAAACAGTTACAACAATCAACTGACCCTGGAAGGTGGATTTTGAATGTGCCTGGGAATGGTTCAAACCCGTGTTATATAGAAGACCCTCAAATTATTATTCAAAAATGGGGTGCTAATTTGAGAACAAATACTATCAATTTGGAGAGTGATCTATTGAGTGTAAATCGGCAGATAGGAAGAGATTGTTTAGGAAAAGACAATTACAAGAGTTATAACGTCCCAAATGAACCCATACAATATCCCACATGCGCAAATCTGTTCACAGAACAATCCAGAGCGATTGCTCCGGCGTGGATGGTTCGAGACAAAGAACAAGTTGACTGGTATTACCCTCCATTGAATCCACAGGAAAATACATGTATGTCATTCTCAAATAACTTGAATACACGAATTTTAGAAAAGGATTATTTCACTCCAAAGAGAGATTGTGTAATCAACGAGACAAATAATCTATTGCCTACAAGTTTTATTTTGGTGAAGGGAGGTTTGAATAATACATGTACCCAAACGAACTCTTGTGGCTTTAATTCTTGAACTATATATTTTTATGACATCGTTGTAAATTAAAAATATAATACTTTATATATATTATGGAATTAGCCATCCCTTTAATAGCATTAGGAGGAATGTATGTTGTATCAAATCAAAAAAGTAAGTCTAATGATATGAGAGAAAAATTTACAAATATGGGAAAACAGGTTAACTATTTACCAAACACAGTTATACCTCCTCAAAACTTTCCAGTGTCTAATATAAATCAACTAATTGACACTGTCCAGGAATACCCAAACCCCAATGCCGCAACTGATAAATACTTTGATCAGAATAAGTTTGAGCAACAAGTTCGCAAAGGGGAGCCAGTGGGCCAAAACCCACAACAGATTTATTCATTGACCGGCAATTATCTCGATTCGCAGCAGTTTAAACATAATAATATGGTCCCGTTTAATGGAGGCAAAGTCAAAGGGAACACTCACAATACAAATATTGCCGAAACTGTCTTGGATAATATGATTGGAAGTGGATCGCAAATTATTAAAAAAATAGAGCAGGCGCCTTTATTCAAGCCTGAAGCGAATATGAATTGGGCATATGGAGCTCCCAATCAAAGCGATTTTTTTCAATCTCGTGTGAATCCTGCTATGAAAAATAACAATGTGAAACCTTTTGATACGGAGTATGTAGGTCCAGGATTAAATCAAGGATATGGAACAAGCGGAAGTGGTGGATATAATTCGGGTATGGAGGCGCGCGATAAGTGGTTACCCAAGACAGTAGATGAGCTTCGTGTAGATACAAACCCGAGACTTGAATATGAGCTCATTAATCACGAAGGTCCGGCGAATGCTCAAATTAAAAATTTAGGAAAAATTGGACGTGTTGAAAAGCAAGGCCCCGATACATTCTTTATTAATTCTCAAGATCGTTGGTTGACTACTACAGGAGCAGAGAAAGGTGAGACATTACGCCCCATTCAGGAAATGGGAATTTTGCGCCGTAATGATATTGTAACCGATTATGCTGGACCCGCCGGACCTGCCGATAGAAAGGCTGCTTATGCCCCTGAAAATTTTGAAGTGAGCAAGCGTCACCAACTACCAGCGTGTGATGTTACCCATTCGAGAGCAGTTGGACGCGGACCAACCACTGATGGTGAGAATTTTCTTCGCAGTCACACAAATTATAATAATCATCGTTCGACGATTAAGCAACCCGACACTTTGAGGAGTGGATTCAGTGGGGCCATTGGCGCTGTCATAGCTCCATTCATGGATATATTACGTCCATCTCGCAAAGAGGAAACCGTTAACAATGTTCGCATTTACGGTGAAGCTGGATCTAATGTCCCTCAAAGCTATGTTATCAATATGAATGATACAACACCGACGACAATTAAGGAAACAACTCTTTACTCTCCCGAGTTTAATATTAACAACCAAAAGGAAAGTATTTATGTTAACAACTATAAACCTATGGATTTAACGCAAAGGGATACAACCAGTTGTGATTACATAGGAACATCCGGAGGACATGGCACCCAATATGGCGATGTCTTGTATGATGCGGCATACAGACAACACAATAATGATATAAAGTCTGCGACAATTGATAATCGTCCAAATCAAGGAGGAACACAGATATTTAACACGCAAATGAATGTAAATATTGCTCGTCAAGATAGCGATAGGTTCAATTATCGTGTGAGTGCTCCTTCATCTGTTGTTCCAATGCCCCCGTCGAAAGAAGTGTACGGAAAACAGAACGGTCGTCAAATGTATGATGAAAATATCAACTGTGCTCGCATAGATGGCGATTTATTACAAGCATTCCGGTCGAATCCGTATACGCATTCATTGACAACTTCTGTCTAAACCCACCTTTACACCTTTGCGCATTTGAAATGCGCAAAGTAACCGGTCCATTCTCACTCATTACTGCCCATTTTTCCAAGTGAAAATGGGCGTTTTGAATGAGAAATGGTGTAAAAAAGGTGGAGCCAAACCAAATCCTCTCTCATCGCGCAGCAACATGAAAGTAATGGGTTACCCCGTGGATTTGGCACCACTCAACCTTTGGAAAAGGGTTTAAGCGAAGCAAAAACCAAATCTCCCTTTTGGGAGGGGGCTTACCCCCGTGAAAAGTGGAAGAATGCGTTAAAAACATATTTAAAAACAACTCATATATAATAACAAGTTCTATAATGTTATTACATATTCATCAAACTATAAAAGACAAATTAGAATACTTCCAAAATAAACATAAAATACCAAATATTATATTTCATGGACCATCAGGGTCTGGCAAACGAACTATCGTGAATGAGTTTATACACAACATATACGACCACGATAGAGAAAAAATAAAGTCGTTAGTCATGTATGTAAATTGTGCTCATGGTAAGGGTATTAAATTTATACGCGACGAATTAAAATTCTTTGCCAAGACACACATAAATTCAAACGGTGGTGATATTTTCAAAAGTATTATTTTACTCAATGCGGACAAACTTACAATGGATGCCCAATCGGCACTGCGTAGATGTATTGAATTGTTTAGTCATAACACCCGTTTTTTTATTGTTGTAGAAGATAAATATAACTTGTTAAAGCCAATTTTATCGAGATTTTGTGAAATTTATGTTCCGGAACCAACCCATAATGGAAAGGCGATTAACCTTTACAAGTATAATCTAGATGAGACATTTAAAATGAACAATATAAATATAACTCGTCTGGATAAACTGAAAAAGGAAATTGTAAAATCAGTAAACAAAGATACCAATGTTGATGACTTGATGACATTCTGTTCAAAGTTATATGAAAAGGGGTATAGTGGTTTAGACATTTTAAAATTACTTGATAATCCACAATTTGGTTTAGCAATCGAACGGAGATATGAATTATTAATAGCATTTCATCGTGTTCGAAAGGAATTTAGAAATGAAAAAATATTAATGTTATTTATTTTAAATTTTGTATTTATAAGTTTAGAACTGTCTTTAGAAAATATTTCATTTATGTAACATGGACGATTTTGACGTAGCCACGTTACATGAAAGTAGAAATGAATGGTCTGCTCGATTAATTACAATTTTAACCCCACTCATAATTGATGGTTATAAATCTATTATTGATGAAGCGATCAAATTATGTAAGGAAAATGGTGAGTTGGATAAATATTTGATGACATTTCAAAATTTCGTTTCCAGGATCCCAAAGTGGAATAACACCATTATAGAAACAGAACGAAAGAGAATCTGTGATAAAAGTGGCTGTATGTATTTAGAAGATTTAGTTACTTGTGTCCATATTATCCAACTTAAAATGTTAACAGCAGTTAGAGTTGGACAAAAACAGAAAAAGATTGATATCAATGTGCCCAAATTGGATGATTTTATTCACAAGGTTTACATTAGTGTAGCGAGAAAGGTATACAAAAACGTATACTTATTCGAGCAGGGAATTCCGCCACTTCAAATACAAAAACATAATCGTGAACTTGAAATCATTGTTCAAGAGTGTATTTTGAATACTGTGAGAGAAAGTATCCCAGTGGAAGCGATCTTGAAAGAATATATGCAGGATGAATCAGTTGAAGAAGAGGTAACGGAAGAGATTAAAGAAGAGGTGATTGAGCCTGATCATGAGGGTGAACCAACGAAGGAATTAAAGACTGAACAAGTTATTAAACCCGTGTCTTTAGTTCAAACAAACGATGAACCCACAACTAAACTCTCCTTTGATGATATGGATTATGTAAAGGACTCGAATAATAATGTAACTCCTGTTAGTGCTCCTAAAACGGTTGAGTTTTTAACAGAGTTGAGTGAAAAACGTGCTAAGGAGAAGGCAGAAGAAGATGATGACGATAAAATATCGATTTTGCCCGATTCATTTGATCTTACTGAATTAGACGTACATGAGATTAGTGAACCTAAAATTAAATTTCCAGAATTGAATGAAGAAATTGAGTTTGAGTTATTGGAGTAAATGCGTAAAATATGAAATAAGAATGTTTATGGGTATTGTAAATGGACAATATGTTTTTTATAGCAGGGATAATTTCGGTTGTATTTTTAATAGCAAAATTTGTTGAAATGCGATTTATTGATAAGGAGAGTAAACCACTCAAATTATTAATACGTGATGCGCTGTTGGTTTATTTTAGTGTTGTTTTTGGAATTTTTGTCATGGAACAGTTGAAGCCAATGAGCGGCGAAGGCCAGGTTTCTCCCCAAGTGTTCACGGATAATCCAGAGTTTTAGAGATAATTAGTATAATATAAATTTAATATTTTATACTAATAAATAGATTTATCGTCCTGTCCATACCTTCACAATCGGTTTGGGTATTTTATTGCGTTTTAAATCTGTTTCATATTTATCATAAGTATACCCCCAAGTTTGATATGACATTATATTTCCAAATAGCGATTTTAGCCTAACAACTTCTTTACATTCTTTACAGAATATGGCTCCAAATATTCTCTCAAGTGAGCATCTATCAGCCCTACATTTGACGGCCTGAATCATATTTGAAATTCCATATTTTCTTTCAAGTGATTGTAAAAACTTGTGATTAATAAAGCTTTGAACACCAAAACAACCATTCCATTTATCTTGATTTAGGTGAAACTTTGTCTCAAAATCATTTGCTAACATTTTTTTGATCATATAACCATTTTGTAATTTATTTGCTATACGTAATGTGTTGGGTCTATTTTCTTTATCAGATTCAAATGACCACAATGGTAATACTCTAAGGCCTATCATTCGTTCAAAGTTGAAACGCCTGTGAAAAAATACACTGTCATGTATTATAACTGCATTTTCAAACCATTTGTTTTTTTCATAATAATAATATGGGAGTAGTTCCCCACGACCACAAAATTCTGATTGAATGATCTCCACATTAGTATAATCATTTTCCGCACTTAAAAACTCAGGTTTACTGTTGTCATCTATGATAATAATCTTCTTGTATGGATAAAAACGTCGTATACAACGAATGGAATTATTCCAGTACTTGTTTGTCTTTGCTGAATTTACATGTCTTGTTATTATAAATCCATAGTTATCCATCTAATTGAACAAAATATTATATTTTTGAACAGGTTGATTTGGCTCAAACCCATGGCAAAACCCCAACTTTCATTACTTTGTGAAAAAGTAGATTTTATTACAATATGCTAAATGTATCATTAGTATATTGTATTACACACACACAGGAATCTTATCAATATCGACAACGTCTCCTTTGAATTTTCCGTTAAACTCAAATGCTTTAAACTCAGGTCTTTCCAATTGTAAATTGGGTGTGTGATTATGAACACATCGAGCAATCATCTTGTATAGCTTGAAATCAGGATATCGTTCGATCCCGTTATTCTTATATAGCAGATTACAACCATTGTCATCAAGACACCACTCATATATCAGTTTATTCACAGGACTTTTGGGTTTTGTTTGTTTCGAATCATCAACAACGTAATCATAAATGGAACAAGCTAGTCTACATAAATCAAAACTAAAATTGGGTTCTAGTCGGGGTTTTTTATCATTAAAAAATGGTTCCGTATTGTATTGTGTCGCCGCATCACCACCTATCTTGAAACTGTCGCTACAAAATATCTTCCCATTCACTTTATAAATACTTCGTCCAAAATCAATAATTTTGAATATTCGACCAAATGTTGGCACCTTATAATATTTCTTCTTATATAAATAATAAATAAACTTCTTGTCCGTTTGATTATACATTACATTATTCGTATGAAGATCATTATGAGTAAACGAAAATGACTTTTGGTAAGTGATTAAAATCATTATAATTTGCATCAAAGCGGAAAACCACTCATCATCGGTTAATTCATTGTTTAAAATAAGATCATCAAATGTATTTTCACAATTTTCCATACAAATTACCTGAACAGGAAACTTTGGTATCGTAGCTTCAATTACTTCTTCCGCATATGATGATTCATCACTCCATTCTGTATCGCTGTCTTTTTCATTTTCACTATCATTTTCGTTTTCTTCATCATCATCGCCATCATCGTCTTGTTCATCCTCATCATTTGTATGAGATGATGTTGATGAACAGCTTGAACTACTTCTTAGTGTAGTTATTTTAATATCATTCTCATAAGAAATATCATTCAACTGAACAACTGTCATCATATCATTTGCTAAACTTTCAATCATTTCACTTGCGGATGTATTTTTATCATCAAACATATTTTCAAATATTCCATCATTTAAGGATTTTAATGAAATACAAGATCCCACACTAGTATTATGTTGAATTTGAATTGGCTTCAACTTCGCATCATCCTTATTGTCGGGCTCAAATAAATGATCATAGTCATCTACTTTATACAGAATATTTCTGTTTTTTTTGAAGAATGAAGACTCATTTAAAAAATCGATGTCGTCAAAAATATTTAACTTAAAGTCATTTTTAATAGAAAGAAATGAACCATAATAATCAACACCATTTATGAACCCATGCTCATGTAACAGAAAATTTGTTACATACAAAAATAATCCATCTACATATGCTGAATTATTTACATCTACATATTTAGGGTTGATATTTGTTTCCGTTGATGTGTTATCTGGCAGCGTCAATAAGTTCGGGTCATTTGTATTATATTTACCGATCAAGTATTTGAATGGGTCTAATAATGGTGCCATTTTGAAAAATATGTCAACGTTTGTTTGTTCTTTTTCTTTTTCCTTTTCTATGCTTTTAATACAACATTTGTATGTGTTTTGATTCTTGTTCTTAATATTAGAAATATACCATTTGTGATTTAAGTTTATACTGTTGTAATTAGTGTCATTCAAGGAAAAGAACCGGTTATAAATCGGAATATAATTTTGGGTTTTAGAGAGAAGTAGCGAACCTTCTAAACTTTTAAAAAGTTCAGTGTTCTTTCTCTTTTGATAGTTTACAACTAATGCCATTAGCTATTTAAAATATAAATTTTATGTGTTTTTAAACTTATATTTGTTTAGTTGCGTTAAAGTATCAAAAATATAATTTATTGTTCTATTACCAATGGCGTCGCTAGAATTGAAAAAATTCGATATGAAAAATATCAGTTTTAAACCAAATGAATCAAAAGGCCCCGTCGTTGTTCTTATTGGTCGTCGTGACACAGGTAAGAGTTTCCTTGTTCGTGATCTACTATATTATCATCAAGAAATACCACTTGGAACTGTCATATCTGGAACCGAAGAAGGTAATGGGTTTTATGGAAAAATGGTACCCAAGTTGTTCATTCACAATGAATACAATACTGCTATTATTGAAAATATTTTAAAGCGGCAAAAAACCGTCTTGAAACAAATCAAAAAAGAAATAGAAACATATAAACGAAGCACAATAGACCCGCGAGCCTTCGTTATTTTGGATGATTGCTTGTATGATGATTCATGGTCTAGAGATAAAATGATGCGTCTCCTGTTCATGAACGGGAGACACTGGAAGATTATGCTAATCATAACTATGCAATACCCGCTAGGAGTTCCACCTGTATTAAGGACTAATATTGATTACGTTTTTATTTTGCGAGAGCCATACATAGCAAATCGAAAGCGTATTTATGATAATTACGCAGGAATGTTTCCCACATTTGAGTCTTTTTGTCAAGTCATGGACCAATGCACTGAGAATTATGAGTGTCTTGTGATAAATAACAACTCAAAATCGAACAAGTTACAGGATCAGGTATTCTGGTATAAGGCTGATAACCATAATGACTTTAAATTAGGATCAAAAGAGTTCTGGGAATTATCCAAAGGTTTCAACTCAGATGAAGAAGATGAGAAATATGACCCTGGAAATGCGAAAAAGCGAGGTTCTGGACCCAAAATTAATGTAAAAAAGGCGACTAAATGGTAATCATAGCCTTTTCCAAAAAGTTTAACCAAAATGTTGTCACTGTTATGGTAACACAATATTGCTGCCCTTTGAGGAAGGACAAAATCTTGCTTTAGGTGCACCTAAAGCAAAAAAAAACACATGGAGGTCATAACAAATTATATAATATTCGCGTAAAAATAACTTAAATAAAGGGTGTATTATATAGTATAACAACCATGGATATAGTTAAAGCGTTTAATTCAAATGAATTACATACTGAAATCGTTATAAAGGGAACATATGACAGCCCGTTATTTCGTGCTAGTGATGTAGGGGTTGTATTAGAAATTAGTAATATTAGAACATCAATTCAATTATTTAATGATACTGAAAAGGTAGTCCATAATATGGACACCCTTGGAGGAACCCAAGACGTGACTTTCCTAACGGAAAAGGGCCTATACAAGGTGTTGTTCAAATCAAGAAAACCAATCGCGGAAAAATTCCAAAATTGGGTTTGTGAGATAATTAAGGAAATTCGTTTATCTGGAAAATACGAGTTAGAAAAACAATTAGAACAAAAGGACAATATTATCATGGAAATTCAAGAAACCGCAGAGAAAGATAAAGAGAAACACAAAAAAGTAGTTGAACAGGCCATTGTGTCACAGTTTCCCAAGAATACCGAATGTGTATATTTTGGGACCATTGATAATGTTGGACAAGGCGAGAAACTCATAAAATTTGGCCAGACTAATGATTTGCAGTCGCGCGTATACAATCACCATGGTAATTTCAATAATTTTCGCCTTGTAAACGCATTCAAAGTCCAAAATAAGGTTGAAATTGAGAATTTAGTTAAGCAACATCCCAAGATTAAGAAACAGCTTCGTCAACTTACAGTTTGCGATAAAGTATACAAGGAAATCATTGCGTACGATGATACAAAATTCACAATTGATAAATTGGCGTATTATATCAAGGAGGTTATCCAGAGCAAACAATACAGCATTGACAATTTTAATATTTTGATGAAACGCAATGAACAACTGGAAGAAGAATTGGCGGCGGCGCATGTGAAAATTGACGAACTCACTTCGTCTCGCGTGAAGAATTTGATTATGATTGATGAGATGAAAACTAAGATTGAGCAACAACAAACACAAATTCAACTTTTTCAGCAGGAACCTCAAGGCTCAATTGTTGAAGAAGATGAACAGACGAAGCGGTTCAACCAATTTATCGAGCAGTGTTGTATAGTTCACAAGGATGTTGAGGATTCGTCTACTGTTTTGGAAGGTCAATTTCGGATTTGGAATAAGGTCAAACCAACCAAGGAATTTTTTCATTTATTCAAACAGTATTTGGATACGCGATTTCGCCCCAAGCGATTACAAAAGCAGGATAAGAATCAAATTGTTCATGGATATACCGGTGTAAAATTGCGAATAATTGACTATAAGCGCGTTCGTGATGTTACATGCGATGTGGAGACATTCATTTTTAACGTTTGTCGTTTTTCGCCATGTGGAAAGATATTGAACTCTACATTGCTGAATGAGTATGAACGATGGAAAAAGAAGTTGAATAAGGATATATTGCCAGATGATATTAAGGCAATAAAAGAGTATTTAAATTCATCATCATATGTCCAAAAGGGGACTGTTTGGATCAACAATATATCGAATGAAGGTTATTATGGATTATCGCTTCGCGAAGATGATGAATATGAATATAAGGTGACATCGAGCACAGGCAAGAAGGTGAATAAGATGTGCCTGAAAACAAATCAAGTGCTGAATTCGTGGGCAACAATTGCTAAAGCGGCAACAGCAGAGAATATATCGGCAGCAAAGATGAGTAGAAGTATAAAAAATAAAATTATTTATAATGATTATTTTTATACAGCGTAATCATTATACATCGTAATCAAAATATTGTTGGGAATTATCACTATATCCGGGCGCCTGTTTACCAATTCGCTTGGTAAAATAATACCAATGATCCTTTGCTTGTAATCGTTTCCATACTTGGTCGTTCGCATAAATCCAGTGTTGTTTCGTTTGATCCAGTAACGGCATTGCCCACTCATATAGATCTATCAATACATTGTAATAATGTTTATTGACTAGATAGCCAGAAGCAGTTTGTGCTTCCTTGACTTTATTTATAAAGCCATATTCAGTATCTTCAAATCGATTCAAATTGTATGATAGCATTAATACATCAAAATGTAATTTCAAATCAAAAAACGAAGATAGATTTTGTTCGAATTGTTCCTTCGATACCAAAAACGTAAAATCATCTTCCAAAATAAGCACATTCTCGTAGTTGTTTTCCTTTGCTAATTTCAAAACAGCCAAATGAGACAATCCACAGCCATGTATGCCAAAACCATGGGTTTCAATTGCTTCAAATCGTTCGTATTTCAGGCCAAATTCGTCGAGCTCCTTTTCAATTTGTTCTCTTCGATCAGTTCGTTTATTCAAATTAATATAGTATATTTTATCTATATTGTGAGACATATAATTGTAAATGAAATACTAATCTTTAATATATTATTTACACCTTTGAATATTTAGAGCAATGCGCACAAAAATACAAAAAATAATATAATAAATAATATTTTTTCACTTGTATGTATTGTTATACAATGAGGATTACACCTTTTTCTAATCCCTACACCTTACCCTCTTTTTTTCATCTATTTGCAAAGTCCCACGAAATATAACTTCGTGTTTACAATAACACCAACCATCATCTTCTAGTTCTTGTATTTCATAATCCTCTACAAATAATTTGTTACGCAAATTATTCCTAATATGTTTTGGAATTCCTCTAGATAAATCTGTAATACGCGAATAATAACAATCATATAACTGATAGTCGAATGTTTTTACATTTATACCCACCTCTTCATTATAATCTTCAAAGATGGGTTTGATATCGCTCTCTGCGGTTGCTTCTCCCCATCTATAGTATGTTGCATGTGTGAGAGAATGATCCCCGTTTATGTAAGTAGTAAACTTGACAACATTCTTTGTAAGCATCGGTTCTATTTTCCAAAGCATTTTATTATAGTATTTTTATTTTTACAATTAGTATTATACAATCAATTTTTTATTATACACCTTTGAAGAAATACTATTACATTATTGAAGAAAATGATGTATTAGGGTTCTTGATAACGTTGGGCATTATCACTATACCCAGGTGCCTGTTTTCCAATACGCTTGGTAAAATAATACCAACTGTCCTTTGCTTGTAATCGTTTCCACACTTGGTCATTACAATAAATCCAATGTTGTTTCGTTTGGTCGAGTAACGGCATTGCCCACTCATACAGATCTATCAATATATCATAATATTTTTTATTAACTAGATAAGCATCGGCACCTTGAGCATCCTTAACTTTATTGATGAACCCATATTCAGTATCTTCATATTGGTTCAAATAGTTGGATAGCATTAATACATCAAAAGGCAAATTCAAATCAAAAAAAGATGTCAGTTGTTGTTCGAATTCATCCTTAGATACCAAAAATGTAAAATCATCTTCCAAAATAAGGACATTTTCGTAGTTGTTTTCCTTGGCTAGTTTGAGAACAGCCAAATGAGACAACCCACATCCATGTATACCAAAACCATGTGTTTCAATTGCTTCAAATCTTTCATATTTCAGCCCAAATTCGTTGAGCTCCTTTTCAATCTGTTCTCTTCGATCAGCTCGTTTTTTCAAATTAATATAGTATATTTTATCTATATTGTGAGACATATAATTGTAAATAAAATAATAGTCTTTAATATTTTATTTATAAATATAACTATTGGTTGGATAATTCGAAATTACTTTTTTGTGGCAAAAGGTCCACTGATTAGTTCACTCTGTCCATTGTCAGTCTTACCAACAACAATATTTTCACCTTCGAACAACTCCATACGAATATCTGCCGCAGAAATTGTATCCTTTTCTTTAATTGTTCCCTCCTGTGTGTTGATATTGTTGACGCCTACCAAATTGCCCTTATCGTCAATAGATTGGGTCAGCATATTACCAGTCTTTTCAGCATTCTTGATGTTCTCTTCAATTGCCTTTTGTTTGCTCTCCTTTACACGTTGTTCAAACGCATGCTTCGCATTTGCCTCGTTCTTCGTCTTCTCATGCATCAGCTGGTTCAACTCCTCTTCCATATATTCCACGCGCCCCGTTTTATAAGCCTCCGGATCCCATGGCATCCATAGTCCCACCGGACCAACGAATACATCGTGATTGGGATCAAGCTCCCTCAACATCTTACACCTCAGCTCCGCCTCTTCTATGGTTGGGTACGAACCGCGGATTTTTAATCCCCTTGTACAAGTCTGGAAATTGGATGCGATGCCGAAGGATTTCTCAAGTTCGTCCTCATTATTATCAAGATACGTTTTATATTCATCTGTCATGTTGGTTGAAACTAAATTTTCCTTCTCATCCTTGACAAAATCCTTGAAATCATTAGATAAATCATCAAAAGAAACATTATACTTGAAAGAAACGAAATTTAAAAATTGGACAAACTTTTCCATTGATTTATTGAATTCCCATTTCTTTAGGAATTGTTCAAAGCAATATACTTCCTTCTGCTTTAGCACCTTTTCAGGCGAAACAAATGACACACACACAAATTTTTGTCCGGCGATTGCTTTATCTTCTTCTAACAAGTCAACATATTTACTATTGGGTTTTCCATCAACCACTTTTCTCTCAAAACCACCCTTCTTCGTTGCCTTTTCTTTAGAGCGACTCATTTTAATTAGTTTAGGTATTTTATTTTAAGTTTTTTATCGCACAATATATATTTTTTTCTTTTTATTTAATATAATGAACAGTCTGATCAACGTTGCTGAACTTGTTAGAAGGATAATTAAATATCTTGTGGAAGGTCTTATGGTCGCTATTGCGGCGTATGCCATTCCTAAACGTTCTCTGAATATTGAGGAAATTGTTTTAATCGCCTTAACTGCCGCCGCCACATTTAGCATACTTGACACTTATGTGCCGACAATGGGGGTTACTGCCAGGTCGGGAGCCGGATTTGGTATTGGGGCCAATTTAGTAAAATTCCCCGGAGGTTTCTAAGCATATTATGATATGATTAAGGATATTAAAATACCAACTACTTATTGAAATATTACAATATATATAAAATATTGTAATATTGTATATGAAGCGAAATACATTACGTAATAAAACAAGAATAAAGCGACGAAAACAAAATAAGAAAACTAGAAGGATAAGAAGAATGAGAGGAGGTTTTATAGATGACCAAAAAAGTGTTGATTTCAACCCTAATCTTGCGTATGACGCAAAACAAATGGGGGGTATAGGCCAAATGGGGGGTATAGGCCAAATGGGGGGGCAAAATCTTGGAGCTGGTTGCCCTGACCCTAATTTTTCCATTTATAACACAAATGAATTAAGTTTGTTTCCATATAGACCAACTTAGGATTCTTTTTCTTCTTTTATTGTTATTTCATTATACAACCAAACTTCTGTGCCTACTATATCCCACCTTGCTTTGCCAAAATCATCCAAATTATCATTTTCATCCCAATATTCTTGTATTTTGTCTTTCATTTTTGTTGTCATACCTTTGGAAAATTCAAGTTCTGTCCAGTTAGAATCATTCAAGTTATATTCTAATTTACCATTTGAATATTCATCTTTAAAAAGGTCTAATATATTTATACCATCCGGATTATACAATGGAATGTTTGGTTTCTCTGGACATTCAATAAATATTTCTCCCCATCGCCATCCATGAAGAGCTTTTACTTCACGTTTTCCATCTGACCAAATATCACACTCTACAATACTTTTCGTATTTGCTGGTTGAATAATCCATGTTTTTGCCATAAAAAATATTGATTTTTATCTTTATATAGATTGTTTTTATTATATTTATCTCACACCCAATTTGCCATAAATCCAAAGTTCGGTTGATTCAATTGTCCAACCATCATTGCTCAAACTATCCTCTGTTTCCCATATATCGTATATTTGGTCCTTTAATTTACTTCTCATATCTTTTGGATATTCTACAACAACACTGTCATAACAATCAAACAATTTATGTTGTATAGTATCATTCTTATATTCATTTTTAAAATGAGATAAAATATTAATCCCATCGGGGTTATTTACGTTGATTTCCGGATAAGTTGGGCTATCAATGTATACTTCAGCCCATCGCCAATAACGAGCACTTGTTACCATATAATCCCCTTTTGTCCAAATATCATAGCTGACGACCTTTTTAATTGTTATTGGTTCAATTATCCACATTTTATATTTGTGTGTGAGAAATTTATTTCATTCATTTTTTTTAAAACGAAGGATCAAAGGGTGGGGAAAAACTCCCAATCTAGCTCTTCACAAATTTGTTTCCAAATTGTATCCTGTTCAATTCGTTTCTCTTGATCCTTCAAGAGAGGAAAGTGTTCCAGATATTGGTCTTCGCCCAACAGTTCACATAGTTTATATGCTGTATAATAATAGTTTAAAAAGTTGACACGATCATTTGGACAAAATTTAGAATATGGTGACTGTAATTCAATAAATAAATTACACAATGTATCTTCTAATTCCGGTGACATTATTGGAGGTTTTATCCCCAACTTATCTTTTATAAATGGAATATGCTCATAGTATTTATTATATCCAAGCTTTTTAAGAATTTCCTTTGTCTTGTTATTGGTAATTTGGTTCAGCTCAATCCTCTCCTTTTTAATTTGAAGTTTTATATTTTCAATAACATCTGGGGGTATTTGTGTTGTTTCTTTACCTTGAAATTGCGCAAGGATTTCTTTAAAATGATTGATTCGCTTGTAGGCATAAAAACAAACCTCCTTGGGTGGTTCTTTATATGAAGGCTTTTCATTTTCAATTAAATATGGCACATTTCGCGCACATAAATTACATATCAAGATACCCTCATCTTCTTGTGGTATTAATTCACCTTTGAAACAATATTTACATATGTCTGTTGGGCAAACAAATGAGTTTACATTAATAAATGTATCATCAATATTACTTAAATACTGTTGGACAATATTATTCTTTTTATCGTCTTGATTCGCAAGGGATTCATCATCTTTTATCTTAAAAAAAGAATTGAGTATTTGACTTTTATTAGTTGGAACATTTGAACCTGTTGATATATTTTTTTTATTCTCAAAATAATCAAATATAAATTTGGAATTATCCAGAAAATAGTCTCTTTTCTTATTTTTACAATCCTTTATACTTTGGGTTATTTCGCGAATACGTTCCTCTGTCTCAATTCGTTGTTCAACAGTGAGCTCAGTTATTAGAAATTCACGTAATTTAGTTCGTTCCTGTTTTAAATTGGGTATTGTATATTCATCATCCTTAGAAAAGTCATTTAGAAATTCCATGTGTTTGCTGTCAAGTGTTACCGCATTTTTTTTGTTATAGCTAATCTTTTTTGTAGTTTTATGTTTAAATGGCATTTAAATAAAATAGTATTTATTATTTAACTGATTATTGAGATAAAATATATTATCCTTCCACCTTTAGAAAATCCACCTTTAAAAAAGGTGGAGCCAAAAACCCAACAGGTTTTGTTCTCTACTGGAAAAAATCCTAATAAATTATGATACTTATATGAAAATAGCTACGCTTTTGACTCCACCTTTTTCTAAAAGTGGATGTGGAAAGGATGAGTTAAATTGAACTAATAGTTTTCTTGTTTTTTATTAGATGCCAGAGTTCAAAATTGATATTACTAGCTATTTAGAAAACGACAACTTAAAAATAGATACATTACAATTCCAGAAAATGGTTTTGTTGTTCAACGCAATAGAGGATGGTTGGTCTCTAAAAAAACGTGATGGTTCTTATGTATTCACAAAAAACCACGAAGGAAGAAAAGAGATTTTACACGACGATTATTTACTTGCTTTTATGAAGAATAACCTTAACGTAAAAAATGTATTATGATCCACTTTTCTCTTGCTTCGCTGAAACTTCTCACGAAGTAATGAAGACTTCGTGAAAAAATGTGGGTTTATAAAAGAGGGTCCGGCAAAATAATTGAAATGATAATTAGTCTTGAGTGATATTCAATACGAATTAAATGGACCCTACTTGTAACATCTGCGCAGAACCATTTGACGCAAAGAGGCGACCCGTCAACTGTGAATATTGTAAACTTGAAGCATGTGTAACCTGTTGTCAAACATATTTGTTATCCACGAATGTCCAGGGTTGTATGAATACCAAATGTGCCGGAGAGTGGTCGAGAAATTTTATAAATAAACATTTCTCAGCAACATACATAAACAAAACCTTAAGGGACCACAAGCAAAATGTCTTGTTTCAACAAGAGCTTGCATTAATGCCACAAACCCAAATAGTTATTGAGGATAGGCTACGACGAGAACATCTCTCACACAAGTCCAAACTCAGTCTTTATAACATGTATAATGTTACTCGAACAGCTCGGGGGTTGAACATCGTGCGCATTGAGGCAATTCGTAAAATCCGGGATTTGTCGTTACAAAAACAAGAAAATAAAAGGAAAACTGACAATTTAAAAGATCTAGGTCCACAAGATGAAAGGTGGGATAAATATTTTAAGGAAGGTGGACGACGATGTGGGTTGTTTGATGAACTCAAACATATAGTGAATGAAATTCGAACAGCCAAGAATACGAAAAAAATGCAGGATATTATTATATTCGAAGAGACAAAAGAGGAGCGCGAATTCTATTTACAAATTTATAAGGATATTAATGACAAGTTGCGTAAACTCAACAGGAAAACAACCAGACGCACATTTGTACGTAAATGCGCGGATCCAGAATGTCGCGGATTCGTCACTTCAAAATGGAATTGTGGGTTGTGTCAAAAGAAAACATGTATGGACTGTCATGAAATCAAATGCGATGACGAACACTGTTGTGATCCAAACACAGTCGAAACTGTAAAGCTGCTAAAGACTGACACAAAGTCGTGTCCGGGTTGTCAAGCGGATATATTTAAGATCGATGGATGTGATCAGATGTGGTGCTCTCAATGTCACACCGCATTCAGTTGGAGAACGGGAAACATCGAAACGAAAATTCACAATCCCCATTATTACGAATGGCGTCGTCAAAACGGGGGATTAGAACGCGAACCAGGTGATGTTCAGTGCGTTACCGAGCTCACCCAACACTTTATAACTTCACTTCCACTGTACTTCGACAAACATTCAAAAATAGATGCCGGTTTCATAAACCACGTAGTCAACACGGCGATAACTTGTATTGAAACGAGAGAATACAATAACTTGGCGCTACATAATCGGGTTGACGCGAATATTGATATTCGCATTTCTTACCTCAATAAAACAATCGACGAAAAACACTTCAAGTCGTTGTTGCTCAGGCGCCAAAAGGCGATTTCGCTGAAAACTGAAATATACAATGTGATCAATTTATTAGTTACCACTGTCACTGACATTTTATTCCGTCTGCGCGCAAACTTGCAAATTTCAGAAAAAAACGAGTGTGATACAAAAATTATAGATGAAGTTCAAGAAATCACAAAATATGTAAATGGTTGCTTGAATGAAATTGGAACGACATATTCATGTGCGTCGATTACCCAATTTAGTTTTGAAATGAAACAGACCAAGTTGAAATTATAAATCCTTGTTTTTACAAATAATTTTATTTTTTATTCCCTTCTCTTCGATACAACTTACCAAATAATCAAAATCTAACAAATCGTTTGCTACATCTGTTTGTAGGACACGAATTACTGAATACCCGTTCTCATTTGCACATTTCGTCTTGAATAAATCTTGTTGGTGTTGAAGTTCCGGCGACTTCCAGTTTGCAATTTGAACAAAGTGTTGAGGGCCATCCAATTCTATGATTTTCTTTTTTTCTTCAATGACAAAATCAAATGGAAGACAACGTTTTTGCTTACACCATTCAGCCTTGAATTGACGTTGAACTGTTGGGTATAGTTCTAGCAGTTTGGTATACAATTTATACTCTGTTTTATTGATACAATGAGGACATCCGTCACCGGCAGAATGACGAGTTGGTGTTTGAGAAAACTCTCCGTGTTCTTTACAAATTACCGTAACGCGTATCCTATTATTCACATAATCAACTTGAGAGTAATCATATATATTTTTGTGTATTTTTTTAGATTTTTCTATAAACTCGCAATTTGTAAGTGTAATATTATTCGCACATTTAGGACATCCACATTTTCGATTTAGGTGAAAATCCGGAATTTGTTCAAACTCGCCGTGTTCTTTACACCCAATTATAATTTTTGTATCGGCATTTATGTAATTAACCTTTGAATAATCATATTTATTTTCATGTATACTATTTGCCCTTTCAATAAATGTATTTGTATCCATCTTCAAATTTTTAGCACATTTTTGGCAATTGAATCCTGATAAATGATTGCTTGGTGTTTGTTCAAAATCACCATGTTGTTCACATATAATTATAATTTTTGTTTTCGCAGTTACATAATTCACTTTTGAATAATCATACCTATTCCCATGAATTGCTCTTGCCTTTTCAATAAATTTTTCATTTTTATTAATCTCCATTTTTTGATAAAATAAAACTATATATTTATGTATCAATTTTATATATTAATTAATTTGTTTTTATAAAATTTTTTTCTTTAGCAATTATATAATACAATGGGAGGTGGTCTTATGCAATTGGTAGCCTATGGCGCCCAGGATGTTTACCTTACAGGTAACCCGCAGATAACTTTTTGGAAAGTCACGTACCGCAGGTACACTAACTTCGCGATCGAGTCGATTGAGCAGA
>Ga0114958_10001270_pt1 | contig 20096 bp, 24 predicted proteins | sample C_130208_EF_Meta_FD_89577 | JGI IMG/M metagenome (GOLD analysis project Ga0114958, IMG submission 89577) | Freshwater microbial communities from Lake Croche, Canada to study carbon cycling - C_130208_EF_MetaG | ecosystem: Environmental > Aquatic > Freshwater > Lake | place: Lake Croche, Canada...
CGTGGTTGCGTAGCTCGGTCGAAGGACCTTGCTAGGTAACCACTACGTGGTTGCGTAGCTCGGTCGAAGGACCTTGCTAGGTAACCACTACGTGGTTGCGTAGCTCAATTGGTTAGAGCGTGGCGCTTATAGACAAGTCTATACTGGAGTCGCTAAGGTAATGGGTTCGATACCCATCGTGACCATTTTTTACCATATTATCTATATGTTATAGATAATATGGCCGCAGAGGGCCCAAGCCTAGGCGAGGCAAAGCGCTAATAGTTTAGTGGTAGAATAAGGGATTTCCATTCCCTTAACGTGGGTTCGATTCCCGCTTGGCGCACACTTGGTGCTATAGTGTAGTTGGTTATCACACAGGACTTTGAATCCCGTAACCTGAGTTCGAATCTCAGTAGCACTATTTTTACCTTTTTAGTTCTGTGGTAGTGCTAAAAAGGCCATGCCTTTTTAGCTCAAATGGTAGAGCATCTGTCTTGTAAACAGAAGGTACTGTGTTCGATTCGCAGAAAAGGCAATCTTTTTTGTTTTCTTTATAAGGCAACAAAAAAGATTAAATATGTTTATTCATTAATTGTATTAAGAAGATTTGCTACAAAATTGATAGATGTTTCTATATTTTTGAATTTTCCTAATTCGTTTGTTTTATCCAAGATGGTTTCGCTAATTGTACATATCATTGAATCAAGTGATTCTGTATTTACTATAAGGATAATATTGAATGTAAAGAAAAATTTTTTAATCTTTATACATATATGGTTCTTATTTGAATATGTTATATTGATATTTTCTTGTTTAATATCATACTTTTTACATATTTCCATAATTTCATTTTCTATGTTTAGTAGTCTAATTCGAGTACATGTATTCCCCATCCTACATAAACAATTGATAATCTGTATTACAGAAATGGAATCTACACAAGAATCTGTCGTGGAACAAACACCTGTCGTGAAACCTATTGCGCCTCCACCACCGATTATGATTCCAAAATCAAAAGAATATAATAATCATCCAGAAGATGTCTTAAATTCTATTGAAAAAACAATTTCTAAACCACAAGAAACACGAGAAAGTATTATTGTAAAGGTATTTAGGAATATTGGAGAATTTTTTCACTTGCGGATAGGGAGTAGAAGATCATTTACAGAACAGGGGTTGCGACAGACGGGACACTGATTTTTTCTATAAAGCCACTCGAGCATAGCGGAATGTGTGACGCCGTGTCCGCAGGGGGTTAGACAGAGTGTTGATTTCTCAAGCGGAGTAAGAAGAATAGGGCACAATTCACTAGGATGATTTTCAAGATATTTATCTATACTGAGAGTGAGTTTTACTGTGACCTCTTCTTGAAGACGAACAGCGAATTCGGAGAAGATGGGTTTTTCAATATAGACAAACTTTCCAGGAAGGATTTGGCATGCTTTGAACATGTTTACAATGGGAATAATTGTTCCGTGTACGGAGACAACCAGTCCTTCATACCAGAATTCTGTATCATATTCAAGTGTTTTCCCCTTTTCCTTGGAATAACGAGCACAGGCTACAGAGTATTTTTTGTTTTTTAGAAGATTTGAATAGGTGTTTTCTGCTTTTTTTATAAACTTTCCTGGCAAGACGGGAAGTATATCTAAGACATATTTTCCATGAACTTCTTTATTAGAAGTTACAAGGACAAATACTTCTTCTGAGATGAGATCATTGTTACGACGAATGAGAAATTGCGGCGGAAATGTCATTGTGGGTACGTATGCTTACAGGGTGATTCCATTCAATTTTTTATAAATTATAAATTATAAATTATTCATTATTTCTGGATTTACTTTTGAGTATATATATACAAGAACAAGCATGACAAAATATACAAAAATTTCTTTCAGAAGGTTTCCCCTTGTCATAAAATCAACAAGGTGTGATACAAGTCCCCATACAGCGACCCAATATACAATAGCAAGATTAACTACAGTAAACGTCACCATCTATCTTATTATAATAAGAATATTATAATAAGTATATACTATCATTTATGATATTTATAGAGTGCCCGCCTTTCAGTGTCGGCGTGCTCATAGAGTGCCCGCCTTTCGTCGGCGGCTGGCCTCCTTCATGGCATCACCGAGGGAAGCGCCACGATCCTTGCGCTTCAGCTCGGCATATACGCGCTTGACGGAATCGGTCCAAGAAGACCCCTTCCGGGAACCACGAGACTTACGAGAACCACGAGACTTACGGGAGCCACGAGATTTGCGAGTTGCCATTCTTTTCTACAAGATACTTACAAATAATGGCCAGCTTTAGATGTTTACACTATTATTGCCACCAGAGTTTTTATCGACGGCGACAGAGCAAGGGCAGTCGCTGTTAGGGTTGACATTGGCCTTGACTTCGTGGCGCTGTGTTACGACTTCACCAAGTTGGGTATTGGGTTGTTCGCGACGTACAGAAAGACCCGCAGCAACAGCAGCGTTATTGTTGCGGTTAAATGTATAAAGAGCACGAGAACGTTTGCGTTCTGTTAAAAGACTAGAATCGTGGTTTGCGGTCGGCATTTCTATCAGAGATTGATAATTTACGAAAGAGGCGGGGAGTAAAAACGTGAATGAAAGCATCCGCTTGTAGGCGCGCGCGGTTGAGTAGAATTCAATTGTGCAGCCGTTGGTTGTGGGCAGGGTGCTTGTGGAACAAAGCGATTGTACATATTAAATCGCGTTGAAGGATCCATAGGATTTACACTACATGTAAGAATATTCTGTTGAAGACGTTGTGTTACAATACTGGCTTGAACTCCTGCACGAGGTAACCGTTGTTGCTCTTGTGGTGTTAATAAACAACCCTTCTGAGCATTCAATTCGAGCACACTAGCATTCACTCCGCCCGCTGCCTTATTGGTTGAATTGGAAGGGCATGTGTTTCCTTTTACATTTTGAAGTCTTGCGAGAACTTGTTGTGTGTTACACCGTAAAGCATTTCTTGTAAGCATATCTGTGTATCCGCTTGATAGCGTCGCTGTCCCGGGCATATTCTCCTAGGTGAAAAAAGGAAAGAATTAACAGGAAAGATGTATAAATATCTCCTTTTAATTACAGGTGGTTTTTTTCTTCTCTGTTCTTATTTTTATCTGAAAGAGGCCTTTGGAAAATATAAGACGTTTGAGGGGTTTGAAGATAAAAATCAAACATGGGAGGAAAAGGCAAAAATTCTATATAAAACAATGTCGGACAAATTGTGCCCACCCCTTATAGCCGTTATATCAGAAATAGCAAAAGATAATGATAACCAACCCCTTGATAAATATATACGTAAACAAGCAAAAGGGAGTATTATGATGTGTCTTCCATATGATGATATCACAACGCTTCCCGCAGACATTGGTGAACAAATTGTGAGAACAACACGTTATTTGAATGGTGAAATTGTTTATGTGATAAATAAGTTAAGGGAAAGTTTAACAAAAACCTGTGAGGAACAAAAAAAAAGAGAAGGATTTAAAGATATGCTTCCTGAGAAGCCAGATCCGAAAGCAATTGCTAGTGCTGTTGATAAATCCAAATCATCATATGATAAACAATTGGCTGATATTGACTCACCAGATCCCTCGGCAATTACAACCAATATTAATAATTCTAGAGAACCTGTTTCTACGGATTCCACAGATTCTACGGATTCTACGGATTCCACATCTAAAACCCCTGGACCACCAGATCCGGTAAGGGAGGCTATCTGCGAACAAAGATTTATATCTATGTACGTAGCGTTAAGTTCTTCCCCTGATACATATAAATATTTAGCAAATATTCAGGGCCAATATGCCCAATTAAAATATTTTCTACAGAATCCAGATGCTATTAAAACGTTGTGTTAGCGCAAGCGGCGAGTTAGCGCAAGCGCCGAGTGAGCCTACCAAACTAGGCAACCCTCACCGCAAGCGGCGAGTGAATCGTCCAGTCACATTCCGTTTCTGTCCTTTTTGTCCTTTCTGTGTTTTCACGTGGCGTCGTTTTTCGGCGGCACGGAATGCGCGCACACGATTCACTTTCTGGCGCAAGAGCGAAGCAACCGTAGGCTGAGGACCCTCACACGTAATAGCCAAAAAGGGATATTTTCCCGTATGGCCTTTATCACGCGTTTCTCCACTAATCTTAACAAGTTGTTTGGCAAAACAAGTCGATGTCCATGGAAGAATTCCCTTAAGGCCGTGAATATATCCAAGTAGATAATATGTATAAATAGCTGTATCGAGGGAAGCGATGCGAAGATTGTGCCGTCCTCCCTTTGTAGAATAAAGAATTGTGTTATAGGAAAGACACACTTCTTCATTGATACACAGAAATACAACTTTATTCTTTACAACAACCCCTGTTACTTCAGGAATATGTTCACCTTCGAGGTGAAGATGAAATGATTTTATAGGAATAGTAGTGTAGAGTTTTTGTAACATATCTTTTACATATTTCATGTGGTAGCGTGGATCGTTTGACAAGGTAATAATAGGAGAATCTGAGTTCTTTATAAATGCGCTTCGTTTTACATTGGGATTTTGATAGAGTTTCTCGATTTCACTTCCCATAAAAATAAGATTTTTCTCAAGAACATAGTCCATAAGTACAGAGTGAATATGTGCCGACAGTTTCGTAGCGGATTTTTTAACACAGTCTTTCATATTAATGGGTGCCGCTCGGTTAAGTAATAAGAGGCGCTTATAAACTTTATCCCAACGTTCGACTTCTCCTTGAGGTCGTGAAAGTTCCAAGTACATTCGCATACGAAGAAAATCGGCATCCGTATAGGAAATCCCTTTATCAACAATCTCTGTTTGTTTCAGACGATCATATAGCCATACGGGCATATAACTTATATCAGCAACTGGGTGATAATCAACACTTACTTTGGTTGTTCCTTTATGCATCGCGAGACGCGCAACGGCTGTTGTGAAACCCTGGGCCTTGAATTCATCAAGAAGTTCTTTCACATCTTTGTTGGGACTAGGTGAATAGAAATCATAATCGGGCAATACTTTTGTAAAATCATAGAATTTCTTTTTCTGGGGTAAGTGGGCATTGATAGCCATACCGCCATAGCAAATACGACCACGCCGACGAAGAAAATCCTCGACAACTTTGAGTGCACGATACAATTCTGGATTTTCGACTTCTCTGCGATCACGAATATCGGCGGCTTTGTCGGCAATACTTTCAATACGTCCAAGAAGTGTTTCGACTTTTACAGATTCAAGTTCTGCTGAATCAATATCTCGCATATCTTCGTCCATGATGGACTCCCTACTCTTATACTTATAAAGTAGGTGCCACAACGGTACCACCATCCGAGTTGGCCTTTTCAACGGCATTTTGAATGACGATGGGTTTGGGAGGAATAAAGCGAAGAGGTTCTGCTTTTACATTCCATCGTTTTATATCAAAGAATCCACCTTTTGCTAACCACATGTCGGTTATTTTTGAATCATCCGTAAGAAAGAATGGAAAACTGTGAATTCCGTAGGTATTGTATAATTTATCTAAGTTATCCGTTGTTACCGGACTACTGCCCGCCGCGGCAACCACGGCAGCAAGCTGCGTGACTGCTGCCACAACCGCGACAGCCCCACCTGCGAGAAGCAAGGCACTATTAATCACGCCCCCACCGTTTGCTGCTCTTGCGTATATAATAGTGGTTGCTGCTGCGAGCGCGCCCGCTATTGGGTACGCAAGAGTAGCACCCACGTCCATCACGCTACTATCAGGATTCGGTTGCATCACAAGTGTCCATGTCTTTTTCGTGTTTGCTATGGCATCGGCGACACGATCGGGAGGGATTGTGAGCCAATAGGCGGGTGTTGTTATAACGGCGGCGGGTGTTACGGATGATGTTGGGCTTGCTGTAATACCAAAAGGTGACGGTGATTCTTTAGCATAGAGGCGCGCATGAATCATGTAATCAAGGTCTTGATCATCACCGATTTGTCCTTGAAGGCCTGTAGAACTAAGCTTACGGAATGCGGTCGTATCGGCATTTGTCATCATGATAATTCGGTTTTCAAACATGGAGGTTGGGTAGAAAAAGAGTTGTGATTCGAGTCCCTGACGGTGGAAATCACCCTGGGGTGTTTGTCCAATAAGGAGATTCTTGAGAGGCTGAAGTTGTTTAGCAACAGCAGCCAAGAAAAGAACATAGTTCTTTAGTTCATTTATGGGACTGGGTGCGCTTCTAAAATAAATAACAACAATGAGAGGATCATTGTTTCCCCCCGTAAATGCGCGTCCAGCAATATTCTGGGCAACACGTTGAATACTTCCTTCATTCAGAGAATATCGAATTCCTTGAGAATCACGATATAAGAGGATAGGATCTAAACTATTTTCAAGACGATCAATTTCTAATATGAGGCATCGTGAACCTACACTGAGTGCTGTTGTTACGGCATTATCTTCATCAAAGACTCCATATGAATAGGGGCCAAGATATCCCGTTAGACGTGTGGACAGTACATTTTCATTAATGAGAAGTCGTTGATCTTCAGGAATTTTATCGGTTGCCGATTTCAGATTTGCCCGTGTAATTGTGTTTCCGTATCGTTGCTGTAATATGCCATTTTGTGAAGCTTTAAGATTATTAATATTATCAGTTGTTTGGAGCTTATATGTTTTAATACATGTATCATAGATAAACTTTGAAAGTATGTACAAGATTAACAAGACTCCAAACACTTTCAACAAATTCATGTCTATCGGTAATAAAGGTGAAAAAGCGCTTTTCACGAAAACATAGACTAAGACTGAACCTGTAATCGCTAGGAATATGATTTCCAAGATACTCATCTCTACAGAAGAGTCTTGATTTCACTGCGCGTAACAATCCGTACACCCGCGGCACGGGCATCACGAACCTTTCCTGTTTCTTTAGCATCGTCGGGTACAAGTAGCACTGTAGTTGTTTTCGTGATACGTTCTTGTGCCTCCCAACCTGCTGCCGTGAGTTGTGTAGCGACATCCTTGTCACGAAATCCGCTCATGACATAAGTACCCTTTTTATGCCTTTTATCCTTTGTGGCAAGAATAACAGGAGCAGTAGGAGCAGTAGGAGCAGTGGGAGCAGTAGGAGCAGTGGGAGCAGTAGGAGGAATGGAAAGGACAGAACCAAGGCCAAGAATTTTCTGAATATCTGTGAACCATGATAGGAATCCAGGGACAGCGGCTTGTGCCTTGGCAAAGGTGGTCATGGTCTGACTTTTTGGTGCATCCTTGAGAGACGGCCATTTGGAAATATCGCCCTCTGTCTCAAGGGCAGATTCAATGCGTGTAGGTCCAAATCCAGGAGGCCAGTAAGGATAAGCTGTGATCCACCCTAGTTTCGAAATTCCTCCCAACTCGCGGCAATTCTGAAAGAGTGTTTCACCATTCTTTTTTCCAATACTGTCTTGAAGGGTTTTCATGGATGCCTTGAAGATATCGTGAATATTTAGAAGACCGGATTCGACGAGTTTCAGAACCATAGTTTTTCCGAGGCGTTCAATGCCAATCACCGTCAGGGTATGATGAATACAGAGTGCCTTGCGCTCATTGCTTTCCTCGGCGCTCGTATCCTTAGCGTGAGTATGTGTGGCATCCCACTCCCACCGCCCTTCGGGTGGGTAGGAAGGTTCCACGCGCACCAGGACAGAATCGATGAGGGGAATCACATCACCGCTGCGTCGTACGACAATGGAAGCGCCCACACCGATACCTTTCTCAACGATATTCTGTAGATGAATTCCTGTCGCCCATTCAATAATGACAGTACCGATTTTGACGGGCTCAAACTGGACACGCGGAATCCAGCATTTAGTACGAGAAGAATTCCATTCAACCGCTACTACCGTAGTAGTAGCACGCTGTTCATCAAAGGCCATCTTGAATGCCACGGCATCTGAGGGCTCACTCGCATCCTTCATGACGGTCGGCACGGCATCAAGGCCCACCACAATACCGTCACAATCGTATTCAGACTCTTCGCGACGTTTCTTGTAAATTTCAGAAAGAGTTTCAACAGAAACAGAAGGAACCACCGCATGCCAAGCACTGAGAAAGCCTGATTCTGAAGCCAGGTCATTTGCTGGCTTCGCGTCAAGCTGCGTGGCTCAAGCACTTGATAGGCAAGAAACTGAACCTTTCCTAGATCTTCAACAGCAGGATCGGAACGATGAAGAACACCATTGACCCAATTACGTGAACTACCACCGACTTCTTTTGCCACGGCGCGCGATAGAATTAGTTCACCGCGAATCATAGCGGAAGGGATACCGAGCACCTTGAGCCCTTGGATATGCTTGGAAAGATGGGTACAATCTTGACCGACAAGACCGTTGCCGCGCAAATACAGGGCAGGTTTCTGGTTGAAGCCGCAGACCCATAGGGCACTGATTCCATCGAGTTTATCGCTCAGGACATGTGGACCCTGCTTGACATATTTCCAAGAACCAATCGATTCTGGTTTAATCTTTTTTAAAGAGGGCATGGCACAGGGGAGGGGGACACGCCCTGTAACAGGAATAGAACCGACTTGTGTAAAGAAGGCATTTGTGGGGTCAGCGGTTCTCGCTTGCTCCACAAGAAGATCGTACGCTTCATCGGTCATGAGAGGCTCGGCGGTCTCGTAATAGGCGTGTGCTGCGTTTCGTAGTTTATCAAAGATAGAAGACATGTTGTTACTCACAAAAGGTCGTTGTAGGCCTTCAATTTTTTAAGCCAAATCCTTACCTTTATTCTCTTGTAGTAATTTTAACGCCTTTTTTCCGTGGGCACTCGTATATCCGTAACCACTCATAACCGTACCAGAACCTGGTATATTAAATTTAATCTCTAATAACTTTTTAGATACTGCTGGTTTAAGACTCGGATTTTTCAATGTAGCCTTCGAGACAACTGTCTTAACAAACACAAGTAAGAATGATTTCTTCTTATCTTCCTCTGAAAATTTCGCTAACCACTCATCTTGTAACGACACCATTTTAGAGTGTAAATCAAAGGCATCAGGCCCTTTAAAGGCGGCCAGTAACTCAAGTGGATATCGTTCAGAAGCACCATTGATTATTTGTTCAATATATTTTTTATCTTGTATAGTAAGTTTCATTATACTATATTACTATAATAAAACCCGGGATTTAATTCCCACCCATCCAATTATCCACCATATTATCATAGGCAGCGAGTTGTTGTTGAAGAGCGAGTTCTTTGCGCTTCTTGGCATCCATGGGGGCAGCGGTGGGAACAGTGCGTGTCCCTTTCTTTGCTTCTTTCTCGATATTGCCGATGGGGGGGTCGAAGGCGAGGACTTCACGGAAAAAACTCTCTGCGTGCCCCACAGCACGCTCTAAAGCCAAAGGATCGGTAACAAGTGCGGGCGCGGCGGCCACTTTCCAGCGGGGTACTTCACATACAATCTGAATACATAGACAAAGAGCATCCACACGACGTTTCTGAGTGAAATTCTTATCAGGAAAGTTATAGAGATTCAGAAGGCTCTGAAATTCTTCGTGCATTCGCATACCGGTTTTAGGAGCGAGATCCTTATAGATTTCGGCGAGGACGGCGGTCAAGTAAAAGCCGACGTGACGACGCGATTTTGCGGGCCAGCCAGGAGGACCACGATCCATAGCGGAAAGAGAACCCTCTTTATTTTTCTTCAAGTACATTTCCTCTTCAAAGAGCCATTTCATCCAGAAGAGGGCGCGTTCGGTAGCACCGTCGCCACAGGATTTGGCGAATTCGTCGCCGACTCGTTTCAGAATGGCCAAGTCGTGGGATTGACGAAACACACGACCCACAGCTAGGGAAGGCGGGGCAGTTCCGGTGGAGGAACGAACCCAGTCGCCGCTGTGAGTCTCGGGAGGCACACGAGGCATTTTCAAAGGGGGGCGTCGAGGACATGCGCGCACCAGAAGTAAACATTCGGCAATACTTTTCTGATGTTCGACACTGCGATAAAACTGCTCGGCAGGAAGTTTGGTATAAGCCCCGTCCATTTCAAAGAAACGTTTTTTGAGAAAGTGGAAAATGCGAGGACTGGCAATACCGACATGATCAAAGACATATTCCCATAGAAGTTTCTGCCACAAAAAGAAGCACCCACTAGATACAAGATCGGCCGTATGATGAAGGGATTTTCCAGCGGCTTGTGCCCCGCTTTGTTCGAGTACAGCCTTGAAAGTCTTTATGGCCTCAACGACTTTATAGCCGCTTCTTGTCCTCAAAGGCTCGTCGGTCCCTACTTCAAGATTTGGTGCTTGACTTATAGGTGAATTGAAATTCATCTATAAGTGAAATTGTATTCTATATTGGATTTTTAACTCAGGTATAATAAAAAATTGATATATTATTTTCATGAATAGTATATAATATAGAATGTACGACAGCCTGAAACAATCGCTAAAAGAGTTTATGGATTCCCACACGGATTGGACAGGATGGGATTATGTTCATAAAGAGGATGAAATGTTAATCGCCTTTATGAATCATCTTATTGATACAGATCCGAATTTAACGAGGATGATGTTATCAGGAAAAGAAGAGGATATATGTGAACTATTGAAAAATTTGGGAGAAGATACGGAGTTATCACCGATTGTTGTCGCCCTTCAAAAAAATATCGTGAATAATCTAAAACGACACGAGAATCTACAAAAGCCCGTGTCGTTGGAAATTGTGCGTTGGTTTCGCAGGTGTGGATGGAAGTTTCCCAAACTAGAAGTGGAAAAAGAATCTAGCGTCGTCGAGTAAGTTTACGGCCTTTTCTACTGACCTTTCTGAGTTTACGATTTTTTCTGTTTTTTCTGCTTCGGGACGCACGACGTGATTTACGAGAACCACCACTGAGACCGAGGGCACAAGGGCAGACCATTTCTACTATAGTAGAGGAAATGCCCAGCACAACAAGAAAAAGAAGCCCGACCCCAAGAAAGCCCACGATTGAAGAAATTCTTATTAAAGGTGATTATCTTGGTTACAGGTCATTTATAAGAAGTCTAACAGTAGAACAATTAAGGGCAAGGATAAAAGATAGTCGAGGAAGAAATTTACCATATACAATGTTAGATTTAGCAAATTATGTGGATAGAATTGAGCCAAAACGAGGACGAATTGAGGAAATCGTCGAACACCTTCATCAACAACGTGTAAAAACAAACGTAGAATTACGAGAAGAAGAAGCAAGAACGGCGAAACCACCGCTTGGCGCAAATAAATCACATATAAGGTCAAGAACGGGAACAATACCAGGAGGAATTGCTTCTTTATTCAAGGCAAATACACCACGCCGTAAAGTATTTGGACACACACGGCGTAGACGTTAGATATAGGTTATTTTCGGTAAGGGTGCGGTTACAGGAACTTTTAGAACTTCGGTGAGCCAGTGTAATACATTTCCAGAAATTCCCAAGCTTTCGAATTTAGCGAAAAGGGTAAGGTTTGTTTCACTCAGGATGTGTACTTTTTTCAGAATATCGCTTCGTAAAAGATATTGCATTGTTTTAACTAATGTATATACCAAAAAGTTGGGTCTTATAAGATAAATAGCTTCAAGGGCTAAATCGTGTTCTTTATGGAGAATATCGGCTAAATCTCGAAGAAATCCGAAGCCGTAGGATTGTTTCATTTGTTCACAATCAAAGACCCAGATCCAGCGAGTTTCTTTTGCTGTATTTAGATGGAGTTTGAAATTAGTAATGAATTGTTCATAAGGACCATCTTCTTTGGCACGTGCGGGAGCGGTATAGAAAATTTGCGCGCCGTCTTCTAACGCTCCGATATTTGTGAAACTGTGATATTCTGGATCGACTTGACACTTGGGGCAACTCATCTATTGAAGTATGAATTTATTTTATGGATTCGGTACATTGGCTGGAGGCAAAGATGGAAGGTATCCTCGAATCGTAGAAACAGTACCTGCAATTGATTGTACAACTGCTCCCCTAATAAGGGCTACTGGAATTCCTACAGACCTGTCAAAACTTACTTGCGCTTCAAATCGATTGTTTGCCCTTTCAGCACCTGCTGGACCATATGAAAGTACGCCATAACGCGTACTTTCATTTTCACCTATTCCCCTTATTGCAGCGACAACCCTATTAGTAACCGCCCCTGGAATTTTAGCCACTTCTCTAGGTAAATTCATATTAGGTTCGACAGTATAATTTCCAGGTGCAATCACTTGTTCTAAAATGGCTACAACATTATCTGCTGATTGTTGCGCAGCCCCTACCCGTGCCCCCAGATTCTCCCTTATCGGAGCTATATCACCACCCAATAATGCTAAAGTAGACGCTGCTGAAATAACTGTAGCAGTTGTAACATGTGTCATAGCTGTTCCTATGGCAGGAGTAAGTGCTCTATTAATTCCGTTACGTAAAAAGCCTAATGCTTCAGCGGATGTTTCCCCCGCCATAGGAATAACTCCATATTTAGCCGCGTTACTAATCTGATCACCTAACATATTACTTACCATTGGAATTACCACCATTTTTCCTAGTGAAACTGCTGAATCGACACCTAATCCAGCTATTTGAGCAGGTGTTAAAGGTTGTTCACCGGCTACATGACCTACAAATCGAGTTGTTGTATCGGCTACAGTACATGAAGCACTGACTACGGCGGCAGTTTGAGCACAAATTACAGAACCTACATAGGCAGGACCAAGTAGAACTAAACCAGGTAAACCAGCACCACTCGCTGTAGCTGCTGTTGCCAGAGCACCAGTCATTACAGCTAGACCACCACACACCATTCCCACACTAGCCGATGCAGAACCAATATGATTAAAAACACTTTGTTTATTTGGAGGGGTAAATATTGGACTAAATACGGAATCTGCCCTTCCCACTGATAACATTAATATTAAGAGAAGATGTGTTAATGTACATCCCTTTCTAGGGCGTTTTGAACCATTTCCCAATCTTCCATGTGTTTCATTTGCAACTTTCGGTCCATATTTAAATGCCTTCAAAATACCTACTTCTGGTTTATTTCTATATTTCCCTTGTCTGCGCTGATACATGTCTAATTCTTGATCAAAGAATAATACTACATCTCCAGATTTCGCAGTATATATTGACATATCTCTTCCAATTAATCTAACATCTGGAATAGTGTATATATTATTTCCTACATCACTTCTATTAACAGAAACAGAGCGATATTTAGAGGCAGCATTAAAAATAACCCACGAAATGTTAGATAATTTCTCATAAGATAACTTTGTATTTTCAAAAAACCTCATTATTTCTTCCATGTATCGGGCTTCATGTCTTCTTGTACGATTTAAGTATCGATTATTTTGACCTCTTCTTCGAGCATTATTTCGCGTCCCTTTATTTCTGCGGGGACCACTGGGATTACGCAAGGGTCTGCCAGACATTCTACTATAGAGTAGAGAGGATGTACTTTCCGCGGAAATATTTCCGTGGTTTAACGAGAAAAAAACAGAAAGAGCGTGAAAAAGAGATTAAAACCTTTGGTAAAAAGGGGTGGAAAGATCCGAAAGCGTATGTGGGATTCAAAACGAATAAAGGAGTGAAAACACGGAAATCGTCCTATACACAACAATGGAATAAACTCTTCCCGCACGCAAAGAGTTTGGAAGATCGCGCAAAAGTAACAGGAGTTCCGTTGCGATTTATACAAGAGTCGTATAACCGTGGAATGGCGGCGTGGAGAACAGGACACCGTCCAGGAGCTACACAGCAACAATGGGGCTACGCACGTACAAGTAGTTTTTTACTTTGTGGGAAGACTTATGAAACGACAGATTCTGATTTAGCAAAAGAAGCCATTAAAACTTCCAAGACAGCCAAGAAATGGTTCAAGCGTTGCTAGGTGCGGAACAAAGTAAAATTGAAACTTGTATTGACATTTGTAGTTTTTAACTCAAAATGCCAATAGACTCTTTCATAACACGCAATCTTAAAACCACCCTTTTGTGGATAGACAGGGCAGACAAGACAAAAGCGCTCTTGACGAAAGGAAATGGAGAGACTCTTGTACTTTCTGTGGGTGATTTCATAACCCATGAAGACCGACCGCATGGTGTGAGGATTGACAGTTTTACACACAAATATGACGAGGAGGGACCGATTGGCTTCACCTATCTCCCGTGGCGTCATACGGAACGGCGTTGGGGGTCCTATTCCTTCAGTTTAAGGGGGAACACTCGGCATGTGATTGTTTATCCGTGTGGCATACCCCATTTTGGGGAGCATATTAATCTGAATTCTATTGTGAAACTTCCAAAATGTCCAGTACAGGGAACCATCAGTGAAGAATTACAGGATGAGATTAAGAATTATATAAAAAATTAAAAAATCCTTCCACCCCTCTTTTATTTTGTTTTATATGGTTACTTTACCTTTTTATTCTACTGATTCTCAACACCGAGTGCCTTAAGATGTTGTGTTACATCCATGAATGCTTGACCTCCACGAACATTGTTGTGTGGCTTCCATTTTGCAGAGTTGATAGAGACCTTTTGACCAGCAGGAACTGAAATTGTACCAGCATGATGTTCTTGAATATCAATGTAGAGAACCTGACCAGTTGTTGTAGAAGAATTTTGCGGAACAAGATGATATACAACTTCAAGTGTGCGAATATGAGTAGTTGAATTTATACCAGAAGTTATATTCTGACCAGCAACAGGGAAATTTGTCTGTCCAAGAACTGTAGGCGAGGCGAGAATTGTAATCGTCCTGGCTGGACGCATTGTGAGCGTCTTTAGTTCAGTTAGTTGTGCCTTCAACTCCTGAATACCAGTATCCCAGGGACATGCTGAGAGACTTGCAACCTGTTTCTGAAGGTTGGAAATACCATAGGAAGGAGGTGGAGTCTGAAGGCTAGAGGACAATTGACCAGTAAGGGTACCAACAACCTCTCTCAACTCCTCAATTTCAGCACGCAAACTCTCCTCCAAGGGGCGATTTTTAAGAGCCTTAACCTGTTCCTGTACAGCCGCCTCAAACGCCTCTTTCTCGGCAACACGACGAACCTCGCGCTCAGCCTCCTCGGCACGAAGACGTGCTTGAATCTGCTCGGCATCACGACGAATACGATCCTCACGCTGAGCCTCAATAAGGCGCAATTTCTCAGCTTCACGTTCACGTTGAACATTCAACGCTGCTTGGCGCGCAATTGCTTGCTCCTCGCTCACGCGGCGCCGTGCCTCCATTTGAATTGCTGACTCAGAGATAGATGACATTTTTTCTTGATATGATTGATATAATACAACGCAAAAATGGGCTTCAATTTTTTGGATCCTGGCATCCATGTCGTTTAACTCTTTAGAAATGCGAGTTTCGTCTGAAGATCCGCAATTTGTTTTGTAATATCTTCAATCTCTTTCTGTTTACGCTCTAAGGAATCAGGATCTGTAGGATCCCATTCGAGCCATTTTCCAGTTGGATCCCATATGGTTGTAATTTTGTGCGTAGAATGCCCAGTCCTAAATAATAGATTTGGGTTTTCTACATATTTAGAACGAATTCGACAGTTATATTGCTTTCCCCTTAGATCCATTTTATAATGTTTACCAGTTTCACAATCATATTTATAATGTTTATCGCAGTATACTTCAATAAATGTACCATCTTTATGACTATCTGATAATCCAAAACCATTATTATATATATTTACAAGATAGTTTAATTTTGTTGGATTATTGCAAACAGGGCATTTTGTACAAAACGGTACTTTTCCTTCTTCATAGTATGTAATCCATGAAGATGGCATATCATATATTGTGCCCATTTTGTGTTGTATATAATGTGGGCGTGTATCACAATTGAAATGACGCCAACTATTATCAGTAGATTGTACCAAATATTCCTTTTTCAGAAACTGTGAATAATTGTCGGTATTAATGTGTACCTTAGCATCATAATCACACATTGTTAAATCTGTAAACGTGTGGCTTTTAGCATTTGAAAGTATCTTTGTCTTAACCCTTTCATTAAGGGTATCAAGTAATGTTTGCCTACGAAGTTGTTCTTTTTCTTCAGCATCTCGTTTTATTTTTTCTTGTCTTTGTTGATAAATAGGCTGAACAGTATTGAAGATATAATCATGTATATAATTCTGTTTGAATGTAGCCTCTTCAACCATCATTCTTTGCCGATGTTTATCTACATGTTGTCTGTGTATATTATTGAACCTATGTCCAAAATGTTGAGTGACGATGCTTTGTGTGTAACTTTCTGGAACTTTATCATCCGTAAACCCTTGTATAATTTTCTGCTGTGTAAGTTCCTCTGTTTGTAAAATCATTTGTGCTTCCCAAGTAACTTTCGCATCAGTAAGTTCTTGCTCCTGTTGAATCCGCAATCGCTCTTCTTTTTCTTTCTGTTCTTGGATTTGTAGTTCCTTCAATTCTTGTTGCCTTTGCTTTTCCGCTCGCAATTCATCAACACGTTTAAGAAGAAGTTCGCTCATTTTGCTGTATTTTGTTGTATTTTAAAATATAACAAAATAAATTCAATTTTTTCACAATCTAAACACCCTAAGTATTCTCCTCTTTCTCTTCGTGTTCAGCCTTGAGACGCTTCAGAAAGGTCTCGGTGACCTTCTCCCACGTATACTCGAGAACCTTGGCACGTGCGGCCTCGCCATGCTTCTTTCTTTTTTCTGAATCGAGCAAATATTCTTCCATGCCGATACAGATATCATGGGAATCACATGCCTCGGCCTCACCGAATACAGGGCAATAAGCCATGGGCAAATAATAGCGCACAGAAGGCTTGACAAGTATCGAGTTGTCGGTAAGACAGAACTCCTTGTAGCCACCAATGTCTGGCACAACCTGGGGTACACCCACACCCATCTGCTCAAAGGAGCAAAGGCCCCACCCCTCACCGTCGGCGGCCGTCACACCCACATCAGCCACATTGTAAAATAGATTAATTTCTTCATCGCGGAAACTCATATCCTGATGCGTGAGCATCAAACGACCACCGAAACGCTCGACAGCAACACCACGCTTTCTCAGTTCGCGTGTATAGAGCTCAAAGATGGGCCAACCACCCTTCTCGCCCTTGTCACAAATACAGAGCATGAAAATAGGCTTGGTGGGATACTTGACAACCAGTTCCACGAAACTCATAATAAGAAGGTCATATCGCTTACGAGGCTGGTTACGATTCAGACTTACATAGAGAAAAGAATCGGCAGGAATATTCAACCTATTACGAGCCTCTAGACGGCTCATGGGCTTGAAAATATCAGAATCGAATCCATGTTGTAGAACGTCAATGGGGCGAGTAACACCCTGGTCCTTGAGACACTGACGCCAATACTTGGTGAAAGTGAACACACGGTCGGCATCACGATTAATCACATCCAAGTACATCTGAAGCTGGCAGTTATAGACCTGGTCAACATAGAGCCAGATCTTAAACGTGCGTGTTACGGAACTCTTTCGAATCTCCTCAAGAAAACGGGTAATAACTGCCATATCGTTATAAATAATCACAACATCCGGTTTCTCCTGACGAATCGTCTCAGGAAGCGCAACAAACCCAAACCCACTATTTCCTGGCTGTCCTGGCTGCTCGGTGGAAGCGGCATCGAGCGAACGAACATTAGGGGGGTACATACGATGATTAGGGGGCATTTGAGGATTCTTCTGAAATCCGTAATGGGTCAAGGATAGCCATGGCTGCTTGGCCATCGTTCGTACAAGACCATAAGAAATCTTGCTATAACCTGTTACCTGCTGAATATGGGTAGAAACAAGAAGTACCTTGAGCTTTCCCGTGTTGGTTGCCCCAACTCCACCGAGACCCATAGTCAGTTGCTGTGGGCTTAGAAAGGTGGGCAGATTATTTACGGCATTTCCCGCTACCGTATTTGGAGCCAAAACCGTGGAGGCAGTCGAGGCAGTCGAGACAGTCGAGACATTCTTATTGAGAACCTGCTCAAGGCTCTGAAGATAAGATGGCAGACTCATTTTCTAAATACCCTTATAAGAATGCTTTTAGACCCACAAAACACAAAAACACAAAAACACAATATAAACTAGGTCCGCATATGTAAAATAGAAATGTCGGCAAAGTCAGATGATGAAACAATACCAAAATATAGAAAAGCAAGAATTCCCATGGCTTTACGAGAACAAGTATGGATTTCTAAAATGGGGCGGGTCTTTGAGTCAAAATGTCCTGTGACTTGGTGTCAAAATAACATAACCGTATTTGATTTTCAGAGTGGCCACAATATACCAGAATCAAAAGGCGGAACGACAACACTGGATAATTTAATTCCCCTGTGTTCACGTTGTAATCTAAGTATGAGTGATAATTATACAATTGATGAATGGTCCTCCCAGTATCAAGCAATTCCTAAGGAACCTAAGAGAAAATGGAAACGTTTTTTATGTTTTTACAAGGGTAAATAATTCTTATTTGTGATCACACCTACCCGAATCGTATGATTTATAGAATGCTTTAGACCCTAAATAAATATATCTGTATAGAGTATAATGGTAAGACGTTCCCATCTTTCTCGTAAAAATAGAAGAAATAGGAGAAAAACAAGAAATCGCCGAATGGTTGGAAGGGGAAAAGATCCGAATGCGAATGCGGGTGTTAATGCAGCTTATCGAAACAATGCCATGAGACGTGGAGAAGCAATAGAAAATGCAAGACTAAATGACCCTGTTTCCAGGGCAGCAATTCTACGCCGTTCTATCCCACCTGGCTTTAAAGTAACTAGAGAAGAAGCACTTAGAGCATATAGAGCAGCAGTAGCAGCAGAAGCTGACACACCAGCAGCTAAAGCAGCAGCAGAAGCAGCAGCAGCTGACGCAGCAGTGTGGTTGGGGAAAGGGGAGGGGTGGAGCCGTGGGAGGGCAACAGCAGCTAAAGCAGCTGACCCAGCAGCAGCTAAAGCAGCAGTAGAAGCAGCTAAAGCAGCAGTAGAAGCAGCTAAAGCAGCAGCAGAAGCAGCTATAGCAGAAGCACTTAGAGCATATAGAGCAACAGTAGCAGCAGCTGACGCAGCAGCAGCTGACGCAGCAGCAGCTAAAGCAGCCTCATAAGAAGAGAAACCCCCCATTTAAATTTATGCGTAATATATAGAATGTCGTCTGTTACAAGAGGGACACGTCGACGACCAACGCCACAATCAAATACAGGAGAAACAGAAAATAAACGTAAACGTCGTTCCTAAATGCAATGTGAACAAAGAGTCACAAGTTCCTGTTTCCAGTCACGCCACTTTTGTAATAGCGTCTTACGGTATTGTACAAGTGTTTCCTTATTTTGTAAAAGTGCGTTCATATAATTGACGGCTTGTTCCCAGGAAGTCAGATTTAGAATGGGTAATTTCTCAGCGACAAAATTATAAAAAGGATCATTCTCGCCTTCACGAACATAGATAGGAATACACCCTAGTTCAAGTGCCTCGTAAAATCGAAACGTTTCCAGATTTTGACCTCGCAAACAAGGAACAAACGTAGTTTGTAAAAGCATCGCAGAATATTCATCACCCTTTAACTGAGCAGGATCCATCCAGTCATTATATAACACACACGAATTTGGTTTCAAATCCTTCAAACCCTCGATAATTATGTCACGGCCATGCCATTTCGTGGCATAGAATGACCAGACAAGTTGTCTTTCTGAATCTTCATTAAAGGGTTTTCTTACAAGTGAGTTGGCGTATCCCAAGGGTAAAACACACACCTTTTCAGAAAAATCAGTTACTCTTGGATAAGTTCGAAAAATGCGACGACACATGGGAAAAATGTACCAATCAATAGAATTATTCAAATACTCATCTGAAAGATGAATTACACTAAATTCTTTTTCTTCATTTTGATATCTCTGAAATACATGTATATACATTTGTAAAAAGGGTTCATAAATTAGAAAAATAGGATGATTTGATTGTGGGTTGTGATCAATCGCGACATTTCCAAATACCTTAAATCCGTCACCAAATAATTCTGTGAACCATGTTGATTCTAAAAAGGCGTTATGATCTATAATATGTTCCCCAACTGTTAGAAATTTCTTTTCGTCCTTTTCGTCCTTTTCGTCCTTTTCGCCCTTTTCGTCCTTTTCGTCCTTTTCGTCATCTTTAACA
>Ga0114958_10001271_pt1 | contig 20087 bp, 11 predicted proteins | sample C_130208_EF_Meta_FD_89577 | JGI IMG/M metagenome (GOLD analysis project Ga0114958, IMG submission 89577) | Freshwater microbial communities from Lake Croche, Canada to study carbon cycling - C_130208_EF_MetaG | ecosystem: Environmental > Aquatic > Freshwater > Lake | place: Lake Croche, Canada...
ACATCATCCAAAACCTGCTATTCCAAACCATTATGTAACCCCAACCCATTTTATGCTCAATAACAATCCAATGTTGGAAAGTAAGGAGATAGAAAATGAAGAAATTATTGGGGTTGATATGTTTATTGAAAGCAATGAACAACCACAAGTGATTGCCGATAAATGTTTAAAGCATACCCTTGATATTTTTAAATTAGTGAATATTAGTAATAGAGGAACCCAGGTATGGCCCAAGGGTTCTGTGTTTACCAATCTTGTTAACCAATACCATATACGTTTTGAAAGCATCGGAGAAATTCCAGTAACCCAAATAGAAATTTTAGAACTCTATAAACGCATGATTCAAGACTATAAAGTTTGTTCAACAGAGCTTTTAAATACCTGGGATGGTAAAAAAACCTATAGTTTATCACAAGGGCAATAGACATTATATTTTTCAATATTCTGATTTTGCATTTGTGATTTTAGATGTTTTTTATCCCCAAAACCTTTTTTAAACAACAGAATTGGGGTTCTTTTACCTTGGTTCTTTTTTTTACCTTAATTTCACAGCACATTTTAAAGAGCAACATAACTATGGCTGAAGCGATATTAATGCCCCGACTAAGTGATACAATGACCGAAGGTGTTATTGCGGCTTGGCATAAGCAAGTGGGAGATACAGTTAGTAAAGGAGATTTATTAGCAGAAATTGAAACAGATAAAGCAACCTTGGAACTAGAAAGTTACCAAGCAGGTACACTATTACATATCGGTACCGGTAAGGGTGGAAAATTACAAGTAAATGATCTATTAGCCATTATTGGAACAGCAGGCGAAGATATTAGTGCTTTGTTGGCAAATGCAACTGGCGGAAACGAAGTAGTTGCAGCAGCCCCTGCGCCTGCCCCAACTCCTGTTGCCGCAGCAGCTACAGCAGCGATTGATATTAGTGCAATGGATGAAGTAGTAATGATGCCACGACTAAGCGATACCATGACAGAAGGTGTTATTGCAGGATGGCAGAAACAAGTTGGCGATAAAGTAAAAAAAGGCGAAGTGTTAGCAGATATCGAAACCGATAAAGCAACCATGGAACTGGAAAGCTACAAAGACGGTATTTTATTATACCAAGGAGCAAAAGCGGGAGAGAAAATATTAGTAAACGATTTGCTTTGTATTATTGGGGATACTGGCTTAGATATTACAGCCATTGTTGCAGCAGCAAAATCTGCAGGTTCAGCTCCGGCGGCTCCTGTAGCACCAGCTGCAACTCCAGCAGCAGCAGTTCCTGCAGCTCCTGTAGCAGCAACAACTGTGTCAAACATTGTTGTAAATGAAGGACGCATTTTTGCATCACCATTGGCTAAAAAAGTGGCTTCAGAAAAAGGCATTGACTTACGTTTTGTAAAAGGAACTGGCGATAATGGACGTATTACCAAAATTGATATAGACAGCTACACGCCAGCAGCAGCGGCCGCTCCAGCAGCAACAACTGCTGCAGTTTCTAGTGTTGCAGTTGCTTCAGCAGCAGGTCAAATTAGTTTCGATGAAGTACCTGTGTCTCAAATGCGCAAAGTAATTGCACGCAGACTGAGTGAAAGTTTATTTACTGCACCACATTTTTATTTAACCATGAGTATTGATATGGATGCTGCTGTTATAGCGCGCACCAAAATCAATGAAGTGGCTAAGGCAAAAATTAGCTTCAATGATATGGTCTTAAAAGCAGTGGCACTTTCTTTAAAACAACATCCGAAAGTAAACAGCAGTTGGTTAGGCGATACCATTCGTTATAACCACCACGTAAATATTGGCGTAGCAGTAGCGGTTGAAGAAGGACTATTGGTTCCTGTAGTGCGTTTTGCAGATTCAAAATCATTGAGTCAAATTAATGCAGAAGTAAAAGATTTTGCACAAAAAGCAAAAGATAAAAAATTACAACCATCCGATTGGGAAGGAAGCACATTTACTATTTCTAATTTAGGAATGTTTGGTATAGAAGAATTTACGGCCATCATCAATCCACCAGATGCATGTATACTTGCAGTTGGTGGCATTGCACAAGTGCCGGTTGTAAAAAATGGCCAAGTAGTTCCAGGAAATGTAATGAAACTTACTTTAAGTTGCGATCATAGAGTAGTAGACGGCGCAACAGGCGCAGCCTTTTTACAAACGCTAAAAAGCTTACTAGAAGAGCCTTTGCGCATGTTGGTTTAATATTGGCTATCCCAATCACAACCAATTGGTGCGCCTGGTGCAATTGATTTTGCTGCAGGCAAACTAATTTCTTTTGGTTTATTAATTCTTTCAACTGCATACAAATAATGTGCTTTTAATAAAGGATTGGTTTTTGCTGCTGCAAGCGCTAATCCTTTTATTATTTGCAGGCGATCGAAGCAAATAGCTTTCACTGCATAGTTGGCTGATTCAGATTGGCTAAGTGCCATGATGAAACTTAATACCATTTGTTGCACTTGTAATTGCACTTGTTGTTCTAAGCCTTTTTTAGCAGTTGATTTCCATGTTTTTTGTATGGTGGCATCCAACACATCATCCCAACCCAAGCTACCAGCTTCGGCTTTAAATTGCACTAGTCTATTGGCCCTTTCAGGATTGAATAAAAATCCTAATTCAAAATTGGTTAGTGCTTCGGCAGCAGCCAAAGGATCGAAACTCATGCCCGTTCTTTTTTGAAAAAGTTCACCAATACCATAATACATAGGTGGTCGGGGAGGAATAAGTCCAATGATTTTATTGGATAGCGTTAAAAGCTCTGGACTCAAACAATCTAATGCTGCGGCCAATGCTTTTTCTTGAATGGCTTTCGATAAAATAGTTGGCTTTACTTGTTGGTCGCCTTTTACACTATAACTGTAATTCATGCCGCCAATTAATTTGCAATTCGCTTCTAACTGATATCGATGAAAGTTATAAATGGGTACTAAAACGTCTTCTAGTTTTGCATTCGGTGTATTAGTTTGAATAGTATTGTCAGAAAAATTGTCCAGGGCTAATTTTCTAACTTGTATTATTTTTTTTAATGCATCAGTTGCATCTGTGCCGTTATCCCATAAATGCGCATATGGATGCATGCCACTTTCGGCGCGCGCATCGGCATCTGCAATAAATAGCAATCCTTTTTTGGTATTTTCTTCTAGCAACTCAAGTAAGCCAGATTGCTCTTTGTTTTGATTGGCAAATTGGGTGTATCCATATTGAATAGCCCTTTTATCCCATTCGCCAATTTCGTTGGTGTAAACTTGATTAAAATCAATTGCGCCCTTGTTGTTTACAAAAACATCGGGATGCGGATAATCCATTACAGAGGATCTGTTATTAAAGCTCGAAGCATAATTGTGTTGCAGGCCAAGAGTGTGCCCTACTTCATGTGCAGCTAATTGCCTCAAACGCTGTAATGCCGCAAGTTTCATGGTTTCAGGAACAGGTTTGCCTGTTTCAAAAGGGGCAAGTAGTCCGGTGAAAATTAAGTAGTCTTGACGAACACGCAACGATCCTAGCGTTACTTGTCCTTTAATAATTTCTCCTGTTCTTGGGTCTGTAATACTGGCACCATAACTCCATCCGCGTGTTGATCGATGCACCCAATTAATCAGGTTGTACCGAATATCCATTGGGTCTGCAGAATCTGGTAATACTTTAACAATAAAACCATTTTTAAAACCCGCAGCTTCAAAAGCTTGGTTCCACCATCTTGCTCCGTCTAATAATGCAGAGCGAATGGGTTCGGGTGTGCCATTGTCTAAATAATAAGTAATGGGTTTTACTGGTTCGCTCATTGCAGCATTCGGATTTTTTTTCTCTATCCGATGGCGATTGATGACCATTTGTTCAATGGGTTCTGTAAACGCAGTAGCATAATCAAAGTAAGCAGTTCCAAAATAGCCACTCCGAATATCGTACCTGCGGGGCTGGTATTTATTATCGGGCAATTGTACAAAAGAATGGTGCATCCTAACCGTAATTGCTTCGGGAGATGGGGTAACACTCGTAACAAATCTTCCAGCATCACTACCTCCTGTGAAAGTAATGGTGGCTTCAAATTCTGAGTTTAGCGGAAAGTTTTTAGTGTTGGCTAAGTAAATTGTGGATCGCGCTTCATTAAAATTATAACTGCCTTGTTTTAGAGCACGAATTTTATCGGCCACACCATGTGCATCTCGTACAAAAAAACTAGTAGCATCAACCAATACTTTGTCTCCCTCATCTTCTTCAATGCTAAAATTTGCAATAATTGATTGTGCAAAAGATTGCTTCACAGCTCTTTGTTCATTGCTGTTTGGGCTGATTGCTCTATACTCATAATTGGGTTGAACCAAAAATAATTTCTTGCCAACTTTGTTAAAAAACACAATCCTTGTATCGCCAATTTGTCCTCGATCTAGGCCTAAATCATTCGATCCAATTCCAGCTGGAAGCGAATTAACGTATAAAAATTCGGTTTCTAATTTATCGGCTTGCAGCCATACTTTTCCATTTGCAGCATCCCACCAGTAAGTAAAATAACCATCGTGTCGTTGCATGTTTTTTGTTCTTTCATTTATTTTTCCATTCGATTGTGCAGCGGAAAAAATAGAAAATAAACTAGCAATTATTAGGCTGATGCTGCGCATTTTTTAGAGTTTAATATAAAATAATTTGAGGTATTAAAGTGCTCAAAAAAAACTCCTGCCATCATTCAAATTTGAATATTGGCAGGAGAATGGTGTATTATTTAAAGCAACGTTTTATTCAGCTACTGGAGTTACAGGTGTTTCAGTAACTACAACTTCTGGAGTTGCAACTACTTCAACAACCGGTGTAGATAACACAGGTGCTGCTACTTTTTTTGGTGCTTTTTTCTTTTTTGGTGCTGATTTTTTTACAACTACTGGAATAGGTGCAACCACAACTGGCGCTACTACTACTTTAGCTGCTTTTTTCTTTTTTGGCGCTGCTTTTTTTGGAGCAACTGCTTTTTTAGCAGGAGCTGCAACTTTTTTAGCAGGGGTTACTTTTTTTGCCGCCTTTTTAGGAGCTACCACTTTTTTAGCTGGAGCAACTTTTTTTACTGCTTTTTTTGGTGCTGCAACTTTTTTAGCTGGAGTTGCTTTTTTTGCTGCTTTTTTAGGAGCAACCACTTTTTTAGCTGGAGCCGCTTTTTTTACTGCTTTTTTAGGAGCCGCTTTTTTAGCAGGTGCTGCTTTTTTTGCTGCTTTTTTAGGAGCTGCTTTTTTAGCCGGAGCCGCTTTTTTTACTGCTTTTTTAGGAGCTGCTTTTTTTGCTGGGGCTGCTTTTTTTGCTACCTTTTTTTTACTTGCTTTTGCCATGATTGTATTAGTTTGTGTGATGGATTTGTAATCTATTAGGAAAGTTAGAAAATATATGTTGATAAACAATGTGTTTTTAACTAAGAACTACTATTTTTTTGCACATGATTATCACTTTTTTTTAATTGTTAATTTTTTAGCTTTTAAACTAGTCGTAAAAAACAAAACAAATTCTACAAAAAACAAGTCTATTTTTATTAATAGAACAACCTATTATTTAACCAATTTAATATTGTGCTGTATGAATTCCAATAAAAAAACAATTGTTCTTGGCGCTTCAAACAATCCAGAACGGTATAGTTTTTTAGCGGTTGAAAAGTTAAAAAAACACCACCATACGGTTATAGCTGTTGGCAATAAATTGGGTAATATTGGAGACACGCCCATAGTTACAGGATTCCCCGCAGAACAAGGTGTAGATACAGTTACACTCTACCTAAACCCGGCTTTGCAAGAGCAATATTATCAATACATACTTTCTTTAAAACCCAAGCGAATTATCTTTAATCCTGGTACAGAAAATGCCGCTTTATCTGAGCTTGCAAAAGCAAATGATATAGCGGCATTAGAAGCTTGCACTTTGGTGCTATTAGGATCTGGTCAGTACTAACCGTATAATTCTAAATGGATGGCTTTTTTGTCGTAACCCATGGCAAGAATAGTTTGCTTGGCTTCGTCTACCATGTTTTTCCAACCACATAAATAAAAATTAGCGGGTCTAGCACCATTTTCACACAGTTCTTTATAAACGCTGTGAACATAACCCTTTTGGCTACCTGCAGGCACTTCGGTTTCTCTAGAATAACAAGGATGAAAAAGAATACCGGGTTCTAATTTTTCTAATTCTTTTAATTCGTTGATGTACAATCCATCTTCAAAATGTCGGCAACCAAAAATCAAATGCACCTGTTGGTGTGGCACTTTGTGGTTATGAATATGGTGCACCATAGAACGGAAAGGTGCAATACCTGTACCTGTACAAATTAAATACAAATCTGTATCTAAAGTTTCTGGTAATACAAATTTTCCTTGAGGGCCTCTTAATAAAATTTCAGTTCCTTCAATTACTTCGTTAAATAAATAAGTAGTTCCCAATCCACCTTCTAGTAAAACAATTACCAGTTCAAATACATTGGTGCCATCTGGTGCAGAAGCAATTGAATAACTTCTCCAACGTTTATTTTTCTGTTCGTGTATAGGAAGATCAAGGGTTACAAACTGACCCGATGAAAAATTAAATTCAGCAATTTCTGGTACTTCAATCCAAAATCTACGAGTAGATGGGGTTTCATTAGCTATTTTAATAACTTTTCCAATGCGCCATGGTTCCAACATAAATAATAATTTAGGGTATAAAGGTAATTCAGAACACTTACAATGTTCTATAAAAGGCTTAGAAAATTCAATTATTGCAAACGTTCTGGATCTAATTCAATTATTTGCGGGATTACCCTTGTATATCTGCGACCTTTTGTATCTTTTAGCAATACAACCAAATTGTTCTTATTAATCAATGCTTGCATTTTTTGCTGTTTTTCAATTTTTGTTGTTTTACCAAGTACTTGTAATTGCCAAAGGCTTGTGTTTTTAGTGGCAGATATATTTGTTGAGTCGTCACTATTTTTTATAACAATTGAATTTGTTTTTATTTTAGAAAGCTTGGCACTAAAACTGATTTGATTAATCCAAACTTGTTCAATAGAAACTTGTAAATAGTTCGATGCAATTAAATATATAAGGTATGATATGTTTTTATTGTTTGTAGGCTCCGCTGCTTCTTTTCCGCCAATACTTATAATAGGTGTAGGCGCAACGCCACTAATGCTATTACGTTTAAATGCTTTTATAGTAAGAGTTTGAGCCTGCGTAGTTGTTGCAAACATTAAAAGAATAAGTAGGCAGAATTTTGAAATAAAATTCATAGCTTATTGTTTAATTATTTTTTGAATAGTCTGGTATTTTCTGTCACTGCTAGTGATTTTAACTATATATGTGCCAGCAGGATATTTACTCAGTGAAATATTGCCTCTAGTATATTTCCCTTGTTCTTGAAAAATTAATTGTCCTAATAAATTATAAGCTTGAATGTTTACTGATTGAATACCATTGAGTGTTCCTGGTTGGTATTGATACACCCCCTTGCTAATGGTAGGGAAGATAGCAATAAAGTTTTTATCATTTAAAATACTTGCAATAGCCGTAGGTTGATTAGGCGTAAAATTAGCAGCACCAATAGTTGTATAATACATGCCATTACCATGCGTTCCAATCAATAGGGTATTGTCTTCGGGGCGATAATCTAAAGAAGAAATCACTGCATAATTCAACACAGTTGCCCCTTCTCTCGACCAAACAATTGTTCCACCAGCACCCAGTGTTTGTCCAATACTTGATGTGGTATAAAGTCCTACAGAAGTGCCCACATAATATTCGGTAACAGGATTGTTATTGGCATCTTTTTTTACTACAATGGCACAAGCCCTAACAGATGGAAGGGTTAAGTTGCCCTCTGCGTTAGACCAACTTGGTATAGGAGATTTTGCATTATAAGTCCACCATATGGAGGTTACACCATAGTTAGATACAACGGCCATAATTTCATTGTCGTCATTTGGATTTACTGCAATGTCTTGCACATTCCCCGACGAAGCATTTAAAAGTGCTGGGGTAATATCAATTGGAATAGAATTACCATTGGCATTTACGTAATTATCTAGACGATATATTTTGCCTGTATTCGTACCAAAATACATGGCGTGTGTAGTTTGATAGGGTCCCCACGAAAAATCCATTGCACGAATTGAAACAGCTGTATTGCCTAAAATATTCACCGTAGTTTCTACGCCAGACAATCTGGTCCATTTTGTGCTATCCACCAAACTTGCCTGATTGGTTTTAAATAACTTATTGTAATTGGCGTAAAATAATACTTCGGAATTTGAATTACTCAGTTTAAAATTGGTAACAAAATCGCCGTATCCTGTAGAACTACTATTACTGGTTAAATCTGCCACTTTAGGTTTAATGGCTAACCCAGGATAACTAGTATTATTTAATAATTCATCTCTAACAATAATGCCACTTTGTGCACCAAAATAAGTAAGTTGTTGACTGCCGTTAATTTTGGCAATGTCTACAGCAACACCATCTCCACCAAATAAATTTACATAGTCATTTATGCCAGGTCGGTCAATGGGTCTTGTGCCAAAATTTAAAGAGGCATCTCTGTACCAAGTACCATTGTCTTGCGCGCCTCCAACAAAATTATTTTTTCCAAGTTCGGGATCAATGGCAACATAATAATATTGCAAGGTTTGGTAATTAGGTATAAAAGTCCAAACTACTGTAGCTGCTGTTATATCTTCTGTAACCTGTATGCCTGCATCATTACAGCAAAAAGCCCTTTTAGAATTAGTAGGATCAAAAGCCAGATAATGCATATCTGGATGACTGTTTGGATAGAAGTTTGTTGTAAAATTAGTAGCATATCCGCCAATCCAACTGGTGTTTCCGCTAGTAGCAAAACCATTGGTAGAGCGATATAAATTAGTGCCTCCTACAAATATGGCATTTGCGTCGTCGGGCTTAATTTGAAATAACATATCGTAGCCCCCTTGTATTGCAATAGGGTCTGATCCTGATTTATTATTACCCGGCATATCAGGCATATTAATTGATAAATTTGTAAATACAGGTGTGCCACTCGTAAGGTCTATTTTAAACATATCAACTTCTGGTAACAAAGAAGGACTTGCTTGGCTCTGTCCATTTTCATAAAGCACATACAATAAATTATTATTAGATGGGGCTAATTGTAAAACTATCCTACCCCAACTAGATGTACCATTATTTACTTGCCATCCAGCAGGTGTTCCAGCTATATTGCCACCAAGTAAAGTCCAAGTATCACCATTTGTCGATTCCCAAACGCCCCTATCAGCGGTATTCTTTAAATGAAACGCACAATAGATTTTAGTACCTGTACTATTAATCACAACATCTGAATTACCTGTTCCACTGTTTCCGCCCAATCCACCTTTTACTGCAGTCCAAGTAGCACCTCCGTCTTTTGAACGTTCAATGGTATTTTGGCATGCAACATACACATCACCATTTGCAGGATTTACCGCAATTCTATGAATCAGGTCAAACACTTTGTCAAAGGCTTCTAATGCACCTGTTTGGGTGCTTGCTAATGCTGTCCAAGTGAGTCCATTATCAGTTGATTTGTAAATACCATTTCCTAAATAAAAGGAGCCAGATAATCCTGTTGAATTACCCAAAGATTCTCCAGTTCCTGCATACCAAGTATTTTCAAAACCTGCTCTTGTATCTTGTGCAAGTGCTGTTAGACTATGAATCTGTTTGTCGGGAGTCACTAAGGCCCATGTGTTTCCGCCATCGGCAGAGCGCATAATGCCACCACTTACACAGCCTGCCAAAATGATTTTATTAGTCGTGCCATTGTATCTTTTATCAAAAGCCAAAACCCTAGTTCTGCCTCCAAGATTGGTAGGTCCTGCTGGTAAATAATTATTGGTTGTTGGCGTATTTACGCCATTTATACCACGCACTATTCCCGCTTGAATGATGGATTGTTGGTATTCCTTAGTTGTAGGAATGGTCATTGCTTGGGCCATTTCGAGTTGCCCAATATTTGCAGGAATTTTTCCGGTGCTAGGATCTTTTAATAAATCATATTCATATTCCATGCGAGCCCTAGTCATTTCTGCCATTTTCTCCGGCGATTCATTTTCTATTTGCTCTTGTAAGGCTTCGAATTTTTCATGCTCATTGTGCCATAATTGCTTATTATAAAGAATGCCAATGATACCTATAAAAAGCAAAATCAATAAAAGATACTTTTTCATCCGCTCAATTATTTATTCACTAAGATAAAGATTAGTTAATACAATTAAAGTAATTGTAATGTTACAATTGTTTGTGTAATGATACAATCATTCATTTGATTTGTTTGAAAACAATCGGGTTGTTTCTCTAATGATATTCATTAAATGAACTAAATTAAATATGTATTATTTAATTCGAGGTAAAAATAAAGGCTATATCGTATTAACGATACAGCCTCTCTTTAAGAACTTTGTAATTAGTTATTATTTTTCAATAATAATTTTCTGTAAATAGGTTTTACTATTGTGTTGAATTTTTAACACATAAAAATCAGCACTAGCATTACTCAAATCAACTACTTGGTCGTACTTGCCTACAAATCCAGGTACATTTTGTGCAAATACTTTTTGACCTTTTGCGTTTAATATTTCTATAGACAAGTCTTTTTTAATAGTCATTTCAAAATTAATTCTAAAACGACCTTTGCTAGGATTTGGATAAGTAGTTAGTTTTATTTCTCTAGCCAAAACATCAGCCAAGGCGGTCACTACATAATTAATAGTGTTTGAAATTTTAGTGCAACCTGTTAAATCAATGGTAACTGTTTTATACGCACCATTTCTTGTAGGTTTATAACTTGCATTTGTTGCACCTGCAATTAAGCTGTCATTTACATACCACTGGTTTCTGGTGCTAATAGAACTTACCAAAGAATCAGCTACTTGTGTAATAACAGGCGTAGGTGTTGTAGTGGCAACAACTGCAGTTCTATTACTAACGCATCCAATAGTATTTACCCGCATATCATAAAAGAAATAATAAAAGTTTTGATAAGCATTTGGGCTTGCAGTAGTGGTAGCATAATTATTAGTAATAGACATTACATTTGGCAAACTAAATGGATAAGGAGTAGTAGTAATATTATTGTTTCTATAAATGGATGCACCATTCATACAATTCACCATAATCATATGATCACCCGCAGTTGGTACAGATAAGTTTAATTGAAAAATAGCACCGGTGTCGGATGCATTTAAGCCAATATTATTACTGGCATTATTGGCGCTAGGGTAATCAACAGATGAGGTTGATTGCACATTAAGTGTTACCCTAGAAAGCGGGCGATAACTAAAAGATAACCCATCTGCACTATATCCTAAAAAATCAGATACAACAAACTCAATTTGGCCAGGCGATCCAATATACATTCTGGCTGATTCAATATTTAGCGGAACAGTATTTGAAAAATTTACCCAAGATCCAAGGCCGGCATTTGCATTGTATCCACCCCCGGCACCAGGGAAAACCATTTTAGTTAGCGGCCCAATACTTCCTTTAAATTCAGTACCAACATAAAAAGTATTATTTGTAGGAATACTACTACTATTTACAATGCTGCCATAGGCAAATGGCGATAAGATTGTAGGACTATTATACCAGAAATAATTTGAACCTGTTACAGGAGACGTAACAGATAAAGTTGCTTGACCGTTACAGATAGTTCCTGTAGCCGCAGGTCCTGCAGGTGTTGCAGGAATAGCCACAACAGTAATATTATCATTGTTTGAAGTGATTTGGTCGCCAGTAGCACTTACATTAGTAGTGATAGTATAACTAACACCAGGCGTTGTGACAAATGGTTTAGGAAAGCTAAAAGTAGTGCTACTTAATGCACCAATAGTGCCATTATAAATGCTAGTGAAACTTGCAACTGTGGTTGTGCCATTTTTAACAATAGCTGTTACAGGAACATTTGATTTAGCAGTTGTTCCATTATTTTTTAAACTGATGGTAATAAATTGGTTGTCACTTGCACAGTTTCCAGAAACGGGTGCTAAAAGATTATCGATACTTAAATCATTAGATGGAGGTGCAATCCGCAATCGAAAATCTTCGGTTTCTCCTTTTAAATAAGTACTACTACTACAAGGGCCGATGTCGGCAATATTGCTGGTTTCTTGCACAATAATGCGCATCAAACAAATATTGCCAACAGTTAATCCGTTAGGGGTAGTAATGCTTGTTGTATATGTTCCAGTTGAACTACTAATTACCGCACTCTGTGCTACTTTTTCTGTTGTTTCAAAAACGCCATTGTTGTTATAATCTATATAAACAGTAACAATTCTAGGATTGGCGGAAGCGTCGCAAGTACCAGTTAAAACAGTAATGGGAATTACTTGCGCCGATTCTATATCGGCAATAATATTTGTATTGTTTGTATAACTCGTGCAACCCGTAGGATTTTTATATCGAATCGTACTGAAAGCAACGCTATCAATTCTTGCACCAGCGGTAGAAGTAGGAGCAGAACTACAGTATGCATTTCCCCCAACACCACTTACCAACAAAGAATAGGCTTGTTGCCCTCTTGCTAAAGTTCCTTTATGCGAAACCGTAATGGTATATGTTTGGCCCGGTATAGTGCTATCAACAGCAATTTTTTCAACATTGTCAATGGTATTGTCTCCTTTGGTAGCAGCGGCATTCGGACTATTAGGGTCCATAACCCATGGTCGATAAACACTAGTTCCTTTTGTAATAACAATATCTAAATCGTTCACTAATTTTTTAGCAGGATTGTTTAATACATTAATCGTTTCAACTGTTCCTTTTACATCGGTCCAACAGATAGTGGCACTTAATGCGCCATTACCAGAGGCAACAACTGTTTTTGTAAAAGTCTGACCATTGAGTAAATTGTTTTCGTAAATCAAATGGTTACTAGTACTTGCATTATTAGTAGGAATGGCAGCCGTCATTGCTGCTGCGGCGTTTTCTACATTTAGTACACCCCAACCAAAAGTATAATCGGGCCCATCATAATAACCTGCTTCATCGGCAGTATGAATAGCCAAACCTTTTAAAGTAGCAGAACGCATAAAAGTGCTTGGCTTTAATTTAGACCAATACTCTTGTAATAACAATAAAGAACCGGTAGCATTTGGAGTAGCCATTGATGTGCCATTATAACTAGCATAACTAGTATTTGATGTGGCAATAGAAGATAAAACGCCCACACCATCGGCAACTAAATCTGGTTTAATTCTACCGTCATCGGTTGGGCCGAAACTACTAAAGTCACTAATTACAGCATCTTCTTTTCTGATGTAGCCACCAGGTAATCCATTTATCGCACCAACAGTTAAAATATTTTTTGCATTGGCATCCCAAGCAATAGAACCATATGAATCGTTACTGCTAATACCCGCCGGACGATTTCCTGCAGAGGTCATTTGATTCGAACTATTGTATCTGAAATAAGGAGAACCAACAGCAGGGCCAGTTTCAGTTCTATTATTTCCTGCAGCTTTTACTATTAAATAATTTGGCGCGTTGTATGCAATTGAATCAAGCATCATTGCATCGTTACTGTAGTATCCAAACTTATAGTCTTCATTATCGGTTGATTTTCCGTTGAATTCCCATCTTGCAGCGCTTGAGTTGTAATTCCATCCAGATATAATGCCATAAGAATGATTCGATAAAACAATATTTGATGCTTCGCCTAATATTTCAGAAATATCACTAGCATAATCGTAGGCAATTAAATTTTGCAATCCAAACGCCATTCCTTTTGCAAGTGGATTTACACCAGATGCCATCATGGTTCCAGCAACATGCGTTGAGTGATCGGAGGTAGCTGAAACAAGGTCTTTTTGCAAAACCCTTCCGGTTAATTCAACATGGGTATTTAAAACTTTTCCTCCATCCCAAATACCTAATTTATTGGTAACACTTGCCGATGAGCCACTTAAGTTTAAACCGCTTCTTCCGCCAGGCCATAATTGATTCGCACGAGTTGTAGCAGCGGCGATCGTATTGTTTTGCGTAATGTAATATTTGGGGTTTCCAAAATCATCCATTCCTACCAATACCGCTTGGTTGCCATTTTTTGATAAAAAAGAAAGTGGCCAAGATTTTTGTTTGGCCATTGCAAGTGCTTGATTATAATTAGATGCCCATACCTTACTATACTCTAGTGAAGCATTTTCAAGTAGCGCTTTGTTAGTTTCTATTTGCGCAAACGAAACGGATAAAATTCCCATCAAAAACACACTAAATAAAATCTTTTTCATACTAACCAATAATTATAAATTTATACTTCTAAAGCAACTAATCAAATAGGTTCAAAAAACGTACACTAAAATACTTACTTTCTACCCCAAAAACGAAGTATGAAGCAGATTCTTTTCTTAATTTTTTTTATAACTGCAGTTGTAAGCAGCTGTTCATTAGTTAAAACAACCCAAACAACCATTGTTGAGCAAGGTATTTCGGGATTGGTAACAGCAGCAATAGGCAACCAAATGCCCATGAAAGGAGCTGATCCAATGCCCCCTAAAGGCTTAGCAGCAACCATTTATGTATATGAATTAACCAATCTTTCACAAGTAATAAAATCCAGTAAAACAGGCATTTACACTGCTATTCAAACAAAAAGATTGGCCACAATTCAAACAGACAGCTTAGGGGCATTTACAATTGCGCTTCCGGTTGGTAAATATTCGTTATTTATCAAAACGGGAGAAGCCTATTTTGCCAATTCCTTCGATCAGTTTAATAATATTTGTTTGATAGAAGTAGCAGCAGGAAAACTAGCCACCACAAGATTAGTAATGAATAGCGCCGCTTCTTATTAATAGCCTCCTTATCTTTGCCAACTTTCTTAAAACAATCAGACCTAAAAATTGTTTTAAGTTGATGTAGACCTTATGAATATTGGTGAGTTGTTAGAAAAGTATCAGCAGTCCCCCCGTCTTTTTCAATTGGCGGACATGCTTTCTATTGCCAATAGGTTACAGGAGAATGATATTCAAAAAATATTTCTAAAAAATTTACAGGGAAGTAGCGCAGAATTTATTGTTAGTAGTGTATTCATGCATGAGCGTTGCCAAGACTTAAACCATTTGGTGGTATTGAATGATGCTGAAGAAGCAGCCTATTTTCAAAATACACTCGAAAACTTAACCAATGCATTAGACCTATTTTATTTTCCTTCGTCTTTCAAGAATCGAAAAAATTTCCGCTTGCTAAATAGTTCGCACGTAATGTTGCGAACAGAAACGCTAACAAAATTATCCGCTGGCGGAAATAAGAAAATTTTAGTGACATATCCCGAGGCATTATTTGAAAAAGTAGTATTGCCAAAAACACTTCGCGGAAATATCATTCATATAAAAGTAAACGAAACCATTCAGTTAAATAACTTAATGGAACTCTTTGTAATGTATGGTTTTCAACGAACCGATTTTGTATACGAGCCCGGACAGTTTGCACTACGTGGAGGCATCTTAGATATTTATTCTTATGGCAACGAAAAGCCTTACAGGGTTGAGTTATTTGGCAATGAGGTAGATAGTATTCGGATTTTTGATCCGGAAACGCAGTTGAGCGAACGTAAATTAATGCAGGTAAATATTATACCCAATATAGAAACCCAATTTGAAACAGGAGAGAAGGTTTCATTGCTAGAATTTTTACCCGCAAATACAATTGTGTGGTTAAAAGATTGGGATGTAATTGCCGAAAAAATTCAGCAACAACAAGAAGAATTGGATGGGTTTATGGGCATGTTGCAGGACGGATTTCGCATGAATAATTCCGACGACGAAGACGATACCAAAATTGTAAAAGAAGTTACACAAGAAGACTTTGTATCGGCAGCAATTATTCAAGAACAATTACGCAGCAGAGATATTGTAGAGTTTGGATTTAAGCCGCATTTAAGTAGTGTTGAAATTGAATTTGCTACACGATCGCAACCTTCTTTTAATAGACAGTTCGATTTGTTAATTAAAGATTTAAAAGCCCACGAATTAGCCAATTATTCTATTTATATTTTTGCAGAACAAGCCAGGCAATTAGAACGCTTGAGTAGTATTTTCGAAGACCTAAAAACCGATATACAATTTGTTCCACTCGCAACAAGCATTCACGAAGGCTTTATAGACGAAGACCTAAAAATTGTTTGTTATACCGACCACCAAATTTTTCAACGTTACCATAAATACAAAGTAAAACAGGCCTACAATAAAAACAAGGCGCTTACGCTAAAAACCTTACGCGACTTGCAACCTGGCGATTATGTAACCCATATGGATCATGGGGTTGGCACTTATAGTGGCTTGCAAAAAATTGAAATAAATGGCAAGGTACAAGAGGCTGTTCGAATCATATATAAAGACAGCGATATACTTTATGTAAACATTAATTCACTTCACAAAATTGCCAAATACACAGGCAAAGAGGGCACGATGCCCAAGATTAATAAATTGGGTTCTGATGTTTGGAATAAACTGAAAGAAAAAACAAAAACCAAGGTTAAAGAAATAGCATTTGACCTCATTAAATTATACGCACAAAGAAAAGCACAAGAAGGTTTTGCGCATGCCCCAGATACTTACATGCAAACAGAGCTCGAAGCGTCTTTTATTTACGAAGACACGCCCGATCAAAGTAAGGCAACAGCCGATGTTAAAAAAGATATGGAAAGTCCTTCGCCAATGGATCGATTGGTTTGTGGTGATGTAGGATTTGGCAAAACAGAAGTAGCTATAAGAGCAGCATTTAAATCTTGTGTAGATGGCAAGCAGGCCGCTATATTAGTACCTACCACCATTTTGGCATTTCAGCATTATAAAACATTTAAAGACCGATTAAAAGATTTTCCAGTAACGGTAGATTTTATTAATCGTTTTAAATCGGCCAAGGAAAAAAAAGAAACACTACAACGTTTAGAGGAAGGAAAAATTGATATCATTATTGGCACCCATGGATTACTAGGTAAAGAAGTAAAATTCAAAAATCTAGGAATTATGGTAATTGACGAAGAACAAAAATTTGGGGTAGGACACAAAGAAAAATTAAAAACCCTCAAAACAAATGTAGACTGCTTAACGCTTACTGCCACGCCTATTCCAAGAACTTTACAATTTAGTTTAATGGGTGCACGCGATTTAAGTATTATGAATACGCCACCACCCAATCGTCAGCCAATACAAACCGAAACGCATGTATTTAACGACGATTTCATAAGAGAAACTATTTACTACGAAACTGAACGTGGTGGCCAAGTATTCTTCATTCATAATCGCGTTCAAGGCTTGCCAGAAATGTGTGCCATGATACAAGGTTTTTGCCCCGATTTAAGTATTGGCTTCGCACACGGGCAATTAGAAGGGCATGAATTAGAAGAAAGAATTTTAGATTTTATTGATAAAAAATATGATGTATTGGTTTGTACCAATATTGTAGAAAGTGGGGTAGATATACCGAATGTAAATACCATCATCATTAACAATGCCCACCATTTTGGATTGAGTGATTTACACCAATTACGTGGCAGGGTTGGGCGAAGCAATAAAAAAGCATTTTGTTATTTACTAGGCCCACCAATGAGTTCCTTGCCTACCGATTCAAGAAAGCGTTTGCAAACCCTGGAGCAGTTCAGTGATTTGGGTAGTGGTTTTCAAATAGCCATGCGCGATTTAGATATTCGTGGTGCAGGAAATATGTTAGGCGGAGAACAGTCTGGTTTTATGGCTGAAATTGGTTTTGAAATGTACCAGAAAATTTTAGAAGAAGCCATTAAAGAACTCAAACGAACATCTTTTAAAGAATTGTTTAAAGACGAAATTAGCAAGCAAGACGATTTTGTAAAAGATTGCACTATTGATACCGATTTGGAAATTTTAATTCCAGATACTTATGTAGAAAGCATTACAGAAAGGCTTTCGTTGTATACGCGTTTAGATAGTTGTGAAACAGAAGATGACCTAATTAGTTTCTATGCAGAAATGGTAGACCGCTTTGGTCCAATGGTATCGCAAGTAGAAGATTTGTTTACAACTGTCAGGTGTAGGTGGTTAGCCGTGCAATTGGGTTTCGAAAAAATGACTTTAAAAGACAATACCCTACGTTGCTATTTTATTAATAAACCCGATTCGCCTTATTTTGAATCTGAATTGTTTAAGCAGGTATTGGCCTATTTACAAACAGGCACTAATAAAGCACGTTTAAAGCAAACAGGAAGAATGTTCTTGTTGGTAGTTGATGGAGTAGAGAATATGCTAGCGATGCATTTATTTTTAGAGCGAATGCATGCAAAAATTATTATAGTAGAAAAAGAAAAAGTGCCGGGCGTTTAAAACAACCCAGCACTTTAATATGGTTAGAATCCTTTTTTAGCAACACCGTCAGCAATTGCTTGTAAAGCTTTTGCTTCGCCTAAGATAGCCGCCATTTTATTTCCTTTACCATCATGACCACCAGCCATGTATCCACCTTTAGCGGTTTTGGTAATTACAGCATCTTGCAAGGGAACATTTTTCTCTTTCGTTTTTAAGCAATATGCTTTGATCATTTTTGAAGTGTCCATTTTTCTAGAATTTAGTTGTTAGTTAATAATCAATGGGTAATCAAGCACAAGCTACCAATTTTTTTAAGAATATTAGATATGAAGGCACAGAACTAATCCACATTAATGACTGGGCATAAAAAAGGGCCAAATACAGCATTTGGCCCTTGAAATTTGTATTGAAAAAGGCTGTTTTAGCCTATAAAAAACCTATACGTCAATCTTAGCGTATTTCGCATGCGTTTCAATGAATTCGCGGCGTGGAGCTACTTCGTCTCCCATCAACATACTAAAAATACGGTCTGCCTCAAATGCGCTATCTATTGTAACCTGTTTTAGGGTTCTTCTAGTAGGATCCATAGTAGTTTCCCACAATTGTTCGGCATTCATTTCACCCAAACCCTTGTAACGTTGGGTATTTACACTGTCGTCTTTGCCACCTCCGAGCTTTTCAATCCAATATTTACGTTGCTCTTCGTTATAGGCGTATTCTTGTTCTTTTCCTTTTTTAACAAGGTATAAAGGAGGTTGTGCAATGTACACGTAACCTTGCTCCACCAATTCCTTCATGTATCTGAAAATGAAAGTAAGAATCAAAGTGGCAATATGCGATCCATCCACGTCGGCATCCGTCATAATAATTAACTTATGGTAACGGAGTTTTACAATATTTAAGGCTTTAGGATCATCGGGGGTTCCTACTGTAACACCAAGAGCAGTGTACATATTGCGGATCTCCTCGTTTTCGTAGATCTTATGCTCCATTGCTTTTTCAACGTTCAAAATTTTACCCCTTAATGGCAAAATTGCTTGGTAAGAACGGTCGCGGCCTTGTTTAGCAGTACCACCAGCCGAATCTCCTTCCACCAAGTATAGTTCGCATTTTTCAGGATCACGCTCCGAGCAATCGGCCAATTTACCTGGCAAACCACCACCGCTTAAAACGGTTTTGCGTTGAACCATGTCGCGCGCTTTTTTGGCGGCAACCCTAGCTTGCGCAGCTAAAATGATTTTAGAGATAACGTTTTTTGCTTCGCGCGGATTCTCTTCTAAAAATGCCTCTAATGCACGTGCAACAGTGGTTTGAACAATACCGCTCACCTCACTATTACCCAATTTTGTTTTGGTTTGACCTTCAAATTGTGGCTCAGGAACTTTTACAGAAATAATGGCACTAAGTCCTTCTCTAAAATCGTCTCCTTCAATAACCACTTTGGCTCTTTCAAATAAACCTTGTTTGTCGCCATAGGTTTTAAACACCCTGGTTAATGCCTGACGGAAACCCGTTACGTGTGTACCACCTTCAATGGTATTAATGTTATTTACGTAAGAGAAAATATGCTCTTTAAAATCGTCATTATAAGTAAGAGCTACTTCTACAGCCACATTCGATGCTTCGTCGTGTCCGTCTACATATAAAGGCGCAGGAATCAATGGTGTACGATTACCATTTTTATCTAACATTTCTACAAACTCCACAATCCCACCTTCACTGTAAAACTCTTTTGAATAAGGAACACCCGTTTCGTCTAATTCTCTTAAATCGGTTAGTGTAATGCTAGTCCTTC
>Ga0114958_10001273_pt1 | contig 20068 bp, 23 predicted proteins | sample C_130208_EF_Meta_FD_89577 | JGI IMG/M metagenome (GOLD analysis project Ga0114958, IMG submission 89577) | Freshwater microbial communities from Lake Croche, Canada to study carbon cycling - C_130208_EF_MetaG | ecosystem: Environmental > Aquatic > Freshwater > Lake | place: Lake Croche, Canada...
ATACTCTGTATACTTTCGTGCCTGTTTTTAGCGTCTGTATACTTTCGGACCAGTTTTTAGCGGGTCCGCGCGCGCCCCTGGCTGATTGTATATTTTGAGGTCTGTTTTTAGCAACCCTCAAAATCTTGGCTGGACTTCAATTGAAATTTACAATTGTTGTCTTTGGTTCAATTTTAACAACTACACCTTTCGTTTTTGTTGCTATAATTTTTAGACGCTGACACGCTCTGCATATTAGCGTTGTCATTATTTCAGGGATATACTCTTCTACATTTTTTAGTAATCTAAATTCATATTCTCTTTTAACTAAAGCACAGTGCGCACAAATTCTCATCTATAGTATAGATGGAAATTCCTATTGAAGCTATCCCATCAGAAAATAAGCCCATAGACCCCGCGCTTGCTAATTTAGGCTATGACTTACCAAAATTGCCGGCAACCTTTATGATGTTAGGGCGCTGTGGTTCCGGGAAGTCATCTATCCTATGGGCTTTGCTAACTAAAGGTTATATGAAAGGCAAGAAAAAAGATAAATCAGTTTTCCATGAAATCATAGTCTATTTAGGCTCACAAGATTCAGTTGATGCTTTCAAAAAATTGCCCTGTAAGAATTTAATAGTTCTACAAGAATTTGATGCTGCCGACTTTGAGAACTATCTTAATGACTTACGAATTCATCAGATGGAACGACTTTCGCACGGCAAGCACCCATTGAATATCGCTGTCGTATTTGACGATTTTGTAGGACAAGCGCTTCTTAAACATCATGGAGGGAAAGCAAGCCCTCTAGAGCGTATTGCTTTAACGTCCCGGCATGAATGTAATATGTCGCTTTTTTTCTGCTCGCAGGTATACAAAGGTACCGGCTTCTCATCATGCTCTATGAGAAACAACACGACTACGTATGTAATTAGCAATATGAGTAATCCAGAAATGCTAAAGATAGCAGAAGAGCATTGTCAGAATTATACTCCCGACCAATTCATTCAAATTTATAATGAGGCAATGAAAATCCCATATAATTTTTTAACGATTGATTATAGGCGCCCGCTTGACGATAGAATAAGGGAACGCTTTACAGGCAGTTTAAAATCAAAATCTATACTAAAGAAGAATGGTAAGAAAGAGTCAGATGGCGAAGGGTCTGGAAGTGATGTTGAATGATAAGCGCGTGAATGCTTTTAATGACCCGACAGCATTTAGAACAATTCTGGAGTCAAGCGAAATGAAAATGGTTGATGCACTCCGGCACATCGGCAAGAAAAGCAAGACCAAGAAACCGACAGACGATGAACGAAGCCAGGCGCGCCTGGAGAAACTGGAAGGTGAGACATGAGGCGTTGGTAATATTTATCTCTGCCCGATGTATAAACAATGTCGCTCAACTCCGGTTTTCAGGGCTTGCCTATTTCCGAAATTGTTCCCGAAGCCATCCCTGCGATGAAAGATGGTCTTTCCAAGTCGTCCCTCCTTGTCAGCCGTCGCAAGGTCCGTTTCCAGCCGCAGACGGGCACGAGCGCCTCGCCTGGTAACATCGTCCAGTTCGTACTGGCTGATTCATCTTCGCTGTTGGACGTGAACTCCGCTACGCTTGGCTTTACGCTCACGCTCACGGCGGGCACCAACAGTGCCGCCGCCCCGTGCGCTATGGACGATGGACTTTCATGGTGCCGTCGTCTCCAGGTTGCCCTCAATGGTAACTTGGTCTCCGATGTTGATAACGTAGCCCGTTATTCTAACATGGAAGTCTACGGAGCGGCGGATAAGGCTTGGTACCAGACGGCGGGCTCGTTCGCCGGCTTCTGGAAGTTTAACCCCGACCTTGCTCTTGGCGCCCAGAGTGTAAATGTTGGCTCATACAACCCATGCTATGGTGATATTGAGGGTGATGCTACGACTGTTGGCGCTCTCCACAACTCCGCCGGTGTTCGCCAGGTTGCTGGTGAGACTCGCGTAACGCCCCTGTCCCTGATGGATGGCTTCTGGCGCACGAAGCAGTATGTCCCGCTAAACTTACTCGGTGAAATGGTTGTCTCCTTCACGCTGGCGTCTAACGCAGAGGGTATCTTCCAAGTCACCAACAGCACGGGTACGTATGCGCTGTCCGACATCTTCATGGAGTGCGACCTTGTACAGCCCCACTACCTCCTCCAGGAACTCATGACGAAGCAGGCGAATGCGGACGGTGAGAATGGTATCGTAATCCCGTATGAGTCGGCGATTGTATCACAGGGACAGACCATCACGAGCGGTTCTAACTCCGTCATCATCAGCCGCGCGACGAATAATCTCCGTCGTATCCTATATGCCCAGCAGTTGACGGCTGGTGTCAGCGTCCAGACGTTCCCCTCCGTCTCTTGCTTCGGTTACAACGCCACGACATCATGGCAAGTACGTTGTGGTTCTCTCTATTTCCCGTCCCAGCCGGCGACGACACTCGCTCGTTGCGCGGGTCTCCTCCAGGGCACCTATGGTGAGGCGGTTAACGATAAGCCTGGTATCTACAACATTATCACGTACGGCGCGACCACGGCGGCGAACGGACAGCCCACACTCTCCTTCGGCGCGGCGAACGCGTACCCAAAGTTTGCCTGGTCTGATAACTTCATTGTTGGCTATAACTTTGACTCGTACAAGAACACGGGTGGTACCAATGTTCTTGATGCCGACGGTCTGTCCGTGCTCGGACAGGCGGGCTCGCAGGTCGTCGTCCAGGTATCCCAGACTGGCTCGGTTACGCCCATCATTGCGCTCATGGCGACTCGCTACCTGTCATTGATGAATGGACAACTGCGGATAATTGGCGTATAAACTTCTATGGAAGATTTTACAAATCTTTAATAGATGGTACGGCTTGAAAAGGCAAATGATGGAAAGCATAAATGGATAGCGCATTTCAAAGATGGACGCACTACTCGTTTTGGGTCTCATGGCATGGACGATTATACATTGGCTCATGATAAAAACCAGCGCGATAGATATAGAAAACGTCATGCGAAAGATTTGAAAACGAAAGACCCGCACAGAGCAGGTTATTTAAGTTATTATATTCTATGGGGCGATTCTACTTCTCTTTCAACTAACTTATCAAATTATAATATGCGATTTAATGTATAGATGGATAACTATACATCAGGCGGTATAGGAGCTGTAATTGTAATTGTTTTAGGAGTTGCCTATAGAATTTATAGCGCAGTCAATCATCATCGTATTAGGTCTATATGCTGTGGACGTGTATTAACTGCTTCTATTGATGTTGAGTCTACAACGCCACCTTTAAAAATATCAGCATCAGTAGATGGACGAAGAGACACTGGCGATACACTTCCCGACGCGCACTGATGATAATGATAATTTTAAATCATTCGTATTCCAACCAGAGCGTCTATCAATTAATTCACGTGTTGCGACTCTTCCTACTGTAGCACAGTATCAATATCAAATTCAAAATTTTAATCAATTCACTAACAATTTAAAAAGTCCAGTTTTACGTGTAAAATCACTTCAATTACTGCGTGCTACTATGAGTCTTCCTATTCCATCAATTCCAAATTCACAAACGACATTTTTCTATTACAGACTTCCAATTAAGGGTTCAGGCGCTTCTCCGTCTCCATACTATGACCCAGACTATACACAAATGACATCGGCTAATATTAAAATTGTGCGCCTATTATCAACGTATACTTATTCACCAAGTCGTTATACAACAGCAACCGCCGCAACTTATGGATTCAATGGTATCTTTCAGGATTATCAAAGTATTACTGATGCACTAAACAGAGCAGCGGTCGCTGACCCAAATTCAGCAACACTAGGAGCATATTATACTAGTGGTGATGTCTCATTTACTTATGATGCAACTTCACAGAAGATTATCTTTAGTGGTACATACATAAAAGATATTAGCGGAAGACCACTATATTATTATATTCCTTGTGGCTTCTCCGACCCAAATTTACCAGCAGTTCAAACTGCACTAACAGGATTACTCGGAAGTACTGTATTTCAATTTGAAACAGGTTATACCTTGAATAAGCGCCTGGGCTATTTATGGAACGGTGTGAATGTAAATGAGGGTGCCCCGAACTACGGAGGCGCTCCAAATTACACTTATCCAATACCAGATTTTGCAGGATTTCTTCCATGGACTGCAAAAAATAGTTATTATGCCGATAGTTACGCCGATTTAGTTAATACTCAAAATGTCTTTGTGTATTGCGATATTGTAGGAGGTTCAACACAAGATACAAATATAACAGATAATCTACTTGCTGTTGTTCCTTTAACTAATGGACAACTAGGGGTACAAACTTTTCAGTCAACGTTAGATTGCCCACTGATGAAGGTAGCAAATAATATTTATGAAATAAGTATTATGCTAATGACCGACACCGGCGCGCCGCTCTGGATTCCTGTAAATGGATTCGTCAATATTGAATTCGCATTAAAATATTAATCCATAGAAATGACGATTAAGCAGGTAATCTCCCGTGTGAATACGCCAGAAAGGGTCGTAGTAAATTCAAATGATGATACGAGTAGCAACCCTTTTAATAATGGTTTTTCTGCTTTTACCTGTCAACTCCCGACTCCGGTTCTGACTCCGCATAGTCTTCAAATGAATCGGTGCTCTTTTCCTGCAGCGACGCTACAGATACCCGACTACTCCCTTTGCTTTTATTACTGGCGCTTGCCGACGGCGACGACGACTCCTGCCTTAACCTATCTCAAATGTGTTCGTCTCTATCCGAGCAATTTCCTACCATACACTGGCTTCACGGCATATTCTAAAAATCGTACCTTCTCTTCACCTTCTGACTTTGTGACGGCTCTGAACGTAGCGGCGGCGGCAGGTGGTGATAGTACATCATTTAATCCGCTCTGGGTTTCTGCTGATATTACATTTGCTTATGATTCTACCGCAGGTCAAATCACATTTACAGGTAATAATAGCGGTATCTACTACGCACCGGCTGGATACAATGACCCTACGGTATTGAGCGTTATAAATCTAACATCTGGCTCCAATATCGTAATACCGACAACAAACGGTGCCGGTGCTGTTAACTATGTTCAGCCCCAGGTAGCGCAGGCTACACTGAATCTTCGCGTTGGCTATGCGATGTCAGGTACTGCTCCTGGTTCGCAGAGTTTCGGCGCTGGAAATCCTCTTTATGCTGATGCAACAAATACAGCATACGCAAACGGTACGGCTGTACCGGCTGATTCTTATCCTAACTTGGTTTACACAAATCAGGTTTCCCTCTATACTAATATCGCAGAAGGCTCTTCATTGACAACTGGTAATAGGCACAATCTTTTAGCCTCTGTACCTATCACAGTACCATCTTTTGGTATAGTGAGTTATAATCAGCAAAACGATGCCTATCTGTCAAAGATTAGCACTACAATAAATCAGATAACAATTGAGATGCGCGATGACTACGACCAACCGTATGTATTACCTGATTCAGCAACTGTTGTAGTAGAGTTAACAATTGAATATATTGGTACGAAGATTTAGAGATAAAAATATACTATTCTAATGTAGATGTGGAGTCCACAACCAACATTAGGAAGCCAAAATTGGGCAGGCAATGCGCCTCTTGTAACTGCCCGACAATTTGGAAGTACTATATCATCAGTAAATATAACTTTGAGTAGTTTGGAGTTTGAAATTAGTACAATCACTGCAGCGACTAAAATTTCATCAGTCGCTGACTGGGCAACCTTTCCAGCGGTACAAGATGTGAATATGTTAAGACATAATCTATATTCAACGGGTGTTATTGTAGCCAGTACTATTACTGCAACAAGTACTGTAATAGCACCTATCATAATTGTAACTACTGTTAATGCTACTACAGTTAATGCACCAACTGTAAATGCAACAACTGTTAATTCTGCTACTGCTAATTTCTCTAGTTTATCAGTAAGTTCTATCACTGCTATTTCTGGTGTTTCAGCACCTACAATTTCAACAAATTTTTTATATGCTGTAAATCCAATTTTTGGAAATGGCGGAACTTTCAACGGCTCGCGTCCAAATTTTACTACTGGAATAAATTCGTCAGGCGCAAACAATTTTAATAATACCTCAATTGATAATGCACCTAACATTAATACTCAAGCGGGTCAAGGGATGACAATAACAGCTGACGGCGGCTTAACTCTAAAAAGTAAATTTGGTATACAAGAAAATGCTTCAACCAGTATTAATTTACTAGTAGATAGAGGCGCAGATGTTGGCGGTAATTCCGTAATAGATTTGACAGCGCAATATGGCGCGGCAACATCAATTAATTTAACGGCTAAATCTGGTTCGGCTTATGCTCCAATTCCGCTAGCAGCTGTAAATATATTAGCAGAAGGTAATACTACATTAGTAGGTTTTGCTCCGCGCGGGGGTGCTGTTAATATTACGGCGAATGCTGGCTCTGGCTCTGGTACTGCGGTAATCGGCTATGGTCAAATTACGCTAACCGCAAATTCATTCAGCGCAACCCAGCCAGGATTTATAAAAATGACAGCGGGTTCTAATGCGTTATATGCTGGTGCTTATAGTCCTGGTGTCGGTATTTACGGGCAAAATTTTATTTATGGACAACTTGGAAATTCTTTCGTCGCCGCTACTACACCGCCGGTTCTTCCTGCTCTTCTGCAAACAAACTACTTCTATGGCGGATTAGGTGATGTCGCAGGTCATTCTGGATATGTTACAGGCAATAATATGGTAGGTGGTCTAGGTGTAGATTTTATTCAGCCAAAAACGCTATATGGTGACTTGTATATTCAAGGCACTGCTGGCGGTTTGGGAATTCAAATGTCTGATTGTAAAGTTCTCAATATGTCAACAAGTGGCGCTATTAATAATGTAGGCAATATTAATTTATCAAGTATTAACGGCGGCACTTATTTATCTACGATACCAGGAAATATAGGTACTAATTCATTGACTGTAAGTTCTATAACAGCATCAACTGCCTCTATAAGTACATTAACGACACGCGCTTTCACTGTTTCAAGTATTAATGGCGGCTCTTATTTATCTACTGTTGTAGCACCGGCAAATATAAGTAATAATTCATTAACTACAAATTCAATATATGCGTCAACAATTGTCGTTACTTCTGAATTTAGAACAAGTACTATAAATAGTTTATCAAGTATTAATGGCGCAGTGTATCCGCCCGTTGTACCAGTAACTTCTACATTTAATGATTTATATACTTCGTCATTCTTCGTTTCAACTGTTAACAACGCAAGTTATCCGCCCGTTGTACCAGTAACTTCTACATTCAATCAGTTATATACTTCGTCATTCTTCGTTTCAACTGTTAACGGTGCATCATATCCGCCGCCCGCTACATCAGTAACTTCTACATTTAACCAAGCCTTCACAAGTTCACTAAATACTTCTAGTATTGTATTTGTTGGTGCGCCTACATTAGGTACGGCTTATGATATTACTAAATCATTTACCTCTACTACAACAACTTATGATAGTGTGAGTTCGCTCAAACAGAATATTCTAAACTACACAATGACTCTTAACTCCTTGCCTGAAAGTTTTGATATGGGCGGATTCTTTGAGGTAACACTTACAAATAGAGCATTGTGGCTAAATAAACTAATTATATATTCTGGTGTTTTTAATCCAGGGCAAACGCCGGCATTGGCTATAGCTACAGGCGCTTATACGGCAGGTGATTTTTTTGACCTTAAAAATACTACCGCGTCTATTGTTGTCAATGTATGGAATCCTTATGAAAGCGGCGGATTCCTTCTTGCTGTTTTAGGCAATACATTCTATCGTTTTACTTATTCAGGTTCTGTATGGAACTATGCAATAAATCCTACAGAGACTTCTCAAACTAGTATTAATCTATTTCAGGTTCAGCAGGGCTGGGACCAAACAACAATTTCAACAAATAATATTTTGAATATTAATGCTGGTGAAACTAATATAACAGGTTTTACAAATATTGATGTAGCAAATATCAACTCTTTAACGACCGCGCAAACAAAAGCAACAGTACTAAATGCGACTACTGCAAATATTAGTTCATTGGCTGTTTCAAGTATTATAGGTCTACCTGTTACATCAACATTTAGTACACTGACGGCAAGTACATTTAACGCGCAAAATGCCTCTATTAGTTCATTGACTGTTTCAAGTATTATAGGAATACCTCTTGCTACCACAGTATCAACATACAGTACATTAACAGCAAGTACATTTACAACTGGCGCAACGATTCTAACGGCACCAATTGGAGTTTATGATTTTACGAAAACCCTAACTCTAACCTCTACATCATATAGCGCGGTTTCGTCACTCTATCAATCACTAATAAATTATAATTACAATTTGAATCTATCCACTGAAGTTACAAATTCAATTCCGTATCCACCAGGTGGAAATTCTGGGTCGCTTTCCTGGTCTGGACTAGGTACATGGGCATCTTCAATTAATACTATACAGCAAGGAACAAATGCCGCTATTACCTTCGCGCTTCCAAGCAATCAACAGCCAGGATATCCAGCAACCGGCACGACTGATTTCTACAATTCAGGACAGAGCGGAGGATTAACTTTAGTATACACTGGAGGAAGTATAGCGACAGTACCTTATCTTTCTACTTTCAGATTTACATGGGCGGCTGGAACAGGTACCTATGGAACATGGTCATATTCGGCGAGCGCGCCACCGTATGGAACCGCAAATAATACCACCTTTCAAATCAACCAAAACATAACCAATACCAACATATCAACAAGCGATACTCTTACACTAACGGGCACATCTATAAATATTAATGGACCACTAACAGCGAACAGCGCGACCTTCGCAAATGTTTCTATAACGGATTCGCTAGTGCTACCGAGTACTGTAGTATTCTCTACTGTAACAGCAACAACATTTAGCGGTGGTAATGCTACGATGTCATCTATAATAACTGGTGTAGTTCATGCGACTGGCGCAGGTGGCTCTATCTACATAGATTCGCCGTCTGCTTTCCTCTCTACGCAAACAGTCTATACATCTCAAATTAATACTCCACTTGTTTCATCGCTTACGCAAATAAACAGTCGCTCAATTAAACTTCTTTATAATCCTGGCGATGTAATCGTTTTTAGTAAAGTAAATCAGGCTTCAGGAAATAACTGGTGGGAATTTAATGTGGATTTTAGAAATATGAAATATGGAGTTTATAATTGCGTAGCAACATGTAATGGTAACCCTTTTAGGTCTTTATCGTGTATTATGAACTGGAGCGCGCTATATGGTTGTAAAGGTCAGATGTCATCAGGCTTTGATAACAATAACGGCGTTTTATGGGTAGGTGGAGGCGTTTATGCTACATTTAAGAGTCAAACAGATGGGCAAGGTGATAACTTTGATTTTGAGGTATGGTGGATATCAGGACAGATAAACGCATTAGGTGATTTACCTCCTGACGCATCTACAATTACGACCGTAAGCACAGGTACATTTACGCCTACGGTTCTTCCTTGGATTACTCAATTATCTAGTATTCTTACGACATCATCTATAACGATTGGTACAGATATAAACCTGTCTATCAATGCGGCGCTTCCTGTTCCTACATTTCTAGGAGCCGGAACCATAGCACTAAACGCGTCAACAAATGTGGATTTGATGGCGAATAAAGATATTACTCTTGGAGCGGCGCATGATATTAACGCAACAGCGACTTCTAATATGAGTTTAACTGCTCCAAATATTTACCTAAATGGAACAATCAGAGCATTTGGGACTTTAGAAATGTATGAGAATAATATAGGAAATGTTAAAGATATATATTTAAGAAGAAATCTAATCTTTCAAAGCACAACCACATATATAGCGGATTTATCACATATTTATGGTAATACTTCAGCGTATGGCGGTGGCTTGGGTATAGATTATATGTATGGTCTCTTCTTCAACTCATCAGGAAATAACGCAAACCTATATGCGTCTGGTGGAACCTTAAATATGACTAGTTTTAACGGCGGTATAAATATAAATACTTATAACTCAACAACCACCGGTAGTTTATCTCTATATTCTGATAAAAATGAATTATTTGTAGCAACTGGAGCAAACCATGATGTTGTTATAAATGGTGGTAGAGGCGTAGCAATTAATAGCGCTAATGCTGACGGATTTTTTAATGTATACACCTCTACGGTTAATTCACAATCGCTTCTAGATACGAATGTTACTGTAGGCGTAAACTATAATATAGTTGCTCCAAATATTAATGTGACTGGCGCTCTGAATATGGTGACCGGCGCTCTGAATATGAGTAATCATAATATCACCAATACCGCCAATCTCCAAGTATCAAGTATAAATTCAGCCGCGTATCCTCCACCGGCTTCTATCGTTAGTAGTTATACTAACCTATATACTTCTACTCTGAATGGAAATCCAAACTATCTAACACTAAAAGCCACGCGCTCCATAACCATATCAACTTTGAGTACATTCGTAAATAGTTTAGAAACTGTTTTTACAGGTGACATAAAAGTAAGTTCAATCAATTCAGCCGCGTATCCGCCGTCAGGTGGCGGTGGTAGTTGGGTTAGCACAGCGACATCCGCTTTGAATATGGGGTCATATCCAATCAACGGTAATGGATTAACTATCAATTCAGCGACGGCTACCGATTTTAATATTAAGAATACAGTCGGTTCTGGTGGTGCGATGAATATAGTCGCTGATACTTACATGTATTTTAACACAAGAAACCAAGATATGTATTTTGACCCCCATACTGATATGGGCGGAAATGTTCCAGGTAACATAAATTTTGGAGCCAACAGATACTATGCATATTCAAATACGGGAATGTATATCAATCAGTATGGTACTTCTGGCGCTGGCTTGAATATTGATTCTAGCGATAGATTAAGAATGTCAAGTTCAGACGAGGCTAAATTACAATGTAGGAACTATACCGTAGATTTATATGGTTTAGGAGGTGTAACCATAACAGATAGCAACACAGGAGGCTCTGGTGTACTAACTGTAAGTGCTTCTAATCATTTGTATTGGAACGGTGTTCTTATCGCCTAAAAAAAAATATTTAATCTATATAGAATGGAGTTATCGCGCAAAGCCTATATGATTCAGTGTACGCAACATAAGATAGACGAGTATACGCAAGCCATTGAACTAGCCCCGACACCTGAACTCAAAGCCGCCTACGCTCTGATTCTGGAAGTTCATAAGGCAACTATGGCGACTCACAAAGCAGACCTTGTACTGATGCTTTCTGAATTAAATAAAGGAACAACTTAAATAATTAGGCGATTCTCTGATATGTCGCCTGTTCCATATACAACGAGTGCGTAGCCGCGCCCGTTGTATTATAAACCGTACCTTGCCAGTAAATATAACCATCTGTTCGCAGAATTACCACGCCCGCGCAGGTAGCCGACCCAGTCCCTGATGTATGAGGAGAAGTGAGACTAAAACCAGTATTATAGGGTCTTGTAAAACTTGTCGGATAAATAAAAGTTGTTGCGGTGTCAGAATTTGCTACAATGCGAGCCGCGATACCATCGCCGTTATTCCATGCTGTGCCGTTAGCGTAGGCGTAGAAATCCACACCAACGGCATATGTTCCAGCAGGCAACAGAGGCGAAGTAAAAAAATTGGAATAGGTTGTACCATCACCATTCCACGATGAAATCGCTGTAATTGTTGTACCACTTAATAGTATCGGGACAATGTTTACAGGCACACCATTTATTACGGCAGAGTTTGATGGAACCGTTAAGGTGTTTCCGAGCCATGAAGCCATTTCTGTTTACATATAAAATAATCTTGAAAAAACTATTATATAAACACCTAGTATAGAATGTCTTATGCTTCCTGGAACGGCATCGGTAGTCAAACTACGTATCCATTAGTTACTGTAAATACGATTACAACTGCGACGGTTGGTAATAGTACAACAACAATTCTAACAACACCAACAGTTTTACCAGCAGGTACATATTTAGTCGGTGCGAATATGTATGTTCAGTCCTCAACTGTTTTTACTGGGACAGATGCTATATATTTTAGAATTTTTGATACGGCAGCAGTTTCTAATGGATATCCTCAAACACTTGTAACGGGCTATTCAGCAACAGGAAATTCTCCAGCGCTGCTAATGGTTAACGTAGTCGGTTTAATTGTGCTAGCGACTGCTGGAACTATATCGTGGGGTACGAATTGCGCCTTTACGGCAGCAACCGGTAAAACAGGCGGAGTACAAAATGCCTTTTATGAGCGTGTAGGACAATAAAATTTTATTTTACTAATTTAGATGTCAGACTCTGATAATGAATTAGTAGTAACCGAGTTATCGCATAAGGTACCGAAAAAACCACGTACCCCGGCACAGGCGGCGGCAACTCAAAAGGCGCTAGCCGTGATGAAAGCACGCCGTGAAGAATTATCAAATGAACCAGAGAAGAAGCCAAAGGCTAAACCATCACTAGAAGTTTCTGTTCCTACGCCAGCGCCTGCACCCGCTGCTCCGTCAGCGCCTGTAGCTCCACCTGCGCCTGTGGGAATGCCTAGTGATATTACAGAATTCGCCAAGCAAATCATTTTAGCATTACGTCCAACTGGACCCGCCGAACCTATTAGTATGAAGAAGACGCGCAAACCACGCAAAGAAAAGGCAATTCCTCCTCCACCGCAAGAGCCAGAAGAAACGCCATGGTCCCCCCGTCATACAGGTATTCGCGAGCCCCATGCGGGGTCTTCGCGTCTGGTTCGCCAAGTTGAGCCCGAGCCTGAACCTGTAAAACTATCCGCGCGTGAGGAAATGATGCGCGGATTCAAAAAGGAACAGCCGACAGTCAAGCATTTGAAAGGTAAGGATTTGCTGGATAAACTTTTCTTCTCTCGTTAAAGTAAATGGCGACTCGTGGTCTAGAATTACGCAACTCAAACGTGTTGAAACAGCAGATGGCGAATGTGCTACAAACTATTGGGCAGGGTCCGAGCCATCGTCCTCTGGGTAAGGGTGCCTCATATGTATTTGAGGCTCAACCCGAAGCCAAGACACCGGGCATCTGCAAGCAACCATTCAATGGCTCGGCAGGATTCAAGGTCAGCAGGTATAGCGCAGAAAATCCTTTTAATCCTGTACAACGCGCACCTGGCGTTAATCCACTTTCTAATCCGGACCTGTCCGCACATGAAGGCGATTTAGGCGACGCATACCCGGTCCATAAGCCAATTTGGGATACGCCTATTTCTTATGCGATGGATATCCTCAATCACGCAAACGCCCAGCCAGTACGCAGAATCAAAGATGAATTCCAGCGTTCGCAAGGATTCGGTGTATCCATGCCTGGTGAATTACAGCAGACATTTGATGACTTCGCAGAGGCACAGGCAAGTGCAAAGAAGGATGACGCAATTCGTACTGCTATGAAAAATGGATTCTCAAAAGAAGAGGCTACGGCTGCATATAAGGCATTGCGCGCCGATGAGGCAAAGGCACAGATGTTTACTGACCGTGACGCAAATACTCGCCTAAATGATATGCTTGATTCGCGCTTTGGCGGCACACAAGACGGCGCCGTACGCAGCAATGATGAGTCCGCTCTTTTCCTTGCGGAACGTCCAGGTAATCATAACTACACAATGGGTCATGCTGATAAACCATTGGGTGGTAATGAAGTAGCGGCTCCGCCACGCCGTCCTCGTGGGAGACCTACAAATGCTGAAAAGGCATTGCGCAATCAAATGAATGTAGTATTAAGTGGTTCATCTAGGTCGTCGTCCCCGAATCCGAAAGCGCTGGCTCGCACTCCACGCACTCGCGGATAGGCTCACATTTTATTTCAACTGGAGCAACTTCAAGTAGTGGGCGAACACCACCTTCGGCAGGCTTTCTCAATTCAACAGGGCGACCATCTCCGGGAGCATTTTGCGTCTTGTAATGAAGGTTTAGTGCCTCTTGAAAGGACGGAATAGTTGGTTTAGGAATATTAAATTTATCGTACCAATAAGCAGGTAGGGGAAACCTATCAAAGTCCGGCATTTGTTTGAGAGCATTATAAATCTCCTCATCTGTCATTGACGGCTTACGTCTATCCTCATCCCGAGCACCAATAGTATTGGCTCCGCTGATATCCATTTTTCCTTTATACATTATATAGAGAAAAAATGCCGTATGCGATAACGAAAGTAGGGCGTGCTTATCAAGTAAAGAATAAGGTTACAGGTAAGGTACATGCGCGTCATACAACGCTCGCGCATGCAGAGGCTCAAGTGCGTCTTCTGGAGGCGATAGACCATGGCTTCATGCCTAGAAAAAAATAGAACCTATAAGTATGACTCCTGCTGACTTTATCAAAGAGCATTTACGACTCGTAAAGTTACTCAAGACAGGTAGCCCAGCACAACAGAAGAAAGAGGCAAAGGCGCAGGCGGCAGAATTAAAGAGATTTTTGAAAAATAAAAAGTGAGCGATATATACTATGTCCTTCACTTTTAATGCTACAAGATGGATAGCCCAACGCGAAATCCAGTATGTGGTCCCTTTATGGGGATTAATTCCCGGTGCGCTTAAAGACGTAAAAGTCAGCAACAATGAAATAATCCTATCATTTAAGAGTCATAAACATAATTGCGGGGAATATATGACCAAGCCATTGGAGCAAATTCGTGAAATTCGGCAGGATTTACCCAAGGAAAAACACGATATTGACCTTAAATTACACTAAAAGAACCATTTTATTGTAGGAATTCATAATTTATATATATAATTGAATATATGTTATTATAATTGTTAAGATAATAATGAATTGTTAAGGAAGAGGTTAAGGAGTGGTTAAGAGGAATATCAAGTTTACATTTTTGATTGGAGTTTGAGGATTTGTTTTATATAGGGTAGAAAAAGTAAATGAGATATTCCTCTTAACCACTCCTTATCAATATTGTTAAGCGTTCTTAACAATTATATTTGATTAGTCTTTTACCTCATCAGCCTTTAGAGAATTTAGATATTTCATATAAATAGGTCGCAACTCACGATTGAACCGTTCTTTTTGACTCGTAAACTGATACATATAATCAATAATAACATTGATATATTCTCTGCGCGTTTGATTGCATACTTTTGAAGTTTTTATTAGTTCAACCATCTCTTCGGCATGAAAGAGTCTATATTCGTCAGGTACTCCCTCATTGTAATATTTATCAAAAATGGGTTTACCTAATTTAATCGCGCCATTTAGTCGCTCTTTTTCTAGAGTATTCAGTACCAACCTCTGGTTCTTATCAAATCGCACCATCTTAACAATATCACTATCTTATCACTTTAAACCCTTTTTGATAAGAATATGTTATTGTTAAGAGAATGTTACTGTTAAGGAAACGCTTCCTTAAAAGGATTTAAAACCCCGGCAATTGTTAAGAACAGGATGAGCAGTAACAACCCCGCAGGAAGACCCGTAGAGAGCACCCCCGAAGAGCGAGAACTATTAGTTCGTATTCGCAATGAAGCGCGCAAGAAGTACAACATAAGTACTAACAAGAAGCACACATGCCGATTTTGTAAGAAGGAATTTTTTCAGTGTAGGTTCGGTTCCCACCTTTTCAAGAAGCACCCCGAAGAACTCAAGAAGATGTTTGAGCCTTATTCTAAAATACAAAGCCCACACTTTCCATATGGGAACGGAGGATTGAAACCGTGCTTTGTATGTCAACGCGCTTGGGAAGGTGACGGATATATGGAGTCACACGCCAAAAAGAACCCTGAATGCTCCGCAGAGAACCAACTTAAAGCCATATATGCGTTTTTGGGTTGCGAGCCACCGCGCGATTCCTTAACAATTCACCATAGCCACCCACCCGTGGAAAAGCAAGAAGCAGCCAGAGACGCAATAGCGGAGAATGACGTACTATACAAGCAGATGGCGCAACTTACTAACAAACTAACAATCACAAATAGTAAACTCAACACCGCAACACTAGATAACGAAGCCCTCAAGGGGCAGATAGAAGCCTACAAAGCCGACCTGAAAGCCGTGCGTCTGGAAAAATTGCGCGTAGAATTGCGCGAAGAATTCCACAAGAAGAAACTCTTCTTTGAATCTGAACTCCTCAAAGAGAAACTAACCGTAATGACTACATACTTATCTGAATGCGATAAGAACAAGGAATACGCCGCGCAAATTGCTGAAACGCTATCTATGAAGATATCAGGAGACGAATTGGCTGAATTAGAGAAATTGCGCGAAAACGCCAAGATGCCCGCCGAGCCGACCCCACCACCCCACCCCACCCCTTCCCTGGTCCCCCCTGCTCCTGCCGAGCCTATTCCTGAACCGATTGCGCTTCCTATCGTTCAAGATGACGTATATGTAAAAAATAAAGAAGAAATCATAGCGAAGATAGAAGATATAAAGGCTGAGCTAACGATTAGACAGCGCAAGGCATTGGGTATCTATGTTCCTAAAGCCACCAAGTCACAAGTTAATGAAATCGTAGCCGAGCCAGCCAATTGTAAGTACTGTAATATTTGCGGAGGTAAAGACGAGTATTATGATTTGAAGGCTTGTAGGCAATGTAATAAGGATGCTTGCGCCGATAATGATTTTAAAGGCTGTTATATGTATGATTGTAATAAATGCGCAAAGCAGATATGCTATGCGTGCATCAAACAAAACGGGACTACTAAATTAAAGCCTCTATGCAGTTCTTGCGTGGAATAGCCAAAAATTGAGCCCCCGGCTTAAATATTTTCTCTACATCAATAAATGGAACCTGAACAGCAAAAGCCACCCCGAAGCGCGAATAGGCAGTGGTACGACAAACACCGCAACGAGCCAGGTTTTCTAGATATACTCAATGGAAACCGTAAACGCTATTATGATAAGAATATTGATGAAGAGCGCAGGAAGGCGCGCGAGCGTTACTATCGTCGTCGCGATGCTGCACTGGTCCAAATTGCGCAGGAAATTCTTGATACTAAATAGATGGCGACCTTTACAATTTTTAATGCTGATTGCCTTGAGAAGATGAAAGACATATCCTCAAATTCAATCGACCTAATTCTATGCGACCTACCGTATGGGTGCCTTGTAGGAGGCGCAGGCAAGGAGAAAGCAAAAAGAAATGAAGCAGGAAATAATGGAGTGATCGCAGGGTGCGCGTGGGATGTCAAAATTGACATGGTTAAATTTTGGGCTGAAGTCAAAAGAATACGACGCAATGACTACACCCCGACAATTCATTTTTGTACGACTAAATACGGCTATGAATTGATAAAATCAAATGAAGCCGAATTTCGCTATGATATTGTATGGACTAAAACTAACGCTGTAGGATTTTTACAAGCGAACAAGATGCCTATGCGCGCGCACGAAATGATGTATGTATTCAGCAAAGCGGGAGCCTATTATAATCGTGTAGATATCAGCGGGAATTTTGCTTTTGCTGGTGGTGGTAGAACTAATGCTCAATTTATCCCATCAATTAATAATTTAAAAAAAGAAATTGTTGACAATACGGGGCGGCGCTGCGTAAAGTCTTATGTTGAATTCGCAAACAAAAAGGCAAAAGGCGCGCACCCTACAGCAAAGCCAATTGAATTGTATAAATGGATAATTGAGCGCTACTGTCCACTTGATGGTACAATTCTAGATCCTACATTTGGTTCATGTAATTCAGGCAGGGCTGCACAAGAATTAAACAGACATTATATTGGTATTGAGAAAGATAAGAATTTTTTTGATAAGGCTAAATAGAGATGGCGCGGCGTTTGTTAGAACTTTTTTCAGGTACTGGTTCAGTATCGAAAGCAGTAGGTCATCTATACGATGAAATCGTAAGCATTGACATATTGGAGAAATTTAAACCTACAGAGGTATCGGATATCTTAACATGGGATTATAAAAAATATCCTGTTGATTACTTTGAAGCCATATGGGCATCGCCTCCCTGCACAGAATATAGTAAATTAAAGTATATCTCAAAAGCGCCACGCAATTTAGCGCTTGCTGATAGCATAGTAAAGCGCACAATTGAGATAATTGAATATTTTAACCCCGAGAAATGGTTCATCGAAAATCCACAAACTGGATTACTTAAAGATAGAGAATTTATGGAGGGTCTTCCTTTTACAGATGTTGACTATTGTATGTATTGTGATTGGGGCTATAAAAAGAAAACGCGAATTTGGACCAATGTTAATTATGAGGGTAAATTGTGTAATCGGTTATGTGGTAATATACATAATGGAATTCATTCAGCGCCAAATTGTCCGTTTAAAATTTACAATATAGACAAGTGCATAGCAGTCTATAGGTCACAAAACAAAGACTTCCTATATAGAATACCAGATAAACTAATTAAAGATTTATTTACAGCACCCTTTTAGAGATGTACGTAGTCGAAAAGAAAATGATTGGTGGTAAGATGCGAACGATTAAAAAGAAGATAGTGCCGGTCAAGGATATCCCGACACTATCTGTAGCATCGCGCACAGGTTTCGCATTCATGCTTAACCCAGAGAAGAAGAACCTCACGAAGAACACAGTCAAAACATACAAGAGTCAACTCAACAAGATGAGCGGGGCGCTTGGATATACTACGGCAGGACACCTGATAACTAAACATAAACAAATTCTTGCGTGGGCGCGTACAACCTACCCAGAGGTCGTAAAGCGTAAATTATTTTTGTCATCTGTTTTTTACATTTTGAATCAGAAACCATTTATCAAGATGGGCGTAGCGAAGCCCTACTATGATGAGTTCCAAAAACTGAAAAAAGCAGAAATTACGACAAATGCGCGCGCAGGCACAATTAATAAAACTGAACACTTAAAAGCGCTAGTACAAATCGGAATCAAACATTGGAAGCACTAAATATTTATCCGACGCGTAATCCTCGCAATACCAGGATATTCTTCATCGTGTACCCATCTCCATACATCACCGAACCGCCCTAGATTAGTCATAGTATCCATGTGACAACCTAGACAGAGCCACTTACGGCGCGGCAGTCCTCCACGAAGGCTGACCACATTAGGCATCAATGGATGCCTTGCTACATTAGCAGTCACACCATACCATTTACATTCAGAGCATCGGTGTGTTGCTACAATAGCATTAGCATTAGCATTATGTTCATTTGCTATTTCTTGAGTACGGTACATGAAGAATGTTGCCTCTGGTGTTATGGATTCGGCTACTTGTATAATCATTTGCGCAGGCGTTTCAGGCGCAGGTTCGGCGGCAGCAGCACGCTCCGCGGTAATAGCACGAAGTGCTACAAGTGCCTCACCGGCTGGTGCTTGCGGTCCACGCTGTACAGGCGCAGGTGCTCGTCTAGCAGCGACCGCATCCATGATTTCAGCCTCGCGTGCTACACGCGCAGGCTCATTCACTACGATTTCACCAGCACGGCGGAGGCGCAGAGGCGGAGCCTGTGGGCGCATCTGTGCGAAGACATCAGGCAAGTCCTCACGGCACATAGGGCAGCGCGCCTCTGGTTGGCTACAGATGCGCGCATAGCAGGGCAAGCAGACGCTATGTCCGCATCGTGTGATTACGCGCCCCGCTGGTGTCTCTTCTTCCATACAAACAGGACAACATTCCCAAATAGATTCTGTTTTTGATTCAGTCTCCATTTGGGTTCCTATTTCGGTCGTCAATTTTTGGACCGTTTCGGTTTCAATGATTTCATTCTTGGGCTTCGTCTGGCTCATCAGTGCTAGGGCATTCGTCAAGCTCTTGATTATCTCGTCGCGCGGGTCGTTCTGCTCGTTGCTAGGCATTTCTCTTATACCTTGTATGACGAAAATAATCTAGCCAGGGTGCGTTCAATTTTTGGGACAATGCCGGGGAAAACTTCGGGATACACCCCCCATTTGGAGGACCTTTCAAAGTCCGGGGAGATTGCCGGGGATTCCTGCGCGCCGGGGAGATTGTCCGATTCCTGCGCGGATTGGGGGTTGCTAAAAACAGACCTCAAAATATACAATCAGCCAGGGGCGCGCGCGGACCCGCTAAAAACTGGTCCGAAAGTATACAGAC
>Ga0114958_10001274_pt1 | contig 20064 bp, 15 predicted proteins | sample C_130208_EF_Meta_FD_89577 | JGI IMG/M metagenome (GOLD analysis project Ga0114958, IMG submission 89577) | Freshwater microbial communities from Lake Croche, Canada to study carbon cycling - C_130208_EF_MetaG | ecosystem: Environmental > Aquatic > Freshwater > Lake | place: Lake Croche, Canada...
TAGGGCGGAAGGGTTCCATAATATCATCTGCCAAAGCGAATGCATTGTATTTACTTTTATGGTGAATTCCGAGTGTGTTTAATAAACCACTCCCTGACAACGCCCTTGCAGTAGCCGCTCTTAGAATAGCATACCCATAATTCAAAAAACTATTAGGATAGTCTCCAAAACGTTCCCGCTTAAAAGGAATTTCAAAAAATGACTTCCAATACTGAGCAGCAGCAACTCCTTCCATATTACTACTATCACCACTCAAAACTTTTGTACATAAAAAATCAAAGGAATTCTTATTTCCTGTAATCTTTTCTAACAAGATGCCTTGATTGGTTATTTTTTCTATAATTGTTTGTTGCCACAATTGTTTCTTGAGCGGAACACTTGCATTGATTTGATTTTTAAAAATCTCTTGTTGTATGTGGTGGCTGTTTAGGTTTAAAAATATTCCGTTGGGCAAGTGGTTTGAACCACAAATAATAACAGCAGTATTATTTTCAATCAATAAATTCATTGCTGGAATACTTAAATAAATTTCGGGATGATCAATAACTAAAAACCCTATATCTTCAATAGGAATGGTACTTTCTCTAATTTCTGATTTTATAACTAATTGTAAATTTTTGATCGTTAATGAAGCTTTGTTTTCGAGTAAGACAGTTTTTTTTAGCATAATAAAGTTGTTAATAAGACTCTAATATATTAAAAATCAAATAAATGATTATTTAATTATTACTGATTTATGTGTGAAAAATAGAAGTGGCATCCTCTTGCGTAATTTAGTGAAACAAAACATAGAGCTAAAAACTTGATTTCTCTTTGTTTTGGAGGACATGCCTGATAGGTATAATTATATGCTATTTAAAGTAATTCTAATTTTAAATCATGACAAATGAACTTATCACAAGTTATAAACGATTAGCTGTTTTTTAATAATCCATATTTCACGATACAGTATAAAGCTCTAAAACCGTCTCTCCATCCAATTTTTTTCCCTTCGGCATAAGTTCTACCATAGTAGGAAATTCCAACTTCATAAATTCTGATATTTGGGATGCGAGCTATTTTTGCAGTAATTTCAGGCTCAAAACCAAACCTGTTTTCACATAATGAAATTTTTTGAATCATTTCTGTTTTAAACATTTTGTAACAAGTTTCCATATCGGATAGATTCAAATTTGTGAACATATTAGAAACAAATGTTAGAATATTGTTTCCAATAGAATGCCAAAAAAAGAGAATTCTATGTGCGTTTCCACCCATAAATCGGGAACCAAATACAACATCGGCGAAACCATCCAGAAATGGTTTTAAAAGCAAATTATATTCTTCTGGATCATATTCTAAATCGGCATCTTGTATGATTAATAATTCTCCTTTTGCTTTTGAAATTCCTGTATGTAATGCAGCTCCTTTACCTTTGTTTATCTCGTGTTTATAATACTGTATGTTCAATTCGGGATTTTGAGTGATATAGCTTTTTATTGCCTCTTCAGTATGGTCTTTTGAACAATCATTAACGATGATGATTTCTTTTTCCAACCCACCAATGAGTTGTACAAGTTTTACTTTATCAAGAATTAAGTGAATGGTATTGCCTTCATTATACGCAGGAATGATTATAGATAATTTTTTCACAATTAGTTATTTATTATTTTAATTAAATAATTTTTTTTCAGTAATTCTTGTCTTGATCTTGCTATTAAAAATTTTAATTTTAATCTTGTAATTGGGTAATAATCAAAGCTTTTTTTTACTACTATTTTTAGATTTAAATCTTTAATTTCTTCCAAATCTTCCTCTGAAATATATACCCAAAATGAGTTTATTATAGTTGTTAATTTTTCTTTGGTCACAATTTTTGTAAATGGATTGTGTGTGTAAAAATTAAATGAGTTGGAGTGCGTATTAAATGTAAAAATGTTTTCCTTTTTGATGTTTTTACTTGCCCATTTTCCGGCTTCAGAGTCGGATTGAAACGTTACTAATTTTGGATAAAAAACAAAACTTAAAAATAAATTAAAAACTAAAACAAAAACAATCAGTTGCCCACTATTTTGCTCTTTTGTTTTTCTGAAATAATACAAAATAAACAATTGTAAAACAACACAAATAATAACCCAAATATTAAATTCAGGAAAGAAAAATAAGTTAAAAACTATGAACAGGAATAGGATTAAAATTCCAACAACATAATTAGTTATTCTCCATCGATTCCATATTTTGAAGTTACAATTCGTTAAATATTCTGCTAAAATTATAGATGCAAATGGCAATGTAACAAAAATATAATGTGGCAATTTGTATTTTGATAACGATAGCATGGCAAAAATTACTATAAATCCGACTAAAGTTGTTATTTCGGGAAGTTTGGCTTTGCGTTTGAATAGGTTTTTCAATTTAAAATAAAGCGAAAAATAAAAAGGAAAAATCCAAGGAAAGAAATCCCAAATTATTGATCCTAAAAAGAAGTGCCATGGTGCGCCATTATTCCAATGGTTTTCTCCAGTTATACGACCAAAACTTTGCAACCAATAATAAAAATACAATCCCTTTTTTCCTTTTTCGGGATGCAAATCAAATTGGTTATATAATCCATAGGACATTGGAAACAATATAATAGCTACAATTAAAAGCACTAAAATCCAACGAAGATTAAAAACATCGCTCCATTTTTGCTGGTACATTAGGTTTATTCCTATTGGCATTAAAACCGCAATGGCACCAATTGGTCCTTTTGCTAGCATTCCTAATCCCATAAAAACCGAACCCAAAATGAGGTTGCTAAATTTTCTTTTTTCAAAATATTCAGAAAACAACCAAACAGCTATTATGGTGCAAGAAGTTAATAAGGCATCGGTTCGAACATCATTTGTGATTAAAAAATATGCTTGTGTAGTTGCTAAAATTAATAATGCATTTTTTGCAATTTGTTTTGAATAATACAAAATAGTAAAACGGTAAACGGCATATAAAGAAAAAAGTATAAAAAGGAAAGAAACAATTTTATAACCAAAATTTGTTGAGCCAAAAAATTTAATACTTATACTTGACAGCCAAAACAATAAAGGTGGTTTGTCTAAGTAATCTTGCTGAAATTCTTTTACTTCAAGATAGGAATTGGTTTGCGCCATTTCGGCTGAAATTCCTGCATATTGTGCTGCATCAACTTGCATAATATCAATAAATAAATTATGAAAATATATAGCAAATACGAGCAGTATCAGTATTTTTTCAAAATTTGTAAAGTGCTTAAAAAAGGATTTCATCTATTAATAATATAAAATAGTCGATAAAAGTAATGCTATTTTCATCGAAAGGCAAAACTTTGTTTAGAAGTTATTAAAAGTATTGAGTACTTTAAAAATTGTTAAATAAATTCATAATTCACAATCCACAATTCACAATTCTTTTATCTTTGCCCACTATTTAAAGAGAGGAATGAAATTTGATTTATTAGCCAAAGATCCAAACTCAAGTGCGCGTGCTGGAAGTATAACAACTGACCATGGTGTGATTGAAACCCCCATATTTATGCCTGTTGGCACTGTAGCTTCAGTAAAAGGAGTACATCAGCGTGAACTGAAAGAGGAGATTAATCCAGATATTATTCTTGGGAATACTTATCATTTATACTTGCGTCCGCAAACAACCATTCTTGAAAAAGCGGGAGGATTGCACAAGTTTATGAATTGGGACAGAAATATTTTAACCGACAGTGGCGGATACCAAGTGTATTCCCTTTCTGCTAATAGAAAAATTAAAGAAGAAGGTGTAAAATTCAAATCGCATATTGATGGTTCGTACCATGTTTTCACTCCAGAAAATGTAATGGAAATTCAGCGAACTATTGGGGCTGATATTATCATGGCATTTGACGAATGTACACCTTATCCGTGTGATTATCGCTATGCACAAAAATCGATGAAAATGACGCACCGTTGGCTAGACCGATGCATCAATCATTTGGAAAAATTACCTTTCAAGTATGTCTATGAACAAACATTTTTCCCTATAGTTCAAGGTAGTACCTATAAAGATTTGCGTCAACAGTCGGCTGAATATATTGCCAATGCTGGAGCAGAGGGCAATGCAATAGGCGGATTATCAGTAGGCGAACCAGCAGAAGAAATGTATGCCATGACCGAAGTGGTAACAGCAATTTTGCCCGAAGACAAACCGCGGTATTTAATGGGAGTTGGAACCCCTATAAATATATTAGAAAATATTGCCTTGGGTATTGATATGTTTGATTGTGTGATGCCTACTCGTAATGCAAGAAACGGAATGTTGTTCACAGCCAATGGTACCATTAATATTAAAAATAAAAAATGGGAAGATGACTTTTCTCCTCTTGATGAAATGGGATATACCTTTGTAGATACCGAATATACAAAAGCGTATCTACGGCATCTATTCGCTGCTAATGAATATTTAGGAAAGCAAATTGCTACAATACATAACCTAGGATTTTATATGTGGTTGGTTCGTGAGGCCAGAAAACATATCTTAGCAGGAGATTTTAGAGTTTGGAAAGAGATAATGGTTAAAAATATGAGCCAACGATTATAATGTTCCGAGTTCCGAGTTGAAAGTTCCGAGTGAGTAAATACCCGAAACCTTAAACCCGAAACCTTGAACCCGAAACCAACTATATGTTAAAAATAATTGACAAATACATTCTCAAACGCTATTTATTAACATTCATCGTAATGTTATTGATGTTCATCCCTATTGGGATAGTGATTGATGTGTCTGAGAAAGTCAATAGAATGATTGAAAATAAGGTGCCTTTTGTTAGGATTGCAGCTTATTATTTAGACTTTACTATTTATTTCGCCAATTTATTATTCCCTATTTTTCTATTCTTATCGGTTATTTGGTTTACTTCCAAATTAGCTAATAACACCGAGATTATAGCCATCTTAAGTTCGGGAATTTCTTTTTCTAGATTTCTTCGTCCGTATATTATTGGGGCAACAATAGTATCAATATTGGCTCTGGTAATGAGCATTTTTTTGTTGCCAAAAGCAAGTGCCGGTTTTAATAACTTTCGATATACGTATCTTTCTGGTGGAGGTATAAGTGAGATGCGTGATAATTCAGATGTTTTTCGACAAATCAGTAAAGATGAATATATTTTTGTGAGTAATTTTAATGAAATTTCAAAAATGGCTTTTAATTTTTCTATGGAAAAATTTGATGGCGATAAGTTGAAATATAAATTAATCGCTAATAGAATTAAATGGAATGTAAAAGACAGTACTTATACTTTATTCAATTATAGCAAAAGAAAGATTGGTAAGTTTGGTGATAGTATAGAATCAGGTGAAAAAAAAGATACTGTTTTCAATTTTGATTTAGAAGATTTGACACCAGTTGTTTTTATTGCAGAAACCTTACCTCTAGATGATTTGAATAAATTTATAGATAAAGAAAGAGCTAGAGGTTCTTCTAATATAAATGTCTATTTAGTTGTTTTGTACAAAAAGTATAGTATACCAGTTTCGGCATTTATCCTAACTATTATTGCTGTAGCCGTATCTTCTATGAAGCGTCGTGGTGGCATGGGAACCAACTTGGCTATTGGAATTATCTTAGCTTTTGCCTTTGTTTTCTTAGATAAAGTTTTTGGAGTTCTTGCTGAAAAATCTGCTGCGCCACCATTATTGGCTGTTTGGACACCAAATATTGTTTTTGGAATTTTAGCTATTTTTCTTTTAAGGAATGCTAAACGATAACGTAAAAAGCTATTTACATCTTCATTTGATAGTATTCATTTGGGGGTTTACAGCCGTTCTTGGGGCATTGATTTCTTTGGATGCTTTACCATTAGTTTGGTTTCGAATGCTTTTCGCAGTAGGATTTATAGCTGTTTATATTTACTTCAAAAAAATCTCTTTACGTATTTCAAAAAAAGTGTTGTTGCAGTTTTTATTCTCTGGGTTGATTATTGCTTTGCATTGGTTTACATTTTTTCACGCCATTAAAATCTCAAACATTTCTATAACCCTAGCATGTCTTTCAACAGGAGCTTTGTTTACATCATTATTAGAACCAATATTGTATGGTAAAAAAATAGTTGGATATGAAGTTTTCTTTGGATTACTTGTTGTTTTTGGTTTGTATATAATATTCAATGTTGAAGGAAATTATTTTTTGGGAATTATAACCGCATTGACTTCAGCTTTTCTGTCTGCCTTATTTGCTGTTATTAATTCTAAGTTTGTGAAAAAGCATGACCCAACAATTATTTCATTTTATGAACTCTCTGGAGGGGTTGTTTTTTTTACTTTTTTTCTGTTCTGTAACCATAATTTTTCTCCAACTTTTTTCCAGCTTTCTGCTAAAGATTTGATGTTTTTGTTAATTCTAAGTTCAATTTGTACAGCTTATGCTTTTATAGCATCAACTTCAGTTATGAAGTTTTTAAGCCCTTATACTGTGATGCTTACCATTAATTTAGAACCTATTTATGGTATAATTTTAGCTGTTTTGATTTTTAAAGATAAAGAAAAAATGAGCTTTGAATTTTATATAGGCGCTTTCATAATTTTGCTAACGGTATTATTAAATGCTATTTTAAAAAGCCGTAAATTAAAATTAAATTAATGTTAGTTAAAGGCTAGTGTTGTTTAAAACTAATCTTTAATATGTGCTTTTTATCACAATTTAAAATTTTATATTTGCGGTTCGATTAAACAAAAACTAACAACTCTATGGAATATTTAGATTTTGAACTTCCTATTAAAGAACTAGAAGAACAACTCGATAAATGCCTAATAATTGGTACTGAATCTAATGTTGATGTTACTGCAACTTGCCAACAAATTGAAAAAAAATTAGAAGAAACCAAACGTAAAATTTATAAAAATCTTACCGCTTGGCAAAGAGTTCAGCTATCACGTCATCCAAATCGTCCTTATACCTTAGAACATATTACCAATTTAACTAATGGTACTTTCCTTGAAATGTTTGGTGACAGAAATTTCAAAGACGATAAAGCCATGATTGGGGGTTTAGGAAAAATTGATGGACAATCATTTATGTTAATAGGACAACAAAAAGGAGTTAATACAAAAATGCGTCAATTACGTAATTTCGGCATGGCAAGTCCAGAAGGTTATCGTAAAGCTTTGCGTTTGATGAAAATGGCAGAGAAATTTGGCATTCCAGTTGTTACCCTTATTGACACCCCTGGGGCATATCCAGGTATGGAAGCCGAAGAAAGAGGACAAGGAGAGGCTATAGCTAGAAATATATTTGAAATGGTAAGATTAAAAGTACCAATTATATGTGTTATCATAGGTGAGGGTGCTTCTGGTGGAGCTTTAGGAATAGGGGTAGGGGATAGAGTTTTGATGTTAGAAAACACATGGTATTCTGTCATCTCTCCAGAGTCTTGTTCTTCTATATTATGGAAAAGTTGGGAGTATAAAGAACAAGCAGCCGAAGCGCTGAAGCTGACTTCCTCAGATATGAAAAAAATGAAATTAGTTGATGATGTTATACCAGAGCCACTTGGTGGAGCTCATTACGATAAAGAAACTACATTCAAAACTGTTGAACAATATATAATGAAGGCTTTTAACGAATTAAAAGATTTATCAACAGAACAATTAGTAGCCCAAAGGATGGATAAATACAGTAAAATGGGTGAATATAAGGAGTAAAATCTTATAAAATGTTACAAATCCGAATCCCAATGGTTTCGGATTTTTTTTTGGTTATTAACAAAAAATAGAAACTTATAAACATTTAATTTGAATAACTCAATGCTGATAATTTTTGTAAAATAGTTACTTTCGTTACATGGAAAATCTCAGAAATAGTAACCCAATTAAAGTAGATAAAACTACTATTATAAACTTAGAAAAAGGGAAGCTACCACCACAAGCACTCGACCTTGAAGAGGCTGTTCTTGGTGCAATGATGATAGATAAAAAAGGTGTTGATGAAGTAATTGATATTCTTCAGCCTGATGCTTTTTATAAAGAAGGACACAAACACATTTTTGAAGCTATTTTTCAGTTGTTCACAGATTCTCAACCTATTGATTTATTAACAGTTTCTGCTCAGTTAAAAAAAGCAGGTAAACTTGATATAGCTGGAGGCGATTTTTACTTAATTCAACTTACGCAAAAAATATCCTCATCAGCACATATTGAGTTTCATTCAAGAATTATTTTACAGAAATTTATTCAGCGTAGTTTAATTAAAATATCTTCAGAAATCATTGAAGAATCCTATGATGAATCTACTGATGTGTTTGATTTGTTAGACAAAGCTGAATCTAAATTATATGAAGTAACGCAAGGAAATATAAAACGTAGCTCAGAAACAGCTCAAAGTCTTGTAATTCAAGCAAAAAAACGAATAGAAGACATTGCTAATAAAGAAGGAATGAGTGGAATTGCCACTGGTTTTGAAAAATTAGACAAAATTACTTCCGGATGGCAACCTTCAGATTTGATAATTATTGCAGCTCGTCCTGGTATGGGTAAAACTGCTTTTGTACTTTCTATGGCACGAAATATGGCAATAGATTTTGGACACCCTGTTGCATTATTCTCATTAGAAATGTCATCAGTGCAGTTAATTACTCGTTTGATTTCTTCGGAAACTGGTTTGTCTTCAGAAAAATTGAGAACCGGAAAATTAGAAAAACATGAGTGGGAGCAATTATCAACAAAAGTAAAAGATTTAGAAAGTGCGCCATTATATATTGATGATACCCCATCACTTTCTATATTTGATTTACGCGCAAAAGCACGTCGTTTGTCTTCACAACATGGCATCAAATTAATAATTGTAGACTATTTACAATTGATGACTGCAGGCGGAAGTAATGGAAAAGGAGCAGGGAATAGAGAGCAAGAAATCTCTACTATTTCTAGAAATCTAAAAGCTTTAGCTAAAGAATTAGAAGTACCAGTGATTGCATTATCACAGTTATCTCGTGCTGTGGAAACTCGTGGTTCAAGCAAAAGACCTTTGCTTTCTGACCTTCGTGAATCAGGAGCAATTGAGCAAGATGCAGATATTGTTTCTTTTATTTATCGTCCAGAATATTATAAAATTGATGAATGGGATGATGATGAGCAATCTCCAACTGCTGGTCAAGCGGAATTTATCATTGCGAAACACCGTAACGGTTCACTTGAAAATATTCGTTTGAAATTTATTGGCAACCTTGGTAAGTTTGATAATTTAGAAGAATACAGTAGTACTTTTGATGATTTGCCCTCAAAAATGAATCATGAAGATAATCCTTATATAACTAAGAATTTGCCTTCACCCAATGAAGCTTTTGGTAGCAATATCAATAGAAATGAAGACGACAGTGATGTTCCTTTCTAAAAATATAATCTCGAGAAATCGAGATTTTTTTATGTTTTTCTTCACAGTAAATCTGTTATCTTTGAATTTATTATTTTATTAAGATGTTTAAAAAGTCACTTTATATTTTTCTTTTGTTGATTTCCTTTTCCATCAGAGCTAATTTTATTTTGCTTCCAATGGATGAAACATCACAGAAAAATCATTTGAAAGCTTATGGAATTACCTATTGGGCATTGGATAAACAATATAAAGCCAGTTGGTTATTAAATTATCGTGGTGGTTCTTTTCTTTTGCCTGACGTACCCGAGATTAGAAAAGAATGTCAAATTCGAGGTGTAAGTTTTGAACTATTATCCGATGATGAAGAGCAATCAATACTAGTAGCTATTTCAAGTCCATCACAAAATATGGAAACGGTTGTTTTAGAAAAAGCTCCTAAGATTGCGGTTTATTCACCTCCAGGGAAACAACCTTGGGACGATGCTGTGACGATGGTCTTAACTTATGCCGAAATTCCTTTTAAAGTGATTTATGATGAAGAAGTATTAAGTGATCAGTTGATTTTATATGACTGGTTGCATCTGCATCATGAAGATTTCACCGGACAATATGGGAAATTTTATGGTGCATACAGAAATGCACCTTGGTATATTGAACAAAAGAAAGATGCTGAAGCTTTAGCTGCCAAATTAGGTTTTACAAAAGTATCACAAGAAAAACTAGCTGTGGCAAAAAAGATTAGAGACTTTGTTATTGGTGGTGGTTTTATGTTTGCTATGTGTTCTGCTACTGATAGTTTTGATATAGCTCTCTCTGCAGAAGGTTCAGATATTTGCGATCCAATGTTTGATGGTGATGATAGTGACCCAAATTATCAATCTAAAATTGATTATACCAGAACTTTTGCTTTCAAAGATTTTATTTTAGATAGAAGACCAGAGCATTATGAGTTTTCTGATATTGATATGACTGAAAAACGAAGAATTCCTTTTGAGAAAGATTACTTCACCTTGATGGAATTCTCAGCAAAATGGGATGTTATACCAAGTATGTTATGTCAAAATCATACCCAATTAGTAAAAGGTTTTATGGGACAAACTACTTCTTTTGATAGCAGTTTGATTAAATCTAATGTATTGATTTTAGGGAAAAATGAACTCAACGACGAAGCGCGTTATATTCACGGACAAAAAGGAAAAGGATTTTTTACTTTTTATGGTGGTCATGACCCAGAAGATTATCAACATAGAGTAGGTGATGAGCCAACGGTTCTAGATTTACATCCTAATTCGCCTGGTTTCCGATTGATTTTAAATAATGTTTTGTTTCCTGCTGCTAGAAAAAAACCTCAAAAAACATAAAAAACTCCAAAATATATTTGGGATTTTAGTTTTGTCCTTACTTATTATTCTCAATCACATAATTTAAAACTTTAGTCATCAAATGGACTCTGTCTTTTCCTAACACATTGTGTTTATGCATTGGATATGCAAAGAAATCAACTTGTTTTTGAGCCTCTATAAATCTTTTGATTAAGGCAAAATTGTTTTGCATTACTACTACATCATCACTAGTTCCGTGGATTAGTAATAATTTTCCTTTTAAGTCCTTAACATAATTCAAAGTGCTAGCTTCATCAAATCCTTTTTGGTTTTCGGCTGGAGTATCCATATAACGTTCACCATACATGATTTCATAGTATTTCCAATCAGTTACTGGTCCGCCTGCAACTCCTACTTTAAAAACATCTGGTTTTCTTAGCATCAAAGACGTTGTCATAAATCCACCAAAACTCCAACCGTGAACTGCTAAACGATTATTGTCAACAAAAGGCAAAGATTTCAAATAATCAACTCCATTCATTTGATCATCTATTTCGTTAACTCCCAATCTGCCATGAATAACACTTTCAAAAGCAAAACCTCTGTTGTCTGAACCTCGATTATCAACAGTAAAAATTAAATAGCCTTGCTCCGCCATCCAATACATCCATAGATTAGCACCATCAAGATAAGAGTTGGTTATCATTTGCGCATGTGGTCCTCCATAAACGTAAACTAAAACTGGGTATTTTTTGAAAGGGTCAAAGTTGCTTGGTTTGATTAATCGCGTGTATAAATCAGTTGTTCCATCAGCAGCTTTGATAGTTTTTATTTCTGCCGAACCCATTTCGTAACCCTCAAATTTATTTTTGCTTTCTAACAAAGTAGCGGTTTTGCCACTTCTATTATATAATAATGATTTTGATGGAGTTGAATGATTAGAATATTCATCAAAAAACCAATTATAGTCACTAGAAATTGAAATACTATGTACTCCTTGGTCTTTTGTAATAAGAGTTTGTTTTCCTTTTAAATCTACTTTATACACTAACATATTGGTTGGATTTTCACCCGTAGCTTTAAAATAAATTTCTTCTGTAGCTGGATTTGTACTAACAATTTCTCTCACAGGAAATTTATTAGCTGTTAATTGTTTAATTAATTTACCTTCGATTGAATAGTAATATAAATTTTGAAATCCATCTTTTTCACTAAACCAAACAAAGTTGTTAGACTTTTCATTTGGAAAAAAAGCTTCGTGCTCTGGCTCAACCCAATTGTTATTTTTTTCGTTTAGTAGTGTTCTCACAAAAGCACCCGTTTTGGCATCATATAAATTTAAATTCATATCATTTTGTTCACGATTTAACTCAGCAATCAAGATATATTTCTCATCTGGAGTCCAAGCAAGATTCGTTAAATAGTCATCAGAATTTCCTCTCGGTGTTATGAAAACTGTTTTTTTATCGGCCAAATTATATATACCCACTCTAGGTTTTTCTGATTTTTGTCCAATCATAGGATATTTGATAGTTTCTAATTTTCCTGGCGTCTCGTTAATATCTAATAATGGATAATCGGCAACTTCGGTTTGATCTTTTTGGTAGAAAGCCAGATAGTTAGATTTAGGAGACCAAAAAATACCATTATTAATCCCAAATTCATTTCTAGCAATAAATTGTCCAGAAACTATAGCTTCGTTACTTTCATTGGTAATTGCAATCTTTTCTCGGTTTATGGTATAATAATATAAATTATTCTTTTCAGTAAAAGCTAAGTTTTGCCTTTTTTTGTCAAAGTTTTGGTTTTCATCGGTATCTTTTGTTTCATGAATTTTAGTACCTGTTTTTGATTCTACTTTATACACATAAAATATTCCTTTTTCGGTAACCAAGAGTGCATTAGTATCTATCCAATCTACACCAGAAAAACTTTTTAAGTTTGTTCTTAATGCAGCATTTATGTCTGCTAATTTTATATATTCAGTTGCTTTGGCTTCAATAGTAGAAGCCATCATCATTTTGGTAAAACTATCCGTGTAATACACATATTTATTAGTGTTAGGTATCCATTGAAAACCTATTAGTTTATCAGCTCTAAAAGCTTTGTTTTGTTGCAAAACGGCATCTTCAAGGGTTAGTTTTTTTAGTTGTGCTTGCATAACTATTGTTATTAAAAAGCAAAAGAAAAGTATTGTTTTTTTGTTCATGAGGTATTTTTTTGTTGGATGTAAATGTATTAAAAAAGGATAATTTCTTGGTTAAAAGATTACCCATTATTGATGATATCATTGATGATTTTCAAATGATGATAAGTGTGTAGATTTAAAAACCAAAGAGTATTTTTTAAGTTCAAATTACCAAAATAAGGATGCGTAAAATAACTATTTTGATGAAGATTTTCAAGTTCTTGAATATTAATTCTATCAGCCTCAAGTTTTGTAGTTAGAATCTCTTTTGAAGCGATTTCTGTCGGTTGCACTACTTTTGGTGCTTTTCCTTTTCCTCTTGGAATTTTATTGATTGTTTGAATATAGAATCGTGACAAATTAAATCGCCATTTGTATTGTTCAGGATTTGAATTTTTTAGTTGTATGATTATTCCATTAATGACCATTAAACTATGATCTAAATGCCAACCAATGCTCGACTCAGAAACCGTTAAGTTTAATTTTTCGTGATTATCAATTTGGTTTTCTAATTGATAAATAAGTTGATTTAGTGTTGTCATAATAAATAGAAATTTTTAAAAATCTCAAATCCTTTATGGAATTGGGGATTCATTTTTTACCTATTAATTAAATTAAACATTTCCGTCTTCATTTTCTTTATCTAAATATTCTTGAACAATATCAATAGCGTTAGTAACCACATCGCTCAATGCAGTTATAAAACTTCCTTCTTGTGCACTATTAATAGCATGTTTTATTGCTTCGGTTTCTTTTGGAATGATTTCATAGGTAACATCTCTGTTTACTTCATTGATACCCTGCATGATTAAACTTATGATTTCCTCATCAGTTCTTCCTCGTAAATATTTTTCTTGACGAATGATTATATGGTCAAACATGCGAGCCGCAATAATAGCACATTCTTTAATATCTTCATCACGACGATCGCCAACACCTGCAATAATTCCAATTTTTTTCGTAGCTTCAACGGATGATAAATATTCTTCTACACCACGATATCCTGCCGGATTGTGTGCAAAATCAATTAAAACTTTAAATTTTTTGAATTCAAAAATATTCATTCTTCCAGGTGTTTGTGCAGCACTTGGAATGAAGGTTTGTAACGACAAGCTAATATCTTCGGTTTTAAAACCTTGTAAGTAGGCAGCTAAAGTAGCAGCTAATACATTTGCAATCATAAATTTGGCTTTTCCACCCATGGTCAAAGGCACATGTGTAGCACGTTCTATACGAATTTTCCATTCGCCTTTTTTGATGGTAATATATCCATTTTCATACACGGCTACTATTTTTCCTTCTTTGGCAAATTTTTGCGCATTTGGGTTGCTTTCATCCATACTAAAGTAGGCGATATTACAACTTAATTCGTTTGCAATTTTTAAGCATTGAGTGTCTTCCGCATTTAAAATTGCCCATCCATCTTTCTTCACACTGCGAACTACTGTTGCTTTGACTTTAGCTAAATCATCTAGATTATGAATGTCGCTTAAGCCCAGATGGTCTTCTTGAATATTAGTAATGATTCCAATATCACATCGACTGAATCCTAAACCAGACCTTAGAATGCCTCCACGAGCAGTCTCTAAAACAGCAAATTCTACAGTTGGATCTTTCAAAATATATTCAGCAGAAATTGGACCAGTTGTATCACCTTTTTCCATCATGTGGTTTTGAATATAAATTCCGTCTGATGTGGTAAAGCCCACTTTGTAACCATTATTTTTTATAATATGTGCAAGTAATCGGGTAGTTGTAGTTTTACCATTGGTACCCGTTACTGCAATAATAGGAATACGACTTGGTTTGCCAGGAGGATACAACATATCAATTACTGGAGCGGCAACATTTCTTGGCAATCCTTCAGAGGGTGCTAAGTGCATACGAAAACCAGGAGCAGCATTTACTTCAAGTATGCAACCACCATTTTCTTTCAAAGGTTGAGTTAAATTTTCTGCCATGATATCTACGCCACAAATATCTAATCCGATGACACGTGATATACGTTCGCAAAGGAAAATATTTTCAGGGTGCATCATGTCTGTAACATCTACTGATGTCCCACCAGTGCTAAGATTTGCAGTTGATTTTAGGTAAACTACTTCTCCTTTTTCTGGAACAGTTTCTAAGGTGTAATTTAATTTTTCTAATAAATCAGTAGTATCCCTATCCACATCAATTTGAGTTAAAACATTTTCATGTCCGTAACCACGTTTTGGGTCGAGGTTTGTTTCATCAATTAACTGTTGGATGTTTTGTTTTCCGTCTCCTTTTACGTGTGCTGGTTCTCTTTTTGCAGCAGCTACTAATTTATTGTCAATTATTAAAACTCTAAAATCAAAACCAGTAATAAATTTTTCTACAATTACTCTTCGACTATACTTTTGTGCATAAGCTAAACCAGAAACAGCATCTTCCCATGTAACAACATTGATAGAAGCGCCTTTTCCATGATTTCCATCTAAAGGTTTAATAACAATAGGATATCCAATTTTATTGATTGTATTTTCTAAATCTTCTTCATCTACACATATTCCGCCACTAGCAACTGGTATCGATGCCAAGTCTAGCATTCTTTTGGTTTCTTCTTTATTACAGGCAATATCAACAGCAATGCTACTAGTTTTGCATGTAATGGTGGCTTGAAAACGCATTTGATTAATTCCATAACCAAGTTGTACTAACGAATTTGTTCCTAGTCGAATCCATGGAATATCACGATCAACGGCTTCTTCAACAATACTTCCTGTACTAGGACCTAGACGAACCCGTTCACGAATTTCGCGCATTTTTTGAATATCGCCTTCTACATCATAATCAGTTCCGGCTATCAATGCTTCGGCTATAGCTACCGAACTTTCAGCAGCAAAAAGACCAACATTTTCTTCGGTATAACTAAAAACGACATTATAAATTCCAGATGTTTTGGTTTCCCGTGTTCTGCCAAAACCAGTTTCCATTCCAGCTAATGTTTGAATTTCCAATGCGATATGTTCTATAACATGACCCATCCAAGTGCCGCGTTCTATTCGAGAAAAGAAACCACCTCGAGTTCCCTCAGAACAACGATGTTCTATCATGGTAGGAAACATGGCTTCAATACGTTCACGAAAACCTTCAATTTTATTGGTTGGAAATTGTTCCATCTCTTCCAAGTCAAGACGCATTTGGATTAATTTTTTGCGTTGTACACTCCAAATATTTGGTCCGCGTAGTGCTTGTATTTTATCTATTTTCATGATTAGGGATAGTTAATGATAGATTTTGGTTATGATTTTTATAAAAATAGGAAATATTTGTTTTTATAAAGTATTTTTTTAAAATAAAACTTAAAAAATTTCATGGATACATACCTTATATATTCAGAATCTATGCAAGTTATAAAATTAGTGAATAATTAAATAAAGATTATTCTTCTGTTATAAATGCTGTAATTTTTTGGTATAAATTGTCATCATGCAAGCTGTGTCCTAAGCCTTTAGTTTCAATATAAATAGAATTTTTCCAAGCTTTGGCATACAACCTTCCTTCTTCAACTTGAATTACGTTGTCATTATAATCATGAGCAATTAAGGCTTTTTGTTTCAAGTTTTTAGCAAATAAATGTCCGGCAAATTCATCTATATTTATATTGAATTTTTTTTGATAATAATTTTCTAGAAGTAGTTTTACTTTAGTATTTAAGCTAAGTATTTGAACGAAATTATCATTTATTTTTTTAAAATTTGATGGAGCGCCCAGCATTACAACTTTTTCTATAGCATCATTTTTGTATTTATGCAGATAAAATGCAATGGAAGTGCCACCAATAGAATGCCCGATTATTGTTTTTGGATTGTATTTTTGAGCCAAAACATGAATGAATTCTGCATATTTTGGAGCATTAAATTCAGAGCTGGAACTTAAACCGTGAGCTGGGGCATCAATAGCAATAATTGTATGACCGTAGGGTTTTAAGTGCTCAAGTAATTTTTTCCAACGCGAAGCATTGCTTTCCCAGCCATGGGCTAGTAATATAATTTCTTTTGAACCTTTCCAAATGTAGGCATAGAATTCTTCATTGTCATATTTGAATAGTTCTAATGTTGCATTTTGTAATGTCTTGGGTAAATTATTTTTGTCTAATTTTCTTTTTCTAGGTTGACTAAAAATAGTGTAAGCTAATTGCTTGGCTTTTTCAGTGTTGATATAACTATACACATTGATATATAAACCAACAGATTTTGTAATAAGAAAGTACTTGATTTTTTTCATAAAAAAATCCCGAACAAGTCGGGATTTATTATTATAGGTGAGCAAATAATTTTTGCATTTTTTCTCTTTCTTCTTCTGCTAATAAGGCATCAACTAAAATTCTTCCTGAATGTTCGTCAGTAATAATTTTCTTGCGCGCTGCAATTTCAACTTGTGTTTGTGGTGGAATTGTAAAGAACGATCCTGCTGAGGCACCTCGCTCAATAGAAACAACAGCTAAACCATTGCGTACACTTGAACGGATTCTTTTGTATGCGGCTAATAATCTTTCTTCGATTTGAGCTTCATAATTGGCAGATTTCTCTATCAAGAAGCTTTCTTCTTTTTGTGTTTCAGACATTATATCACTTAATTCAGCTTTTTTGTGTTTTAAATGAGATGTTTTTTGGTCTAATTTTTCTTTAGAGTTTGCTATAACTTCTTTTTTGTGTTCGATAGAAGCTTTCAATTCTTTGATTTGTTTTTCAGCCAATTGAATTTCTAATTCTTGAAATTCTACTTCTTTTGTCAATGAATTGAATTCTCTATTGTTACGAACTTCTTTTTGTTGAGCAGTATATTTTTTAATAGCTGCTTGATGGTCATCAATAGCATTCTTTTTAGTTTTAATTTGTTCTTCAATTATAACTAAATCACTTTTTAATTTATCTAAACGAGTGCTCAAGCCTGTTACTTCATCTTCTAAATCTTCTACTTCTAAAGGTAATTCACCTCTAACGTTTCTGATTTCATCAATTCTAGTATCTATGATTTGTAAATCATAAATAGCTCTTAATTTGTCTTCAACACTTAGTTCTTTTGTAGTCGCCATATTTTATAAGTACTTAACTGGATTTGTATTTTCTTCTGAAAAAGAGATTGCAAAATTAGGGATTTTTTTCTTAAGAAAATCAACAATATAATTTTTTGTAAATCTTTCGCTTTCAAAGTGACCAATATCGGCTAAAACCAATTGATTTTCAGCTTCATAAAAGTTGTGATACTTTAAATCGGCGGTTAAAAAAATATCAACTCCAGCTTGTTTAGCATTATTGATAGCAAAGCTTCCTGAACCACCAAGTACAGCAACTTTCTTTATTGGTTTTGCAAGTAATGCACTATGACGAATGCTGCCACATTGCATTTTATCTTTTACAAAAGTAAGGAACTCATTTTCTTCCATAGGTTTTTCAAGCTCACCTATCATTCCGAGTCCAATATTTTGGTGAACATTTTGTAATTCATGAATACCATAGGCTACTTCTTCATAAATATGATTGTTGAATAAGGCTTTTAGAACTTTAGATTGTAAGTGTTTCTCATAGGTTACTTCAATTTTAATTTCTTCATTTTCTACAAATTCAAAGCGATTGCCAATTTTGGGTTCACTGTCTTCATTGCCCATGAAAGTGCCTATGCCTTTAGAATTAAAAATGCAATTTTCATAGTTGCCAATTTTTCCAGCGCCGGATTCAAACAACGCATTTCTTAATTTTTCTACATTTTCAGGTGTGGTGTAAGTAACTAGTTTTTGGATGAAGTTTTGTTTTGGAATAAGTATTTTGGTGTTAACTAAACCTAAAGCATCACTGAATATTTTGTTGACACCATTTTTATGATTATCTAACGCAGTATGAACAGCATAAATGGCGATGTCATTTTTGATGGCTTTTAGAATTGAACGCTCAACATAATTTTTTCCAGTTATTTTCTTTAACCCAGAGAATATTATAGGATGAAAGCAAACTACCAAGTTGCATTTTTTTGTAATAGCTTCGTCAATTATATTTTCTAAAGCATCATGGCAAACCAGAATTCCTGTTGTTTCAGTTTCAATATTACCTATAAGTAAACCAACATTGTCAAAATCTTCAGCATACCCCAAAGGAGCCATTTCTTCAAGTATTAATAGTATTTCTTTTAGTTTCATTTTAAGTTGCCCATTCATTTAAATATTCTTTTATAATCCAAACACCATTTATTTTTTCTAATAATAAAAAACTTCCACTGTTGTGCTCAATGTTTCTATAGAATGCAATTTTTACTAAAGCAAAATTATTATTTGAAAAATATATAGGTTTATTAATTATCAATAATCTTTGGTTATTTTCACCATATTGATTAGAAATTTTTTGAAAATCTTCTAAAGATAAACAGTTATTAACTTTACTTTTGAGATATTGATTTTGATTGTTGAACAAGTTATTGTATTCTTCTGACCAATCTTCGTCTATGCCATAAATGATTTGTTTTTTTATTTCGATAGCATATTTCTTGAGGAAATCACTTTTTGAAATCACTTCCAAAACTTCTTCGTTATTGGGTGCTTTTTTGCAATAAAAATTTAAAAGTTGCAATCTTCCTTTGGTAATAACTTTTTCATTTTTATAGTATTTGTTATAAATAATTTTCAAAATCGGAACATTGTTATTTTCTTGAGAAAAAATGCTTGTAATGTTGAATAACAATAAAGCTATTATAAAGTAGAATGGTTTCATTTGTTTAGCTCATAAGGCATAAAAAAAATTAAAATGTAATTTTTTCAAAGATAAAATATTTTGTATCAAAAATATAAAAAACATTCTTGTATTCGTGGTAAATTCTCTATTTTCGTGCTATGATTTTGTTACGAAAATTACTTTTCCCTTTTGCCATTCTTTATGGTTTAATTACTTCTATAAGGATTTATCTTTACGATAAAGGCATTTTCAAATCCTATTCTTTTGACATTCCTCTTATTGTTGTTGGTAATCTAAGTGTTGGCGGTACTGGAAAAACACCTCAAATTGAATATTTAATTCGGTTGCTTTCTCCTAAATACAAAATAGCAACCTTGAGTAGAGGTTACAAAAGAAAATCGAAAGGTTTTGTTTTGGCAGATATAAATTCGAATGCTGAAATTCTAGGAGATGAACCTTTTCAATATTTTAAAAAATTTCTTGAAATCAAAGTAGCCGTTGATGAAGACAGACAAAATGGTATTAA
>Ga0114958_10001275_pt1 | contig 20050 bp, 19 predicted proteins | sample C_130208_EF_Meta_FD_89577 | JGI IMG/M metagenome (GOLD analysis project Ga0114958, IMG submission 89577) | Freshwater microbial communities from Lake Croche, Canada to study carbon cycling - C_130208_EF_MetaG | ecosystem: Environmental > Aquatic > Freshwater > Lake | place: Lake Croche, Canada...
CTATTTCTCGCGCACTGAGAGTATTCCCGGGGGTAAAAGCATCCTGATGGTCTATTCGTATACTTCCCCCTTCGTAACGTCCTATGCCAAGGACGAGTTAATGGGGCCTAGAGCAATTTAAACAATACGATAGCCATTCTTTGCGGTGGCATGTGGCGTATAGCAGCGTCGCATCGCTTGGACTATAACGCAGTGACTACAGCCGCATCGCTCGCGTCTTGCTACGCCACCAATGGCGCTCGCAAACCGACGGCCACATTATTATCTAAAAATCCTCTAATGTCCGCTCACAGGACACGCCTGCCCAACTGGCGTGGATCGACCGAACGCTCAGGGAGTCGAAGGCTGACTGGAAGATCGTCCTGGGCCATTACCCGATCTATTCGGAACGGGATCATGGCGATACGCCCGAGCTGATCGATCGTTTCCTTCCGTTACTGAAACGCCACGGTGTGAATGTCTATCTGAACGGCCACGACCATGATCTCCAGCATCAGAAGGCGGGTGGGATCCATTTTTTCTGCGTGGGTACGGGTTCCACTGTCCGGCCGATCAAGTCGAGAAAACGCTCCTTGTTTGCCACATCAACCCCGGGATTCGCTGCGGTTTCAGTCGGGCCGGAGGCGATAAAGGTCAGGTTGATCTCGGCTTCGGGAGAGGTGCTTCATTCCACCTCAATCTCGCGCTCCGGCGCCTGAGTTCTCTTGAAATTCCTGCTTCTGGTCACAGGAAATCGGTCTATTTGTTAAGAAAACGATTCGGAATATCGGCACTCGGGCAGAGGTCTCGGAGTTGACATTCCTTGCAGTCGGGATTGCGCGCCCTGCAGCGGCGACGTCCATGCCAGATGAGCCAGTGTGAAAGAAGTGTCCATTGCTCCTGAGGGAAGAGCTTTTTGAGGTCCTGCTCCACTTTCACGGGATCGCTGTTCGTCGTAAGTCCGAGTCGCAAGGAGAGTCTGCCCACATGGGTGTCGACGACGACCCCCTCGTCAATCCCGAAGGCATTCCCGAGAACGACATTGGCGGTCTTGCGCCCTACCCCGGGAATGCCGGAGAGCTCTTCCATAGTGGAGGGGACTTTTCCCGCATGGCGTTCCACGAGGGCCGTTCCCATGCCACGGAGTGACTTAGCCTTGTTCCGGTAGAATCCGGTGGAGCGGACGATTTCTTCGAGTTCCTCCTGAGAAATCTCAGCATAGTCGGTGGCGGTTTGGCAGCGTTTGAAGAGTGCTTTAGTCACGATGTTGATCCGAACATCAGTGCACTGGGCTGAGAGTATCGTAGCTACGAGGAGCTCCAGCGGATTTTTGAAATCGAGCTCGCAGTGCGCGGTCGGGTAGATGCCGGGAAGTTCTTGGACCAGTTCCACTGCGCGTTGTTTCCGTGTCATGATCTTTGGAATTCTAATTGCCGACCCGCCTGACCGAGAGAGAATCGATCGTGAGAGCAAGGGACTTTTCCGCGATCCGAAGGAAACCCTCGGAGCAATCGGTGAGCAGGATGTCGAGACCCGAGGATGTGGATGAGCCTTTGGCGGGATCGGAATCCAGCAGTTCCTTGACAGCAAGGGCGCAGTTTTCCGCAGAATCCACCAGTGAGACCCCGGGCCCGCAGATTCTGCCGATCACTCCTTTCAGTAGTGGGTAATGGGTGCAACCAAGCACCAGTGTGTCGATGCCCCCTGCCAGCATCGGCGTAAGGTAGCGCCGCAGGACTGCCTCGGTGATCTCGTCATCAAGCAGTCCTTCCTCGATCAGGGGAACCAAGAGGGGGCAGGCGATGGTATTTACGGAAAGCTCAGGATTGAGTTGTTCGATCGCCTTCGTGTAGGCCTGGCTCGCAATGGTGGCCCGTGTTCCGATCACTCCGATCCTGCCGCTACGTGTCGCCTTGACGGCGGCGGCGGCACCTGGCTCCAGCACGCCGATCATGGGAACCGAATAATCGGGGGCAAGCGAGGGAACGGCCAGCGCGGAGGCTGTGTTGCAGGCAACCACGATCATCTTGGCCCCCTCGATGAGCAGCAGATCGGAGATTTCACGACTGTAGCGCGTCACGGTTTCGGCACTCTTGCCTCCATAGGGAACGCGTGCCGTGTCGCCGACATAGAGGATTCGCTCGTGTGGAATGGCGCGTCGGAGTTCCGAGACGACTGTCAGTCCTCCGATACCGGAGTCAAAGACACCAATGGGTGCGGAGTTGGAGGGGCGTGATGATCCTGTCATGGTTTGGATTCCTATTCCTTTTCCAAACTCTTTTGAGGAACCTGGTGATCGTGCCCTTGATGGCCTTCCCATCGCTCCAGAGATTCCTCATGGTAGTGGCGGCCTCTGATGAGTTTGAAGAGCACTCCGTAACGCGGCGAGAAGAGATACGCGAGACCTAGAAACACGGACATCAGCATCACGATACAGGGGCCCGAAGGGATATTGGCAAAGAAGGAGATAAAGAGTCCTCCCACGGCACAAACCATCCCGAGAAAAGCGCCACCCCAGAGCATTCTGTTGAACGAATCGGTCAGCAGGTAGGCGGTAGCTGCGGGAATGATCAGAAGGCCCAGCGAGAGAAGGACGCCCACGGCTTGCAGTGAGGCGACAAGACCTAGAACGGTCAGCGCCAGCAGCCCCGTCTCCACCCATCGGACCCTGACGCCAGAGGCCTGGGCCACCGCCACGTCGAACAGAGTCAGGAGCAGCGGACGCTGGAAGAGCACAAGAGTAACTAGCGTCAAGAAGGCCGCTCCGTAGGCAATCCAGAGATCGCCATTGCTGACGCCCAGGATATTGCCGAAAAGAAAATGGGTCAGGTCGACCTTCACCCTTGCAAAACGGATAAGAACGATCCCGAGCGCGAAAGCGATGATGTAAAGCGAGGCGACGGCGGTCTCTTCCTTCAGGCGTGAGTTTCTGGCCATGACCTGTGCTCCCAGTGCCACGAAGAGGGCTGCAATCAATCCCCCCAGGAGCAGTCCCCACGGGGAGGAAAGGCCGACGATCATCGCTGCCACAGCAAGGCCCGGCAGGAGGGAATGGGAGAGCGCATCTGCCAGCAGTGCCTGGCGCCGCAGGATGATGAAGGTTCCGAGAAATCCGTTGGTGAATCCGATCAGCGCGCAGGAGAGCAGCGCTCGTTGCATGAACGAGTAGCCGAACGGCTCCACCAGCGAAGAGAGAAGATGGGAATACCAGTTCATTGTCAGGAATGATGATGAGCCCCAGAGTAAATCGCCGTGCCATAGGCACACTCCAGGTTTTGAGGACTGAGGGTTTCCGATGTGGGACCGCAGGCAACCAGCTCCCCGTTGAGCAGGATAGCAGTGTCGAAGAGCGACTCTGCTTCTGCCAAGGCATGGTGTGAGACTAGCAGGAGTTTGCCTCCGTCGCACAGGGTTCTCAGTGCGGATGACAAAGCCGCGGCGCTGGTACGGTCGAGTCCACCGAACGGCTCGTCGAGGAGGTAGAGGTCGGCCTCTTGAGCCCAGGCTCGTGCAAGGAAGGCGCGCTGTTGCTGGCCTCCGGATAGTTCCTTGATCTGCCGGCAGGCCAGCGGTGTCAGGTTGAAGAGTTCCAGAGCTTCCTCAACAGCCGTCTGATCGCGTTGGGAAAACGATCCGACAAGACCGACCTGATGATAGCGCCCCATCTCGACAAGTCCGCGTACTGTCACCGGAAAATCCCAGTCCACCGATTCACGCTGGGGAAGGTAAGCGATGAGGGAGGCCGCTTGATCGAGGGCGATTCCCTCGATGAGGATCCGTCCTGTTTCCGGCTTTAACAATGCGGCAACAGATTTCAGAAGTGTCGACTTGCCGGCACCATTCGGACCGAAAAGCCCGACGCAATGTCCGGAGCCTAGTGAGAGCGAGAGGTGATGGATCGCAGGAACCCGGTGGTAGCTCACCGTCAGGTCCTCGATGCGGAGCATCGGCTCTCCCTCATGGTGGGGTGTGCTCATGGCAGGAAGGACTCGGGAATGGGAATAGTGTCTTCGACGGTTTTCTGGCCCCAGAAACTCTTTTCAAGCGGTGCCTGATAGCCGTGAACCAGCACCTCGAGACGCAGGGCATGGGGTTCTTCGTCGCCCCAATCTGCCGAGACTAGGAGATCCTCGCCTTTGGTTATCTCTATCGCGGTCCGGTATTCGCCCGGGGAGATCTGATCTTTCTCGGTGAGCAGTTTCCTTCCAGCTTGAGTGATCAGGCAATGCTGTGGTGAGGGGGCGGCGTGGAGGAGGAGTGTGGCTCTCAGGGTCGGCCTCTTTTCTGAACTTAATAAGGGAGAGGTTACAGCGGCATCCGGGGTAGAGGAGGCATTGGTCTCCGTGTAGATGGATACCGGCATCACTGCTAACGGAATCGCTCTGTGCAGTGTCAGGCGGCAAACCGGCCAGAGAACCGCGACGAGCACAAGCAGAACGATGGCAAGCCGGAGTAGTGGATTTCCCTTCATGAGTGAAGCTTCACTTTACGGATACCTTCCCGAAAGGGAAAGTCCGTACAGTCCTGTAATGAACCGAGCCGTCCTGTGATGACTCCTTCTATTTTCCGGTATTAAATCGGGAAATAGAAGTCGTAGACCGCAAAAGCGATGAGGAAGAGACCGGCAGTCCGCATCAGCATGGTAAATTTTTGGCTCCAAAGGAGTAGTCCTCCGCTTAAGCCACAGGCATGGAGGAGTGATGTGGCGATCACCATGCCGACAAAGAACATGAGAGGAAGTGTTCCGGAGGGCATCTCCGAGCCATGGGCATAACCATGACAGAGGCCGGCGGCACCGACACAAAGCACGGCAATAAGCGAGGGAGGCCTCCACGCCATGCCGAAGGCAGTACCGAGCAGGACGATCGAAGCGAGGATGCCATGCTCGACCAAAGGTTGATGAACCCCGCAGAGTCCAAGAGCACCGCCAAACATCATGGAGCCAACAAAGGAACAGGGCAGAAGCCAGAGGGCGCGACCGCCGATCTGAAAGGCCCAGAGACCCACGGCCACCATGACAAGAAGATGGTCAAGCCCGGTCAGGGGATGAAGGAAACCCGCCTGGGCTGCTCCCGCCATATCCAGAGAGTGGAAGTGGGCATGGGGGGCAGGGTGGGCAGTCGCGGAAACCGACGAGCAGATAAGACCTGCGAGCGACAGGAGGGGAAGGAGGCGTTTCATGCCGCCGAGCCTGCTGAGAAGAAGAAGGAATTTCAAGCTGGAACCGGTGCCGCCAGACCACCCGTCGGGTAGTCCGGTTCGATCGGTTTGCTCACCTCCGCAGAAGGGATATTCGAAGGAGGAGGCGGGAGTGGAGGTGGCTTCTGGGTAATCACCGGCGGATTGCGCATATAGCCGAGATCGATCAGATCCTGAACCTGTGACCCCTCCAGGGTTTCGAATTCCAACAGGGCGTGGGCGATGAGCTTCACTTTCTCTTTGTGGGCTTCAAGAATCTCTGTGGCTTGGCGGTAGGCATCATCGATGAGGCGCTTGACCTCGCTGTCGATCTGCTGGGCGGTGGATTCGCTGTACTCGCGCGAGCGTCCGGCGTCACGGCCCATGAAGACAAGTTCATTCTCATCGCTGAAGCGGATCATCCCAAGGTTGCTCATGCCCCATTCACAAACCATGCGGCGGGCGAGTTTCGTTGCCTGGGCGATATCGCCGGAAGCACCGTTGGAGACATCCCCGGTGAACATCTCCTCCGCGATGCGTCCACCCATGGTCATGATCAGCATGGCAAGCGCTTCCTTGCGCTGAGTGGCGTATTTGTCCCCCTCCGGAAGATACATGGTGGCTCCCAGATACTGGCCGCGCGGGATGATGGTGACCTTGTGAAGCGGGTGAGTATGGTCGATCACCACATTGAGCAGGGCGTGGCCAGCCTCATGCCAGGCGGTGGATGTTTTTTCCTGCTCACTCATGGCCATACTGCGGCGCTCCTTGCCCCAGCGGACCTTGTCACGTGCCTCTTCGAGGTCGGGTTGCTCGATCGCCACCTGTCCCTTGCGGGCGGCCATGAGGGCAGCTTCATTCAGGACATTCGCGAGTTCCGCGCCGGAGTAACCGGGGGTACCCCTTGCAATCAAGCTCAGGTCGACCGATTCGGAGAGCTTCACCTTCTTGGCGTGGACGCGGAGGATTTCTTCACGGCCCTTCACGTCGGGGAGGCTGACGGTCACCTGCCGGTCGAAGCGACCCGGACGCAGAAGGGCTGGATCAAGAACATCGGGGCGGTTGGTGGCGGCGATGATGATGACGCCGTCCTGTGCGTCAAATCCGTCCATCTCCACTAGGAGTTGATTAAGGGTTTGCTCGCGTTCGTCATGCCCGCCGCCAACTCCATGGCCGCGGTGACGGCCGACGGCGTCGATCTCGTCGATGAAGATGAGGCAGGGGGCGTTCTTACGACCCTGCTCGAACATGTCGCGGACACGCGAGGCGCCGACGCCGACAAACATCTCGACGAAATCAGATCCGCTGATGTTGAAGATAGGGACATCGGCTTCGCCGGCAATGGCCCGTGCTAGCAGAGTTTTACCGGTGCCAGGTGCGCCGATCATGAGGACACCCTTGGGGATGCGACCACCGAGTTTCTGGAATTTCTTGGGATCTCTCAGGAACTCCACGAGCTCCTGGACCTCGTCCTTGGCCTCTTCGACGCCAGCGACGTCCTTGAAGGTGATCTTATTCTTTTCCTTGCCGAGCATCTTGGCCTTGCTCTTGCCGAAGTTCATGGCACCCTTCCCGGCCATCTTGATCTGAGATCGGAAGAAGAAGTAGAGAACGACAAGGAAGAGGGCAATCGGCAGGATATTCAGGATGGTCGAGCCCAGCATGTTCGACTCAGGACGGACGTCTGGTGTGATTCCTGCGGCGGCGAGTTCCTTCTCCAGAGTCGTGCCATTGAAGGGCATGTAGACGGAGGTCTTGAAAGGAGTCGGGATTTCCTCGGTGGCTGGAGGAACTGCTTTTTTCCGGTAATAGCCGGACAGGTACTGGGTATTGCGCCCCTCCTCAATGACTAGTTCCATCGGCTTGTCCTGAGTGGAGATGATCTTTCCCTCCTTGAGCAGGCTTTCAAATTTCTGCAGGGTGATCTCGTCCGTTGTGACCATGCTGGAGCCTCGGAACAGGAAGGCACCGCCGATGAGGGCGAAGGCAATCGCAAAGAGGAGCAGGCCGCGCCAGTTGAATTGAGGCTCCGGAGCGCCGGGGGGGCGCTTTGGCTTGGAGGAGTTGCTGTTTGTGGAATCGGGTGTCTCGTCTGGCATTGCGTGAAGCTATTGACTACATCAGATAACACACCCTGCGGCCAATGCAAACTGCACCCCTCACTCCGTCTGATCCGCTTACTTTAACCGGGAAGGAAACTTTGGATCCATCACTCGTGGTTTCGATTCATGATGTGTCTACTGTGACCCGGAAGCGGGTTGTCGAGATGCTCAAGGACCTTCAGGCTGTGGGGGTGCCTGTGACTTCCCTACTTGTGATTCCGGACCATCATCACAAGGGAAGGATCGATGCCGATCCAACGTTCGTGGAGTGGCTTCGAGAACTCACTGGACAGCGACAGGAGCAGGAAAAAGGGCAACGACATGAGTGCAAACACGAGGCAGTGCTGCATGGATTTTATCATCTCAGGCCGACGAAACAGGGCGAGGGTCTGGCGACGAAGATCATCACCCGTTCCTATACCGCAGGGGAGGGGGAGTTCCATGATCTGTCGCGGGAAGACGCCACCGCACTACTCCTTCTGGGTAAAGCGGCGCTTGAGGCATGTGGTATCACCCCCAGGGGATTCATTGCCCCTGCCTGGCTGCTTGGGAATGAGGCCGAGATAGCAGTTAGGGAGAGGGGATTCGATTACACGGCCCGGATCGGCGAGGTGATTGACTGCAAAGAAGAACGATCATTCCGCGCCCGCAGCATGGTCTATAGCGTGAGAGCCCCGTGGCGTCGGAGAGTCAGTCTTCTCTGGAATGAGTTGCTCGCTCAGAGCCTAAAATCGGCACCCTTGCTTCGGATCGGACTTCATCCTCCTGACTGGGATCATCAGTCGATCCGCGACCATTTGCTTGCCTGTATTCGGAGGGCTGTCGAGACACGCCGGGTGTCAACTTACGCAAGATGGCTCGACCAATGGCGCAGTAGCGGACATTAAAGGAACCGCTGGATAAATCCCATGGCCCTCGTCGATCTCCATCTTCATACCCGTCACAGCCTCCGCTCTCCGGAGTGGCTTTTCCGTAGGCTGAACGTCCCTGCCAGTGTTTCCGATCCGAAGCTGCTGCTGGAGAAGCTGCGCAGCGCTGGAATGAACTTCTATACCTTTACCGATGATGACTCGATCGAGGGATGCTTGGAAGTCGCACACCTGCCGGGGGTCTTTATCAGCGAATCGGTGTCAGCGGTGTTTCCGGAGGATGGAATCCGTGTTTCGATCCTGGTCTGGGGGATCTCGGAGAGCCAGCACAACGAGATCCAGGGTCTCAAGGGCAATATCTATGAGCTTCAGCAGTATCTGGCTACCTGCGGTATCGCCCACGGCGTTGGCAGATGCCTGCACGGACTGGAGGATAAACTGCGTCCCGTCCACCTGATGCGTCTGGCGCTTCTTTTCCGTGATTTCGAGGGAATCAATGGTAGGGAAATCGGCCTGCTCTCGACGATGACTCGGTATCTCTTCGCGCTGGAAGTTTCAGATATCGAGCGCTTCAGCGCTATGACGGGTCTTCAGCCGACCCATGAGGAGCCTTGGAAGAAAGTCTGGTTTGGCGGATCCGATGACCATGGTGCCACCATCCCTGCCTCCGCTCACACGGAGACTCCGCCTGCCCGTGACATCGCGCAACTTCTTGCCCATCTCCGCGAGGGCCGCTGTGAGCCGCGAGGGATCACAGGAACACCGCTGCGAGCCGCGCTCGATACCTATCAGGTCGCTTTTTCCTACGCCAAGGAGCGTCTTGCCGGCCATGCGGCCTCGCCGACGATCCGTCTGGTCGAGAAGGCTTTCGCCCGGTTCATGGAGGGTCGTGATCCAACCACCTTCACCGCTGGGGAGAAATTCGCCTTCCTGGCCCAGGGGATAGCCAGCGGCAAAATCTTCGAACTTGCGAATCCGGGCCCGCGCTCTCTCTGGAAAGAGCTCTCCAGTGCCCTTCACGAACCCGCCATGCGTGCCGAACTCGGCAAGGAACTTGAAGGGGTGAAGGATCCGAGCCGGAGGGCCTTTCTGATGGCTAACATGATGGCAAGTCGCCTTGCCTACAGACTAACGCTCCAGTTCCTGCAGCAGCTCCTGGAGGGACGCTTTCTCGAAAGCATTCAGATGGTCGGCCCGGTGGTCCCGCTGGTCGCCCTGCTGAGTCCTTATCTCTACGCCTTCCGGACACCAGCCAGAGCCCGTCTCCGTCAGGCCTCCCTAGTGATGCGAGGCAGTATTCCACCCGAACTGCGTAACGCCCGCCGTGCCTGGTTCACGGATACACTTGATGACGTGAACGGCGTCTCCACGACGATCCAGCGGATGAGCTGCGCCCTGATTGCCAATAACAAGCAGATCGAGGTGATGGTTTCCCGCAACGAGGTCTCGGTTCCGGGAATCCCGCTTAAGAACTTCCCCCCCATGGGGGAATTCGAGCTGCCTGAGTATGAACTTCAGAAACTGAGCTTCCCGCCTCTGCTTCAGATCATCGATCATTTGCAGACTCAGAACTTCACCGAAGTGATCATCAGCACTCCCGGTCCCGTGGGACTTGCCGCGCTAGCTGCCGCCCGCGTGCTAGGACTGCCAACGGCCGGTATTTACCACACGGATTTCCCCGAGTATGTCCGCATCCTGACTGAGGATGGCCTGATGGAGTCGCTGACCTGGAACTACATGCACTGGTTCTATGCCCAGCTCGATATTATCTATGTGAATTCCAACCATTACCGTCAGTGCTGGATCGACCGGGGAATTTCTCCTGAGAAAATCAAGATCCTGCCGCGTGGTCTGGATACGGGACTCTTTCATCCCGAGAAAAGAAAATCTGATTTCTGGAAAAAGCGTGGCCTCCGTGAAGGCGAGGTGGGAGCCCTCTATGTCGGCAGGGTATCGCGTGAGAAAAATCTGGACCTCTATGCTGCGGCGTTCCGGCGTCTGCTGGCTGCCGGGGTGAAGGTCCGTCCGCTGATCGTCGGCGACGGCCCCTATGCAGCGATGATGCAAGAGCTTCTTCCTGAGGGAATCTACACCGGAAGTTTGCACAAGGAAGAGCTGGCAAGCGCCTATGCGTCGGCCGACTTCTTTGTTTTCCCCAGCACGACAGACACCTTCGGGAATGTAGTCATCGAGGCTCAGGCCAGTGGATTGCCCGTGATTGTCTCCGATGTCGGCGGTCCGAAGGATCTTGTCGAGGATGGGGTCGATGGAAGGGTCACCAAGGGACTCGATCTTGAAGCCCTTACCGCCGCAGTCAGGCAGCTGGTAGAAGATGAAGAGCTTCGCAAGCGGATGGGCGAAGCGTCGCGGGCAAGGGTTGCGGAAAGAGATTGGTCGGGTGCGGCTCGCCTTTTCTGGGAAGGAAGCGAGGAGTAGGAAAAAAGGCTAAAGGCTGAAGGCTAAAGGCGGGGGAGAAGTTTTTCCACGAGTTGGCAGTTCCTTACCGTGGCGCCTTGGTGGGGGGCAAGGATGGTGCTCGCGGCGGCGATCATTCTCGTCCTTTTTTCTGCGTTGCTGAGCAGTGATCGGACGGAGTTGATTATCTCCTTTTGGTCATTCACTCGGATTGTGGCGCCCGCTTGGCAGAGTTGTGTTGCGAGGGGTTCGAAGTTGCCGGTATGGGGGCCTATAAGTACGGGGACGCCCGCCTGCAGAGGTTCGATCATGTTCTGTCCTCCGTGATTTTCCGAGAAGGGAAGGCTTTTGCCTACGAACACAATCGTGGCTCTGGAATACCAGGAGTTCAGTTCTCCGGTGGTATCGAGCAGGAGTGGCTCCTCGGAAAGTTCAGCGCCTTCGGAACGAAGATGGCATGGGATTCCTAGTTTTTTCAACGTGCTGCGGATCTCGTTCCGTCGTTCTACATGGCGGGGGGTGATAATCAGACGCAGGTCCGGGAATTCCGTTTTCAGACCTAGCCAAGCTGTGGCGATCTCGAGTTCCTCTCCCTCATGGGTGCTTGCAGCTAGAAGGATCGTATGAATGATGGGATCTGCGCTCCTGGCAGTAGTCGGGCCGTGCTTTGAGTCATGTTTGATGTTTCCCGTCAGGTGGAGTAGTACTGGCTTTATCCCCAGCGAGAGCCATCGCGCTTCATCCGCAGGATCAGTCAGCGTGATTAGGTCGAGCTGATTGAAGAAAGGGGCTGTGAAGGCGCGAGCCATGCGGAATCGTTTTTCAGAGCGTGGAGAAAGTCGTGCATTGAGAAGAGCGACTGGTATGCCGAGTTCTTTGCAAGTCGAGATGCGGTTGGGCCAGAGATCGGCCTCCACCATGAGGAGAGCCGATGGGCAGAGACTCATGATCAATCGTCGTGTGATGATGGGGAAGTCGATTGGATTGGCAATCGGCTCCAGCCAGTCGGAGGTCGATCCCTCAAGGATCGCGAGCCCTGTGGAGGTCGTGGTGCTGATAAGGAAGCGTGATTCCGGATTCCGGTGGTGAAACTTAGAAGCGAATTTCAGCGCGATGCCGACCTCTCCCACGCTCACTGCATGGATCCAGATTCTTTGCTGACCGATCCGTGCCGCAGTTGCCCCATCGAAGATACCCAAGCGCTGGAGCGCCTTGTTCCCGTACCCGCCCCGTTTCCGGATGCGCACGAGATAACCAGGCAGAAGGATCAGCAGGATCGGTACAAAGAGCAGATTATAGAGGAAGATCGTAATCCTTCTCATGATGCTCGACGAAGGATCAGGATTCGGGACTCGCCATAATTCCGATCGGAAAGGATCTCCCACGGGATTGAAGAGGTGGAGGCGGTGAGTGAGGGAAGGGGCTGCCTCCGTTCGCATTCGAGGATGAGGAGTCCTTCGACACCGAGTGCCATTGGCATGTTCGGATGACTAAGCAAGTTGTCGGCCAGATTGGTTACATCGCCAGCCGCAGGTCTTGTATCCTTTAGGTAAGGAGGGTCGGCAAAGATGAGGTCGAATCCTTCCTCCTCAACATAGAGGTCCAGGAAACGAAAGGCATCCATCTGCTGAACAGTTGTAGCAAGTCGATCGAGTCGGGTCGATTGGAGATTCTTCCTGATAAGGCCCGTCGTTGGTCCTAGGTGTTCCACGAACGTTGCTGAGGCAGCTCCCCTGCTCAGCGCCTCAATACCAAGGGCGCCACTTCCGGCAAAGAGATCCAGAACACGCGCCTCGGGAACGCGTTCACCCAGAGAGGAGAAGATAGCTCCCCGCACCCGGTCCATTGTGGGTCTGGTATTTTTATCCGGTGGCTGGAGGGAGAGTCCTCCGGCCGAGCCTGCAATCACACGCATGCCTGATTCTTAGTGTGCCGGCTGAGGCATCGCCGGAGTCTGCTGCTGGGGTTGAGGTGCCGGTGCCTGGGGAGCAGGCTTACCGAAAAGACCCTGAAGCAGGCCGCCCAGCCCTCCCAGATTCACACCGAGATGAATGCCGGTGAGACGCTCGATAAGATCCGTCCTTGGATTGGAAGCTGGACCTGACACATGGAAGGTCACTTGGGAGTAACCCGCTTCGGGAGCAGGAGTCAGCTGTGATCCCAGCAGGCAATGCAGGCGTCCCGTGAGTTTTTCATTAAAGAGCAGTCGAGAGTCCAGATTGAGCTCTCCGGAGGGCTTGAGGGGGCCCTTGGCGGCAAGGATCAGGTTTGCCGAGCGCAGGAAGAGTTCGTCGATCACGACATGTCCCTGATCGATACGAAAAAGACAACGGCCCTCGGCGAGATTCAGGAGTTTTAGCTCATCGATATTGAGCAGCTGGCCGATTTGTTTCAAAAAAGCCACGGGTTCTATCGTGGCTTCTTTGCACCGAAGAGATCCCTTGCCTGTCATGGTGGCTTCGATTCCGATGGTCCCTGAAACAGTGAAATCCCCGTCAATTTGCCCCTCTGCAGAGGGCGATCCGAGGGAGGCGTCTCCAAGTAATTTTCTCAGACTGGCCGCGGAGAGTTGGAGTGAGCAGTTATAGTCGGGTGAACTTGGGGGTAGCCCGCATCGGAGAGCACCGGTCAGGCGACCTTCACCCATTATTGCCGAGATATTTTGCAGCATAAGAGTAGCACCCTTTGGTCCTGCCTCGGCTTGTCCGCTTGCTGAAAGATCGTGGACAATCAGGGAGTCGCTGATGACGGCCGATGTCGCCATAATTTTCATGCCTCCTTTTCCCTCATGTGCGTTCAGATCGTTGAGACGCAAAACTGGATGAGAACCCTCATCCAGAACGGAACACTCGCCGTGCTGGATAGAGAGGAGGTGGAGCCAGGAGGCAAGGTCAAGAGGGAGAGATGATTTCTTACTCTCAGGTTCCTGGGGTTGCTTTGCAGGAGAAGAAGTTGTGTTGACCCCGATCGCAGAAGGTGTGGCAGTTAGTGTCTGGCTGAGGAGAGCAGGAAGTTTCGGCGTGGTTGTTGTGCTACTTGAGCCTATTTTCAGGATGGCCGCCGGGTGATTCAGCGAGATGGCTTCCGGCGCGAGGTCGCCCTTCAGCAGGTCTGCCCACGAGATATATACCGTAAGTGAATCGGCAGAGGCCGTGGCAAGCTGTTCAGTCGGGGTCACGATGACTCTGTCAAGACGGATACCGCCCGCAGGATTCAGGAACACGCTCTTGAAGGAGATCGGAGTGCCAAGGGACGAGGTTAGGGTGGATCGGATCCGATCCTGGATTCCTGAGACTTGCAGGGTGAGATTCGCCGCAAAAAGCAGAAGCAGGAAAATCCCTAAAAGAATCGTTCCCATGAAAAGAAAGGGCTTGGCAATCGAACGCACACGAACAACTTAGGTGTTCTGCAGCAATTGTGAAGTGTGAAGAATCTCCTCATTATCCTTAATCCGGCAGCCCACAGCGACAAGGCGGGGCGTCTTCCCGAACAGATCCGTGAGGTTTCCGGTGATGTGGAAATGCGCCTCAGTAGCATGCCGGGAGATGCAGAACTGATTGCGAGGAGTTCTGTGAAAGAGGGTTTTTCGACGATTGTGGCAGCGGGAGGTGACGGGACCATCAACGAGGTGATGAACGGAATCATCTCCGCAGGCGGGCAAGACGTAACGTTGGGCATTCTCCCTGTAGGCACCATGAACGTCTTTGCCGTTGAACTAGGAATCCCGCTGCATTCCCTGAAGAAGGCTTGGCAGATCATCATGACAGGAGAGGTGCGACGCATCGATCTTCCGATCTGTTCTGCGGAGGGTGTCGAGCGCTGTTTTGTCCAGTTAGCCGGGGCGGGACTCGATGCCGAGGTCGTCAGGCGAACCACGAGGGAATCAAAGAAAGCCTTGGGTCCTCTGAGCTATCTCCTTTCTCTTGCCCAGGTGGCCGGGCAAAAACCGCCTCCCATCACGTTGAAAAGCCATGACGGGGCATTGAGGAATGGATCGTTTGTGTTACTGGGGAACGGGCGTTTCTACGGCGGCCCGTTCACGATGTTCCGACAGGGTTCTCAGGTTGACGGCCTGCTGGATGTTCTCGTTTTTCAGAGTCAAGGCCCCTGGGATCTTCTCCGCTATATGCATGCCATTCTGATGGGTCAGCATGCGGAACTGAAGGACGTGGAGTATTTTCAAACATCGTCCCTGGAACTCTCTTCCGAAGAACCAGTCCCTTACGAACTCGATGGCGAGATGGTCGGCTATCTCCCGGTGACTATTTCCCTGCGGGCGGGCGCTTTTTCTGTTCTGGCGCCGGGGCCAATAGCAGGTTGATTCCACATCAATCGGGACAATGGAACGCCTGTGCCGCTCACCTGTCACCACGATCCTATTCGGGATCAACCTGACGCTTTTCCTCTCGGAAGAGCTCTTCCGATTCTTTTTTGATTGTTCGCTCTTTCCATATTTGGCGCTGAGTCGGGAGGGGTTGACGGGTGGGGGATGGTGGCAGTTGGTTACTCATGCGTTTCTTCATGGTAACCTGCTGCATTTCGTCGTGAACATGGTGGCACTCTGGTTCACTGGCCCACTCCTCGAGGAGCTCCTCGGACCTCTCCGCTACCTTCTGCTTTATGTCGCGGGGGCTGTGTTCGGAGGGATCCTGCAGACCCTCGTGACACCAGGTAGCATTAATCTGGTAGGGGCTTCCGGATCTGTCTGTGCCCTCTTGGTGGGTTTTGGAACGCTCTTTCCAAACTTGCAGATCACCGCGCTTATTTTCTTCATCATTCCTGTGAAAATGAAAGCCTCCACACTCGGATGGCTCGTCATCGTGGCATCCCTGCTTTTCTGGCTCTTGGGAATCGAGCGCCAGATTGGGCATCTCGCTCATCTTGGGGGAGGAATTGCGGGATTTATGATCTGCTTTTTCTACAAAAAGCTGGGACTGGTACGACGAATCACCGAGCTACCACCGCCGCTACCGGACTAATCAGAGAGGCAATTCCACGGTCATTGTGGATGTCTTTTTCTCGACCTTCTCCTCGATTGTTTCCTCTATCTTGAGAGATTGCTGGACTGGTTGCACAGGAGGACGATCCCAGAAGTAGCGACGCAGAAGCACCTTCAACGTGGCGGTGAGAGGGACGGCCAGCAAGGCGCCAAGCAGACCTCCCAAGACGATCGTCCAAGCGAAGACCGAGATGATCACGGACATTGGATGGAGGCCGACAGATTCGCCGATGATTTTCGGAGAGATAAAGATTCCGTCCAGATTGTGGGCCACCAGGAAGACAAACAACACAAGTGTCGGATGCCACAAGTCCCCGTACTGAGCCAAGGCAATCAGCAGTGCCGGAAGAAGACAGAGGATCATACCCAGATAGGGAATTAGGCATAGGATCCCGACCATGAGTCCTATGAGGAAGGCAAAGTCGAGATGCACGATTAGGAACAGGGCAGTACCGACAACAGCTCCATCGATAAGACTGACGAGAAGTTGACCGCGGAAGAAGTGGATCAGGTAGTCATTAATCTCATTGAAGAGCGAGACTATCTCCTCCTTGAGCGGAGAGGCCCGAAGTGGAAGATAACGACTCCAATTAGCACCGATCTGAGGTGATTCAAGCAGGAAGAAGAAGAGAAAGACAGGAACCAGAATCAGACTGAGAAGGAATCCGAGGATGCCAAAAACACCCCCGATACTTTTTTGCAGAAAGGTCCCAGTGGCTGAAGCGATGGTAGGCAGTTTCTCCTGCACCCAGGCAAGGCCATTGCTGGCAAGTTCGATCCCGTAGAGTTTTATATGGTCGGGTGTGAGATCTTCCAGCGGGAAGACAGGTGTATGGGTGGCAATCCCTGGGGGCTTTATTTCAATCGTACTGGCTTTCAGAGCCGCCAGTTTCTGGAGTTCGGCGGCTGATTGTTTGGCCAGTGATGAGATGCTCGCACTGTAAGAGGGGATACGGCTGGCAAAGATGCTACCCTGATGCTCGAGGGCAGGAGCGACCGTGATGCCGATGAGTGCCAAACCCGCTGTGAAGAGGACAAAGACCACGACCACGGCCCAGGTCCTAGGGATTCTCCATCTACAGAGAAGACCCACGACGGGAGTCAAGAGATAGGCGAGCACCGCAGCGATTGCGATCGGAGTGAGGACCGGCTTCAAATAGCCGCATGCGGAAACGATGCTCCAGCCTGCGAGTATAATGACCGAGATGAATGCCAAGGCTGCCAGGGCAGTCAAGGCTGCCCAGCAGACTTTCTTCTGAAAAGATGTGGGAAGTTCGGAGTTGGCCATGAGGTATTAGTTACTAGCAATTATCCTTTTTATCCAAGTTTATCCAATGCGCTCCCAGTCATATGGATCTTTCCCGGAGTGACGACGAAGTCCATGGGGATATCATCAGTGTCGCATGGCACCTCGCCCACGATCTGCCAATCCCAGGCAAGTCCCGCCTTGAGCCCCCGAAACTCCGGGTCACCGAGCAGACGGTCGTAGAATCCTTTTCCTCGTCCGAGTCGTCCCCCCTTCACATCGAATGCCACCCCCGGTATCAAAGCCAAATCTACCTCGGAGAGCGCGGCTCGATCCCAGCTTTCGGGGTCCGGTTCTTTGATGCCATAGGAGCCGCTAATCCAGCGGCTTCTCGGGCTCATCCGATAGATTTCCAGATGATCCCCCACAATCCTTGGAAAGAAAAAGGAATATTCCGCTGCGGCGCTGATGAGCTCCACCGGATCGGGCTCCCACTCGATAGGAGCAAAGAGAAGAACAGAGGTAGAGTTTTTCCAGGCATCCAGCTTGAGAATATTTTTCACAAACGAAGCCTCGGCTCGCAAAAGCAAAGACCTCTCAGCGGAGATCATTTTCATCCGCTCACGTAGCCTTTGCTTTTCAGCAGTTCTCATCCACTCTTTCTATGACACAAACGAGGCGACCATGGTCAAAAAACTTCTCAAGCAAGGAACCGAGAATATCAGGAAGCGGGTTGCTATGCAGACCAAACCAAAGCCGCCGTCCAAGTCGAAACCTGAACACCATGTCTCGATGAAGCTCGGGGAGGGATGGCATAAGCGCAACTTCCTCACCGAGGTCATCATTCCCTCGCTCTTCTCGGCGCGAGAAGTTGTTTCCTCTCCAACAAAACTGCCAGAGCTTTCTCAACTCTCAGTAGGAGAGCTTGCCATCACGTGGATCGGTCATGCCTCCTTCCTGATCCAGACTCCCGAACATTCCATCCTGATCGATCCCAACTGGGCCAAGTGGTTGAAGGTTATCAAGAGGCTTAAGGAGCCGGGGCTTGAGATCCACGAACTTCCCGCAATCGATCTGGTTCTTGTAAGTCATGCCCACTTCGATCATCTCGACAAGAAATCCCTCCGGGCCGTGGCGGCTGATCAGCCCATCATCGTGCCCGAGCATGTCGGTGACCTCGTCCATGGTCTTGGCTTCAATCGTGTGCAGGAGCTGAAGCGCTGGGAGAGCATGGAGCTAGGCTCGCTGAAGATCACTCTGACCCCAGCCCATCACTGGGGCGCCAGGATGCTGCATGACAAGCACCGTGGGTTCGGCGGATTCCTGATCGAGTATGCCGGACGCACAATCTTTCACTGTGGTGACAGTGCTTGGTTTGCGGGATTCACGGAGATTGGAGAGCGCTCCAAGATCGACATAGCACTACTCCCGATCGGAGCCTACGACGCTCCGACCGGGCGGGATGTCCACATGAATCCCGAAGAGGCCCTACGAGCCTTCAGTGCCCTTGGTGCGGATATCATGATCCCGATGCACTATGGCACATTCCGGCTAGGATTCGAGCCGATGGAAGAGCCTCCCTATCGCCTGATGGGTCATGCCAGATCACTCGGCATCGATGAAAAAATCCGGATTTTGAAGGAAGGCAAACCCGCGGTCTTCTAGAACTCACAGGGATGAAGGGGATAGATGGACTACATCTTCCCTCAAAGTTATTCCCATAGTACTGGTTTAATGAATTCTTCAGATTCGGCGTTTGAACGTCTTGTTGTATCCCCTTCATCACCTTTATCCCTATGAGTTCCCTTGTATCTTAAAATTGAAAAGGCGCTGGCAATGAAACTAATGCCTTTTTTGTGAATTCCTAACAGTCTAAAAGACTTCAGTCTTATGCAGATTTTGCTACTTCCCGAGCGCTTTGTTCCAGGCAGCGATCTGCGCGGACTGCGCAGCGAAGAGAGACTCGGGGGAATCGACGATCTCGATGCCGGTGATCTTATCACCCTGCTTGATGGCGTTCACGACATCCTGATCCTTAGGGCCGTCGACGGCGCCGAAGATGGCATGCTTGCCGTCAAGCCAAGGGGTCGGGACATGGGTGATGAAGAACTGACTGCCGTTGGTGCCGGGTCCGGAATTGGCCATTGAGAAGAGACCGCCACGGTCGTGCTTGAGACCGGGAGCGAACTCGTCGGCGAATTTGTAACCGGGGCCCCCCATGCCGCTGCCTGTCGGATCACCACCCTGGATCATGAAATCAGGAATGACGCGGTGGAAGGTGATGCCATCGTAGAATCCGCGGCGGGCGAGATTCAGGTAGTTCGCTACGGTAATCGGGGCCTTGCTGGCATACATAGTCGCATGGATGTCTCCCTTGGATGTGTGGAGGGTAATGCGGATGTCCTTGACGGGTTCGGCGGGGTTTGCGGCTCCTGCGATACCGGGGGCCATGCAAAGAGTGGTGGAAAGGGCGAAAAGTGTCTTTTTCATTGGACTGCTATTGGGTAGCAGAGAGAGGTGCCAAAGAAAGCCAAAACACTTAAATCTTCGAAAGCTTCCAAAGTTTTGCGGAAAAACTCCCGAGCCGCCTCGGTTCCCAAGGCTTCCAAGACTCCCAAAGACAAGATCACTGTGGGCTTGGTTCAGATGCGTTGCGTCAGCTCTCCCTCGGAGAATATCAAGACCGCCATCCGCCTGATCCGTGAGGCTGCGAAGAAAGGGGCTAAGGTGGTCTGCCTGCCGGAGCTTTTCCTGAGCGAGTACTTCTGCCAGAGCGAGGATCACGACTATTTCAAGCTGGCCGAGGCGATTCCAGGGCCTACCACGAAGTCGCTCGGCAAATTGGCCAAGGAACTCGGCGTGGTGATCATCGCCTCCCTTTTTGAAAAACGGGCGCCGGGCCTCTATCATAACACGACGGCCGTTATAGAGGCCGACGGTAAGTATCTCGGTAAGTACCGGAAGATGCATATTCCCGATGATCCGCTTTTCTATGAGAAGTTTTACTTCACGCCGGGTGATCTCGGTTTTCGCAACTGGAAGACCAGCGCGGGTGATCTTGGTGTACTCATCTGCTGGGACCAGTGGTATCCCGAGGCGGCGCGCCTTACGGCCCTGCAGGGTTCGGAGGTAATTTTCTATCCGACCGCGATCGGCTGGCATCCCTCGGAGAAGGAGCAGTATGGGGAGAATCAGAAAGCCGCCTGGCAACTCGCCCAGCGTGCCCATGCATTAGCCAACGGCTGCTATGTCTGCGGAGTCA
>Ga0114958_10001278_pt1 | contig 20023 bp, 15 predicted proteins | sample C_130208_EF_Meta_FD_89577 | JGI IMG/M metagenome (GOLD analysis project Ga0114958, IMG submission 89577) | Freshwater microbial communities from Lake Croche, Canada to study carbon cycling - C_130208_EF_MetaG | ecosystem: Environmental > Aquatic > Freshwater > Lake | place: Lake Croche, Canada...
AAGCTTCTTGTGATAAAGCTTCTTGTGATAAAGCTTCTTGTGATAAAGCTTCTTGTGATAAAGCTTCTTGTGATAAAGCTTCTTGTGATAAAGCTTCTTGTGATAAAGCTTCTTGTGATAAAGCTTCTTGCGTGAAAGCTTTTGGCGTGAAGGAATTAATTTTTTTGAGCTGTTTTTGTTGTTTTTTTGCCAGAGTGTTTAAACGATCAAACACGGATTTATCAGTTTGGATTGTTTTGATTGTTTGGATTGTTTGGATTGTTTCTTCTCTTTTCGACGTAAACTCACTTTCCATTGCAGTCATAGACGATTCGCTCGTAATTTCGGCGATCGCTGAATCCAATATTTCATCCAAATCCGCGTCCGATAATATACTTGGGTTGATTGGTTCCGGAACATAATCCTCTACTACCTCACCCACTTCATAAGATCTTGGTTCTGGCGTAGCATTTTTTTTTTCTGACATATCGTCTTTTTTTTCCGCTTTTTCAAAAGGGCCAGAATCGCGCAGAATAGTGATCTCGTCTCCATTAACAATTGTTTCGACGGAAATTTCAAACAACTCGTCAAGGGATAGTTCTAGTTCTAATTCTAGTTCTGGTCCTAATTCTTGTTCTAGTTCTTGTTCTTGTTCTTGTTCTTGTCTCAATCGGTTTTCATCGCGTTTCAATATTTTGGTCGCGGCAGAAATAATGGCGGACTCGATTCGTTCATCTCCAATTTGTTGTGTTGTTTCCTCCGCAATTTGTTGTATTTTTGTCACCGCAATTTGTTGTATTTCTGCCTCCGCAATTTGTTGGGTTGTTTCCTCTGCCAAATCTGATTTCTCTGATGAAATTTCTCCCATTTCCTCCTTCACTAAACTTAGACGCTCTGACCTACTTTGCTCAATTATATGCTCCACAAAATCTGGTTGTTTTGACGTTCGTTCAAATATTTTTTGTTGCAACAATGACAAATTATACGGTCTTTGTTTTTCATCAAAGATGTCCATGACGCACTTTGCAATTGTAAAAAAACACGATTCAGAGAGACTCGTGCCTTCGGGTAACTCTATATGTGAAATTATTTTCGACGCTGTCACACACGCTTCACTGATTTGTTTAACGTTACCAAAATTGTTGCAAATAATTTGCGCACCGACAATATTTAATGCCAAATCCAGTGTTTGTTGCATGTCACTCGCCATTGTTCTCGCCTTTGAGATTGCGACGTTTAATGCGCCATAAACATACTCATGTATATCTTCACCTGGGTTAGTTTCTAAAAAATATTGCTGCAACTGGATCATCGTTTCTGTGGTCGCTTGAACATTTTCTTCTGTTACCGGAAACCCGTTTTTACCAAGTATTTCTTCAGCCCCTTCTTTTCGCAACCTCACAATAGTCGTGAAAACAGGATCAAAGACAAAGACATCGTCGGCGTTTTCGCCGGTAATTAATTTTGTCCCAATCACCTCGTCAATCATACTATCGATCCCAACAACCCCGGGAAACGTTTCTTGTAGCTCTGACAAAATTGTATTTTTGTATATGATTGACGCGGCGGCGTCATTAGTTATCGATTCTACATTATCCTCTGTAATTTCTCTATATCCTATTGCTGTGTTAACCGCATGTTGTATCATTTTAGCGTCAACATCTGGAAACTGTTTTTTCAAATTAGATGATACCTGGTTAATTAATGGCAATTTAACAGCGGAAATTTTACCCGGTGGATTAATAACACTACCAGGTCCAGGATTAGGATCATCGTGACTAATACCACTGCGACGTTTGCCTTTGATAACTTCCATTTTAAGTACTACATTATTCAAATATTATAATGTAGTGCTTTAAATGAAATACACAAGCAATTACCTTTGTGCCTAAAGTTTGCGCCGTCGCTTCGTACACCTTTTTTTGTTGCGAATACACCCCCTCTTTGCGCTGTACTTTCGTCTTTTAGTTTTAGTTTTGGTTTTACTTTTGTTGGTTTTACATGGACCAGAGGAACCGCTTTTTTTGGGAACTTCACCGCCTTTGTATGGATGTGTAGATTCTTGCTCAATTACTAATTTTTGCTGCTCGTTCGAAATTCTTCGTAAGAAAACAGGTACTGCTTTCGACAAAAACGCGTGTTTGGGGTGTAAATTGCCAAATTTCAAATAATCTCTATTTGAGTTAAACATTGTTCCACCCGTGACGCTTTCGTCATCGTACACAAACAAAACGACCGCTTTTAAAATAATTAAAACGTTTTTTGCCACCGTTTTAATTTCAGGCCCATTTATGTCACGTTTAGATTCAATTTTCATATTGCAGTATGAAGACAACTCTGTTATTAGTTGTTTATTTATCATAATGACATTCATTTCATTGAATTCTGGAATAGCGAATGTCACAATGATTGTTTTTAAGATCTCTGGCAACATTTTAAAATTCGCAAAATAGTGAAATTTTCCTATCATGTGCAATATCGAAATTGATTTATCGTTAAACAATGTCAAATTGTAATTTAAGTGAAACCCATATCTGGACAATAATAATCGAAACACTTCAAGGTCGCCTAAACTCATCGAGTGCAAAATTGCTGCACTTAATACGCGCTTCTCAGTTACATCTGAAAAATTAACAGAACCAACGAGGGGTATCTGCGCGACAACACCTTCTAAGTGCCCGCTTATGACAAAACTGTACAATTTGCCTAACTCAACATTAATAAGCGATATTGTTTCAATGCTTGATGCCGCCAAAATATGAAAATTTATTAAAACGCTTAAATCCATTAACAATCGGTGTTGATTGGTCCACCAGTTTGCAAAAATACATGTATCATCAGATGTAATTCTTTTTAAAACGAATGAATGCATGTCTTCCGCAGAAAACGCCTTTAAATCGCGATGTAGTTTGAGAAGCATTTCCAATTTGTTTTTTTCTAAAATCAACCTAGTTATGTCTTTTTGTGTCTCATCTTTTAAATTTGCGCGTTCTTGTATTAAACGTTCCAACTCCGCTTCCATATTCAGCATTTCATTGTATCGTTCTTCATTATCAACTCCTTTTTTTTTGTTTTCGTAATATTCACTTTCCAACTTATCGTACACTTGTTGCAGTCCCCGATATTTATCTGTTAATCTTTCTTTTTCAGAAACAAACTCAGCGGATTCTTCCTTCCCTGGGCGCGTTAGAGGTATTTCACCCAACCTTTCGAGAATAGAATCGGGGTCTCCGATGTCTCTGTGTCTAATAACCCTCCCTTTTTCTTCACTAGAAGCGCTTTCAATCGCGGAACTACTCATAGAGACAATCGCACCATTTGTGACGGGCGAATTCAATATAATATTGCGCGCAATCGCAGGTTCATATTGGGCATCGCTCCCTATAATGAGTTTAACATTTGATGGTCTTTTTTTTCGAAGCTGGTGCGCGCGCGAAAGCAAATCAAACGCGTGTACTAGATGATCTTGTAGATGATCTTGTAAAAAAGAAATTTCGCCGCGCGGGTTAACCATTTGTATAAAATTTGTAAGTGTATCGAGCGAACCATTCACTCCCCCAATCAAAAAAGAATACATACATGTCAAAGTGGGAATTACAAACCCGCCATTTGAAATATCATGTTGTTCACCGTTCATGCGCATTTGTTGCGTTTTAAAAGCAAAAATGGATGAAATGCTTAATATGGCGATATAATACGCGTGTTTGTTTTTTTCAAATAACTCGTCGAGCGCTGTCAAAATGATTTGTTTTTCTTCCATTGTATTTATTAAAAATAAATTCAAACGACCGTTCATGAAGATGTTGTCCTGTGTTATTTCATAATCATCACGGTTTTTGCTTATTTTTGCGTATTCACCAATTTCTTCGTTAGGTTCTGATATAAATTCTTTTAAAACAACTCTTGTAATGTAATGTGCAGCCGCATGCGCGTAACACGTCCCATAAGAGTCTTGTTTGGAAGTCACCGATACGACTGTCTCCAAACTATCTGGTTCAAGGGGTCCACTACTCGGTCTCGCCACTAAAGGCGTCCCAGGTGGCGTTACCGGCAGACGTTTTTGGGACAGGCAAATCGGTTCAACTTTTATTTCGAGAGATGAAACGGGCGATGAAGGGCGGGAAGATGGAGGCGTCGCGTTTATTTCTCGTGGTTCCAACCCTTCCAGTTCCGCCAACTGTTTACTATTAAAATTATCCATTTCCAACAACAATTCTTGAATTTTAGGCGCCCCAAGTAATTCATCGTACTGTGTTTCGACCGGATCGGCGACGCCATATATTTTAGAAGAACCGTAAGGCGCATTCCCCAGTCTTTTACTCATAATTCTTTTATATACTATGTTATTAAAGTATTATATTATTTATTCCCCGCTGCTGAAGGCAACACTATTTTCGTTGCATCCCACCTACGCCCCGCCGCGTTAAAAGCAGAATGCATAATCGCCGCAATTGCAATAAAAAATGCCAACCCCAATAATATGGACAACAGTATGACCCCTGCATCGCTTTTGAAAAAAGCACCTATGTCTATGTTCGACCCACCCCCACCCCCGTCATCATCATCTCCTTTGTCTGGGACGATAATTTCCCCCGACGAATCTACTGGTTGGCAGTCTATAATCACAACTTCTTCCTCTGTTTGTGCGGAAGGTCCCGACTTGTTGTAAAAGACATTCCCTTCATAATCTTGTTTCTCCCTTGTTACTAAAGAAACTGCATGTGGGTTTAGCACACCTTTTAGATTGTTTAATACATTGGGGTCCACATCGAACCCACCATTTAATGGGTTGAATACAACAAAGTTTACCTCTCCATTAAATGGTTGGTAAGGTAGCGTTCCAGTATAACTAAAAAAGGGCGCTTGGGGAATCAGTTTAGACATATCTAGTTTCGAAAACACTTGGGTGGTTTCTCCTGTATTGGGTGCCTTTTTCGATACATCCTGTATTACCTTAGCAATCATCATTGCGCTTTTAGATTGAATTCCTGTAGGAAGAATCGGGACACTTACGATTAAGGTGTTTCCACCCATCACTGGCGTATGTATGATAAGAAACTCGCCTGCCACTCGTTTCCCATTAAATGAGTGAAGAGAAGGGAAATAGAGTCGCATTTGGTCTACTGTGTATGACTGACCATTGTACTCTGCGGCATTCGTGTTACCATTGTCATATGTCAGCGACATGTAGGATGATTGATTCGTCGCGATAGAACTGGTTGGTTTGTAGTTGGGTGCATACTTGCAAAATTGTTCGCATGTACGATTTACTTCATTTTTTACAACATCAATTGGTGCAGTCGCCATTAAACTATACAAATAAAAATAATATAACTTATATTTTTATATATATTATATTGATTGACCTCTCTTATGAAATTAACTAAAGGGAAAATTAACAGAATGCTAAAAACGAATCACCAGACGCTGAAGAGACGCGATGTTGCCGCAAAACCAGAAGTACCAAATCATTTCACGCGGTTGAGGAAACGACCTCACTTGTTTAACAAAACAATGTACAAAGTAAAAACAAAGTAAGAACGGTGTTTTAACGTATAACGTAGTAAAGGTTATAACGAAGTAAGAACGGTGTTTTAACGTATAACGTAGTAAAACGTATAACATAGTAAAGGTAAAAACGTTAGATAAAAGGAAGATATTTAATCACGCTATTTTCATACATTGTCACCTTATAGGGTTCCTTGTACCCTTCTACATAAAGCACGTCATTGGTATAGACATTGTCGCACCCATACTCCGATGTACAACTGCGGCCATTTTTAGTCAGCGGCAGCTTGATATTGTTTTCCGCCATAGTATAGAACTGCCACTTGTCCCGATTAGTATAAAGAGGTCGCCCCATAAGAGACAGAATCTTGTTTGGACCATTGACCGGAGTTAAAATACCTACTTGTCTATAGGCAGTATCTACTGCCCCCACATTAGTAGATATATTGATCGGGACTGTCCCCCCGGAGGTCATAATATATCGGTCATCTTTTAGCGGAGGAACATATGGGTTCATTAGCACGTCACCTGGGAGGTTGGTGTAACCATAACTAGGTCGGATGCCAAACCAACCACCGCTACCACCAGAATCATTGGACCCTCGTTCGACGATGGTTGTGTCGTTGTTATACACCTTTACAGGAGCACCTGAGGATTTGAAAAAAGTGGCGTGCGCAATGTAGAGGACCAGAAGTACAATGATTCCTAACAACACTGTTGGCAATGGGATTGCATAGGTAGAGGAATTGTTGTTTACAACTGCAGGGTAGTATTTTCGAGGCATGCCTTGTTACATTTAGTTTACATATTATTATTGTGTCGCATTGATCGTTGTTCTAAATGTTTATTGATTATTTTTATTCTTAAAATTAGAGAGAAGTTCTTGTGCCTGCTCCATAAAAGGACCCATTTTGCTCAATGCCTCCGTCAAATTTTGTTGTTCTTTCATAAGCGTCATCGTTTCAGAAGTCAAATTTTTGATTGCGTCGCCATCCAATATGCTGTTTAAATCTTGGTACGCGCTATGGATAGAAGCGCCATAGTTTAATTTGTCGCGTCCCTCCTTTTCCTCCATAGGTCTGAACCCAGAAGTAGTATCTCTTGAGGACTCGACCGAAGAGTCCGTGGTAGTGGTAGGTTTTGTTCCAGAACCAGTTGTGGAGCTAGTGGACCCAGAGGACCCAGACATCTTTTTCATCATCATCATCTTCTTTTTATCTTCATCGGTCGTCGACGTCGAAGTCTCATCGGTTGTGTCGTCCGTGGTTGTGTCATCGGTAGTAGTATCTTTGCCCATGCTTTTCAGACCTTCGTGAACCTTGTTCATTAACTTGAAATTAGGCAGTAATAGGTGAACCGTTGTTAAACAGATAAGCATGATGACCGCCATATTTCTGCTAAAGTTTTTCGCGATGATTCCTACCAACGCGAAGACAACAATGGCGTCAAAGTTTTGTGCAAACAAATACCCTAAAATGGTGACGACACTGTACCCAAACAAACCATATAAGACATATGTATTGGTGAAAACCTTGTTCATCGTTTGTTCAAATTTCATTATTATATATATCACGAATAAAATAATATAAAATTAAAAATTGATTATAATGTTTGACACAATCATAGCAATCAAAAAAAGTTTTTATATTATTTATAGAATGAATTTATTAGATGAAGAAGAAGAGGAGCTGGAATCGGACTCTGACTCTGAGGAGGAAGAGGATTTGGAAGAACCCCTTTCGACAACAAACTTAATTGTATGCGAAATATATTCTTGTGCGATGCATGGGTCCAGAGAAAATGACGGGACCTTTTTGACCTATTCTGTTTATTCAGGGGACCAACACGGGATAAAACAAGCACTAAAAGATGCACGCATGATAAGACGGGAAAACAGAGAATATGCAGACATGCATTATGCGTCAGACCATTCCATAATACGAAATTACGATGTGCTACTAAAATCGGGTGCGTTTGTTGCACCCCAGATTGCAAATTGTATGTACCTTCCTAGTGGAGAACTTGTCGCGATTCTAAAAACATGTTATTTGAAAATATTCCAGCGTATGTGGAAACGATACTATAAACAAAAAATGGTGGAACTAGAAGAGAGAAAATCAATACATTACATTTTGAAGACGAGGTTATACAGAAGTTGATAACAGAACTTATTTACGCGCAGTTCTGCGCTTCTTAATGGGTCTTCGTTTTTTTTGTGTGCGACGTCTTTTTGCGTTCTTTCTGGTGACTTTTTTGTTGCGAGGGCGTTTCTTTTGCGTGACGCGCTTTCGGCGACCGCCAATCTTTTGCACTTTTGGATTCATGGTCACTTTACCTTTATACATTTCATACGCATCTAGTTTTTTTCCGAGCAACGGATCTGATTTCTCGATTTTTTCTAGTTCTTCCGCATCAATGCTAAGAGAACTTAAAAATGATAAATCCAAATTTGGATCTTTTGGTGTAAACTTTTGAGTCGATTCGTCAAATTTAAAATATTTTACCATTCTGTCGCTAAATGGTGTGATGAAATTATTCGCACTTTTCGAGAGCGTGCTTGCAATTGATTTTGATGGGTCATCTGGCGATTTGTCTCTCGCAACATTTTTAAATGCTTCTTTCTCGAGCACTCGTTGTTCCCCATCCAAAGCAGCAAGAATGCTTTGCAATAACCTTTGTTGTTCTATATCATCTTCATTTACGAAATTCAACAATTTGTCAATTTCATTTTTAAGGTTGTCGTACGTAGCACTCAATTTATTTGTAATGTTTCCGATCGCTTCATCCAACTCACTGTAACGTTTAATAGCAAGTTGTTGCGTTTCTTTGGACTTCGCCAATTCGACTTTAAGTTCCGCTATTTGTCTGTTTAATTCTAGTTGCGCTGCCTCATTACGCGCATTCGTTTCTTCAAGTTGCCCCTTTGCTTCTTCGAGTTGTCTATTTGCAACTTCAAGTTTTCCCTTTGCTTCTTCGAGTTGACCCTTTGCTTCTTCGAGTTGTCGCGTTATTTCTGATAATTCTCGTTCTTTATCCCTAGTTATCTGTTGATTTTGTTCCTTGGAAGCGGACAATTCGCTTTCAAGACTCGATATTTTAATTTTTAAATCGTTCACCGTTTTGTTAAGCGTATCTACTTCTCTTTTTGAATCTTCCTCTTTTGCTTTCGATTCTGCGAGTTCTTTTCTCAACTCTGTTAATTCTGCATTACGATCACTTATTTCTTTTTTTAACTTTTCTATTTCTTCGCTCAATAACTTACCACCAGAAGCGCCATTAGCGACTTCTTCCGTCAACGTATTCAGTTCTTCTTTTTTTTCCGCAAGTTCTTGTCGAAGCGTTTCAATATCAACGCCATTATCCGAGTTCTTTAATTTTAGTTCCCTGATTTTTTCAATTATGCGGCCGACCATTTCACCCCTCGCCGCAACAAATGCCGCCCTTGACTCGTGCACCTCTTTTACTTTTTGGGTTAAAGCATCTATCTTACTAATTATTTCCATTGCAGGTCTACTATAATCTACTTCTGGTCCTGACATCTACGTATATACTACCGCGATATTATTTGATACTCCTGAAATTACTCTTTAATCAGTTCATCCAGTTCTTTCCTCATATAGTCCAGTTCTTTCAAGACATTTTGCTGATCCAGTTCCGCCTTCTGGATATCCTGATCTGTTAACCCCCCTTCTCTTATCAATGTATCTAAATGTTTTTGTATCAAGTTCATCGAATCCAGCTGCATTTGTTTGGTTTTCAGTATCGCGTGATGGTATTTTTGATACCCTTGTTTGACTAGTGCTAAATACTCATTCTCTTTTACTGTCCGGTTCAAAAACTGGCGTTTGCTAAACAAAATTTGCTTTTTCTGATCAATTCGCGCGTCAATATCTTTCAACACCTGGTCTCTTCGTGTTAGTTCATCTATTACTCTACTATCGTTTGCAACAATACCATCGTTTGCAACACCGTAATCCTCTTCTCTTAAATCAACTTCTTGGAACCTCGACAAGATAAAAGGCACGTTCATCGATTAATTATTATAACAAGTTATTATTAATATCTTTTTTGTAAGATGGTTTTTTTGTAAGATGGGTTTTACTGCGCTTTACATTGCGACATAACCTGTAAGCGCGTTACAAGTGTGTGTTTGTGTGTGTGTGTCTCTACAGCACAATCCATCTTATAAAAAATCCTATTAAACACATATTTATAAAATATATAATCTCTCATAATATTAATATCAAAGATATATCTAGGATGTCTAAAAACAATACCGAACCTCTTCTAACGCCAGACGATAATCGCTTTGTAATGTTTCCGATAAAAGATAAAGAGATCTGGCAAATGTATAAAAAGCAGGTCGCCTGTTTTTGGACCGCAGAAGAGATCGATCTATCCCAGGATGTCACCGATTGGGCAAAACTAGACGAGAATGATAAGCATTTTATCTCGATGATCCTCGCCTTTTTCGCTGCATCCGATGGCGTGGTTCTAGAGAATTTGGCATTACGTTTTTTTGGCGACGTCCAGTTAGCGGAAGCCCGTGCCTTCTATGGGTTTCAGATCGCGATGGAGAACTGTCATTCCGAGACATACAGTCTGCTCATTGAAACACTGATTAAAAACGAAGAGGTCAAGTCCAAATTGTTCAACGCGATTGATTGTTACCCCTGTATCAAAAAGAAGTCAGATTGGGCACAAAAGTGGATCCATGACAAGCGTAGTTCGTTTGCTACTAGATTGGTCGCCTTTGCATGTGTCGAAGGCATCTTTTTCTCAGGCGCATTTTGCAGCATCTATTGGGTAAAGAAGCGTGGGTTGATGCCTGGACTTACTTTCTCGAACGAGCTCATTTCCAGAGATGAGGCCCTGCACACCGAGTTCGCTATTCTGCTTCACAACAAACTAAACAAAAAATTGTCCCAGAAAAAGATACACGAGATCATAAAAGATGCGGTGGATATCGAGACCGAGTTTATATGCGAATCGCTGCCCTGTCGATTGATAGGGATGAATTCTATGATGATGATGCAGTATATTCAATTTGTTGCAGACAGGTTGTGCTTGCAACTTGGGGCAGACAAGTTATATGGCGTATCAAACCCGTTTGACTTTATGGAGTCAATCTCGTTGGAGTGCAAAACAAACTTTTTCGAGAAACGCGTGGCGGATTATGCGCTGGCGACCAAGACGCATGGGGAGGATGCATTCGGGTTCGCAGAGGATTTTTGAAAAGGTTGGCGCAACAATATAGTATAATATGTAACAATATAGTATATTATGTAATAATATAGTAGATGTCTCTTCCTCAGATTTTTGCGCTTTCAGTGGCAGAAATTGTCGGAGATTTTGGGTTCAAACAATTTGCAAACCACGGAGGAGTTAAACCGTTAGCAATAGGAATTGTTGGTTATATTGGTGTGATAATATCGTTAATCATTTCATTGCAAGGATCATCTGTTATGTTTGTCAATGCGGCCTGGGACGGTGTCAGCTCATTATTAGAAGGCGCATGTGCCTTTGTATTTTTAGGAGAACGTTTTCATAACTACATGCAGTATGTAGGTGCGCTTCTCATTGGGTTGGGTTTATTCCTCATCAAAATACCCAAGTCAAAATCGCACCCATTTCATATACCAGCGTTGTAGGTATAATCTGCGTCATAATCTATTAATATTAATACTATAATACTAATATTAATACTATAATACTAATATTAATATAAATACTAATATTAATACTAATAATTCGTTCTGTATGTTTCCAGTAATTGTCTGTATCGCGAAAAAAGAGCACGATTACATCGAAGAATTCGTGAAATATCATTTGAAATTAGGGTTCAAATATATCTTTTTGTATGACAACGAAGATGTACCTACTTACGAAAAGTTCCTTGAAAAGTACAAAAACAATTTAAAAGTGATACATCTTCCTTTCAACCACTATGACAAAGGGGTCCAATATATCGCGCTGGACCATTTTGTCCATACTTTCTTGAAAAAACCCAGGATTCGGGTTACGCATGTTGCACACATCGACATAGATGAGTTTATTGTATTAAAAAAACATGCTAATATATGTGATTTTATAAACGAATATATTGTAGGCGATTGTCAAGGAATAGGGATGAACTGGCGTTTTTTTGGGTCATCAGGGAAAACAGAAAAGACAGATGAACCAGTGGTCGCCCGTTTCACCATGTGCCAAGAAAAAGGGGACAAACATGTCAAAACATTATTTAAAAAAGACGCATTTCTACATTTCAACTCCTGCCATGATGTTACATTTTCTTATGGGTATACCAAAACAACTAGTGGAGCAATTATCAATGGACCATTTAACGAGGATATTAGATTTGATGCAATACAACTAAATCATTATAAATGTAAAACGTTGCCCGAATTTAAATCTGTTCGCACAAGAATGCGTGCAGACATTAAAGGGGGAGTGGTTCAAGAAAATGTCGAAGAAAGTTTCCAGCATTATGATATCAATGAAGTAGAAGATCTTGTGGCGCGGGATTTTTATATGAAGATGAGGTGACGCCGCACCTGTTAAAAGAATTGTTGTTAGTGTTTCGTTTTCGCGTTTCGTTTCACCCATTCTACCTTATCTAGATCCTGCATCATTTTCTCATAATTTGTATACTTTTGCTCAATATCGCTATGCCCCTCTTTTTGTACTACTGTAAGCGGTGTGATAAGCAACCACCTATCTTTTGATTGTAGTTGTGCCCAGAACGCATCGATCGCATACAATTGGGGTTTTTCTAGATTAGAGACAAATAGGTGAATCCCTTCTTGAATATTTTGAATTAGTTTGGGCATATATGCTCGCTTTACTAGATAACCTGTTGTCGTTAAACATCTGGTTATTTTGATACAACTGTCGTTGATTATTTTATGAGGCGGAACATTGTTTCCTGCAAGTAAGATAACATCCCAGTTGTCTTCGACACTTTGTAGACATTTGTTAAACTGGGTAATAAACAAGGCGGGGTCCAAAAAAAGGATATCGTCTTCGCATATCAGGACATGGTCCCAACCATTGTTTAATGCAAGTTGTAGACACTTTAAGTGACTGACAGAACAACCGAGGGCGCCACCTTGGCGCAACTTGATCGCGTCAAACCGTTGGGCGAATGGGGATAGACCGACTAGGGTCATTTGCTGCAATATGTGCTCGTGGCGATCAGTGCGCTCGGCGAGGTTGATGTATAATACATGGAGGATATCGGTGATAGATTTCAACATATTTTGGGGTTGTTTACTTTATGTATTGTGAAATATGGCGAATATTATAAAATATGTTGAGATCTCTTTATGTGAGTTTTAGTCAACTCGTTTTATAACGCAAAAGCGTTATCGTCGGGTTTTCTTGCGATCATTGTAGTGGTTCTTCTTATTCTTTTTCTTTTTCTCGCTTTTCTTGTTATTACCGTTATTGTTCTTGTTCTTATCCTTATTCTTCTTGTTCTTATTCTTGGTGACACGTTTCAAAGGGGTGGTCGATGCGCGCTTTTTCGTTTTCTTGGGTTTGATTGCATCACGGTTCGCGCGACGACCCTTGCCGCCGATGTGGGTATCAGGGTGCAATGATTTGAACCGCTCTTGAACTTCTGCGAGTTGTTCTTCGGTTTTTATGGGGAACATCACACGCTGACCTTCGTCATCTATTAACGTATAAACCCCATATTGCGCGAAATAAATTTTATCCCCATTTTCGAGGGTTAGTTCATCGAATTTTGCACTTTCGTCTTTTTCTGTTATTTCATAAACATTATCAATTTGTTTAAAATCGATGTTGGAAATTTCATCGACGCGCGATTGAACTAATAATGGAATTTTTTCAACTGGAGTTGGTTTTTCAAATATTTTAAGGGATTCTTTTTGCGCGACTTCGACTGATGGTTCAAAACCTTTTTCATTTTCAGATGAACCAACTGTGATCGCGCGCGGTTGAGTGATAATCGAAACGCCGCCACCTTTTTTAGGTTCACGCAACAATTTCAAAGGTTTTTCAAACCAAATATCGTAACGGTATCTACTGATGCCCCTCATTGCAAGAGTAAACTCTTTTTCGATCATGTACGCCAATGAATGCTCAATTCGGTCCATATTATCCATTAACTCTTTTTTCACGGACGGATCTTTCTGGGCATCAATCTCTCTTTTCAAGTTCATAAAAAATTCGCCATCAATATTAAAATAACTTATTAAAAAAAGTTTAATTTCTTCTGAAATGTTTTTTTTTAATTTTGTATAATCAAAGAATTTAAATGCTTCACTATTTAATATCTCTAAAGAAATTGGTTGAATCAGATTAATATTTTCAAAAATAAATACATCGTCGCTTTCAATAATTGTTTCATCACTATCATCAAGGTCATTTAACATTGGTTTGCTGAGAGGTTTTTGCAATATTATACCAAACCGAATTACACATTGAGGCAATATATCAATTTTCAACTTATCACACAACGAACTCCAAATCGCCGCACTTGCATTAGAATTGTTATTTAACACAATTTCTATCGGACTGCGAATTGATGATGAACTTTCAACGGTAGATCCTTGATCGCCTCCTGGAAGAATATTGACGTGTCGGGAATTTTTTTGAATTAAGAGCGGTATTTTTTCGTGAGTTTCCGATAAAATTAATGGACCAAACTCACGCCTTGAGAACATAAAATATGGGAAATAATTTTCTATGTTTGCGCATACAATCCCAACTCCGCCTGAACCGGCACCGCTGTCAATCGGGTTATTTTCAGACACCAAAGAACTCGGTGGAACTCTGACTCCTTTGGGCACGATGTCTATGGCGAGTACCGCGCGACTCATTGTCGTGCGCAAATTTAAGGGTTCCATCACTGTAATTAAAGTGGCGGTCGCTGTACGATCGGACTGCGTTTGCATAGACGCTGTTTGCGCATCATTTGATTTTGCCAAAGCGGTTGAAGATGTGTCTAAATGCACAAAATGTTTTAAAACCCCCACGCACACATATTCGCCGCATTGCAAGAAAACCGCTGCATCCGTTTTTCGCAAAATTTCATTTTCATATTTAGTTGATCTTTCATCGACGATTAAACAAACAAATATCGTGAGAAAGTGACATAATGCATTAAGCGGATAAGGTAATATATTTGACAATGGCAAAAAATAATTAAAATGATCATTTCCACTTTTAAAAAAAAAGTCATTGGTTTCCTGTTGTGTTTTAAATGTCCTTAATTGTTCACGAATTCTTTGAGCAAAAATTATAGGGTCATAAACTCCTGTTAAGAGTTCGTCGTAAACTTTTGGTTTGTGTGTACTAACGTCACTAGAATTTTCTAAAAAACACTGTTTAAGAACATTATCGTAAATTTTTTCAGCTAACGAATGCATATTAACACGTTGGGCTCTTAGTGAATCGGAAATGGCAGTAAGTTTGTCTGAATAAGTGGCATACGTCTTTTTAATTACATTGAGTTCATCCAAAATAGTCGAGGTTATTATAGTTGATATAAAATCCGATGCAGCGACCGGTTTCCCTTTAGTTTCATCTAGATCATGACCTATCCCATCTGGGTTCCCTTCGGAAGAGTCGTATGGTGACAATGATTTATAAAAATATAACATTTCTGAAGCATATTTTAGCATTAATTGAAATAAAGCAATGGAGAGTCTATATTTGTGAGACCAATTATTTATTGCTGCGTCTAAAAAGTTAACAGTATCGAATAACAAATCTTTTAAAGTTGCACCATTAGAATATGTCTCATTTAACGCAGTGCAAATGTCGCTAACGCACTTGTTATGGTCGTTGTGTATAAGAGTAAACGTTCTATCCATAAACTCATCCGGACTTTCATCAGGATTAGAGCGTATTAACTCATTGATGATGTCCCAGATTTGTGTGACTTGAGTTAACTTTTTTGAAACGTCTGACTCGTTGAATTTGGTGTATTTCATTCCCGGTTTAATTAATAATTCGACAAATTCAGTTCTCCCTAAAACACACGCCATTGCAAAAACATAACAAAAAAGATTACCAGCGCAAAATGGGACTTGATTTTGTGTGAAGGTAGAGTTTAATTTGTCGTTAAACAAACAGATTGCTTCTAGACTTAACATGTAATATCTTGCAATGTTGTCCCCACTTACACAAATATCGTATTTAAGTGCGGATCTATAGATATTCGTCATGCTTTTTAAGTCTAATCCTGCTTTTAACTCAACTGCTGAAATTCTTAACGCGCGTTCCAAATCATTCGCTAAGATTAACAATTTATTTTGCTTATCGGTTAACGCGGATCGTTTCGAAGACTGTGATCGTTTTTTAACCATTATTGAAATTAGGCAACGCAAAAACAACAATTCGGAATTGACGATCTCCATTAATTTGTTGGAACCATCATCATTTTTCAGATCGTCTCTTTTAAAAGAATGAGAACATAACCCAAAAAGATCATCTAACTCGGTTTTTTCAATTGTTTTTTTGCCAATAGTTAAATAAATTTTCGTGTCATATATTTTTTTTCTCGCGTCAAACATGCTTTTAAAAATTGCATCGCTACTAGTTAATTCCTCAATAATTTTTCTATGATACCCGTAATCCAACCAAGATACCGCCAAATTAGCGGAAGTTTGTATCGCGCTCATCAAAGATATTTTCCCTCCCATTGCCAACGATAATTTAAAGGTGCTTGCGTCTTCTTCGCTATGCGAGGTTTCGTTTACGTGAATGACCACTCTATACGGCGCCAACAAAACAGAATTGCAAACAAATAAATCCAGTTCGCTATTGTTTTCTAAAATGGAGATAATAGTCATCGGGGTTTTGCGTATGCCGTCAGTCACCAGTTTGTTAAAAAAAACTTTGTTTGCATGCACACTTTCTAACGCATCATTAAATGCCCATTTATTATTATCGCTCTGCATCATCACTCTTAGCAAATCTGGATGTTCCTTTATTTTGAGCGAATTATCATAAACATCTGAATTGTGAATGTGCGAAATGTCGATGTTTTTTTGCAATCGCGATATGTTTTCGTCAAAATTACCGCGAGGAGCATATGTACTCCAAGCTAAATAACTTTTGGCATCCCAGCCCGGTACTAGCAAACTAGCGCTTTTTGATGATAGTTTTTGTTTTATTACGCGTTCCGGAGTTATGTTATATTTTAGAGGAGGTTTACTAGCGATGTCAAAAAGTTCTTTCAAAAAATAATAGTATTTAATGTTTATTTTTTGTTGCAATTCTAGAAAATCTCCTTGGAAAGAAACGGCATTACCCAGATTTTTGTATATAACGTTACCACTACGTAAAAATTCAAAAATTTTACTTCGTTCCAAGTCTAATGAATGAATATCATCTGCAACTTTAATAACTTTAATCATTTCATGGATTTTTTTTTTCACTTTTTCATCATCAGTGCTTAGACAGACATTTATGTGATGCTTTGGATCGCAGTCATTTTTTGAACAGTAATCGTCCGCCTCATCTGTTGTATGAATAATCGCCTCCCCTTCTCCAACAGGGACAATAGACATTACCTCATCTTCTATCTGAACCGGGAGTTGTGTTGGATCATAAACATTTTTTTCGTTTGTTGTAAGATCTTGACTATAATCTTGACTACCGTAACCGGCTATCGTACCCATCGGATCATCTTCATCAACTTCTCTTTTTTCACTCATACTATCCCATCATATTTTTATTTTTATTTTTTAATCCACACATATATGTATTCCTTATATTTTTGACCCAAATTCTTTCTATCTGTCTCCCTATTTGGCGCTGTCCTAGAAAACTTATTTAGTTCTATTTGCTCATTGGCTTCCCCTAAAATGGGCACACACACTTTTTCGTAAAGTGGTTGCGGGATGTTTAAACAATATACAGCGTGGCCACCCGCACTTCTCGGCGTCAAATGTTTCCACGTTTTCTTAATAATCGGAATATAAAAGGTCGTGTCCCATTCCTCCTCAGTTTTGAGTGTAGACCGTGACGATGTCGTTTCCCCGTATATTTCTTTATTGTAATATGGCGGCGAAGTGAAAACCATGTCGTATTCAAATTGGGCGTAATCAATGTCTAAACAATCTTGGAATAAAAGTGTGTAATTGACATTGTTGAAATCTTGTTGTTTCAGAGTTCCCAGCATACTTATTAGCGCTGGTTGTAACCTGACATTGTTGTCAACCCCTATATACCTAGGCACATTCGAGCAAAACGCACCTACCATACGCCCTCCCCATCCCATCGTGAAATCTAGCACACACTTTGGCGAGTATCTCGCATACAACCTGCAGGCATTCGCTGGTCTAAAGACGTTTACACTGCCATAATAGATGTTAAACACTTTCTTGGCCCGGGTGATTTCGTCCAACAACGGTTTTTCGCGCTGAATATATTCAATTAGTTTCAGTGTCGACTTGTCCCGGTTCAAGTAAAACTCGCGATGACACCAAAAATCATAAAAAGAGATGCCTTGCTTGCACCTTGTATTTAGCAGTTCGCACAGCGTGAAATGCTCGACAAATTTGTTGCCCACTAAAGACAGCGGTTTGATCTTGTCGATATCTTCAGAAACACCTGTTTTCAACTTGGTCAAATCTTTCAGACATTCTTCTAAAGAATAGTTTTTCAATTGTTTGCATATATCGCGCTTTTCTTCCTCGTCGTACTTGTTGAAATACATCGGTTTCGATGATACTTTATTTTATATTATTTTCTGTTGTTTCCTAATGTTTCCTAATGTTTCCTAATGTTTCCTAATCAATTAATATAAAATCATATCCGGTGTACACTTGTCGCAATCATCATAGTATTGTCACGATATCTTTATTACTTTTATAAAATACATTATAAAATACATTATAAAATACAATATCCCCTTAGTATATGAGACCTTTGACAAAAAAACGCACAAAAATCCATGGCGCACTATCCTTGAAACATTTTACAAGGAAGAACCATAAGTGCTATGACCGCCAATCTCGCAACCAGACCGCAATTGTCGACTCACACCTACACTTGCGACCATTCGGTGGTCCCCCTATTCCGTTCAAAAAGATGATGAACATCTTGCGCAAATCTGGCGTCTTGTTCGCGGAAGCCGAAGGCATCGGGCAGCGACTTCCTACCAATTCCAAGTGCACTTACTATCTTGACTGTCCTCATGTTGACGTGAAGCCCAGTATCAAAAATGATATGGACAATGCGCAATCTGTCTTGGACAACAAGTTAGAAGGAATCGTACTCAACCTGTCGATGACATTCCCGGACCTGTCTAACCCTGAAATGATTCTTCCTCAAATGAAACTGCTAGAAAAAGAATACCCAGGAATGTTTAAGTGGGTGGGCGAAGTTAATCTGGCGAAGCAGGCCCTTTTCGACAATGGTCACTCCCCTGTCCCGATCGCTACGATTAAAAGATGGTCCCCATTTATGGCCGAGTTGCGAAGAAAAGGGTACCCCATGTCGATTCATTGTGATTTGGGAAATAACAAAGACCCTTTTGTGTTTCTTCCTTTGATAAAAGAAGTATTGAGATTATATCCTAAAAATAAAATAGTTTGGATGCATCTTGGGTTATCCAAGCAACTTACTAATTTGGACCCCCAAGTGCATACCGATTTACTGGATGACCTGTTGTCCAAACACCCACGCTTATATATGGATATTAGTTGGAGCGTCTTGCACAATCAGGAATTTAATAAGGCGCATAAAGCTCGTCCACCTTATATTGAACTGCTTAATAAATGGCCCAAACGGTTTCTTCCTGGGACTGATTTTATTTCTGCGATTAAAAATTCGGGGAAGGATTACAAGAAAGAGTTGAACATAACCAGCGACATATTGAAACATTTAAATGATGATGCGTTTCGCCGAATCGCGTTGGGACAGAATTATTTTGATATATCAAATACAAGCGCAAAGTATAGAGCGCCAAAGGTTTGCTAAGTCGCTACTCACAAAGTTCGTTTATTATCTGTCGCGCCAAAGCGCTTATCGCTTTGCGAAGCGAAAAACAGAAGCACGTGCAGCATGCGTCTTTATCCCAATGTTCCCGTGTTTGCTTATTCTAGAGGGTTTTACAGTAGCGACAGGTTTTACGACAGAGGGCGCGGTCCTAAGCGCAGCCGCTTTTACAGAGGCGTCTATCTTCGACGGGTGCACGATTCTGCGTGGCGGTTCTCTTAAATCATACTTGGTATAAACATCTTGTTCGTGTGCGACACTTGTTAAAAACCCGGTGGCATTAATAAAGTAGTAAACTAGCGTTTCTTCCTCGAAATCATTATCTTCTGGGTTTAAAGAATCTAAATCAATTGTATAACTTAGTTTATGGATCGTCATAAGACCATCAATCCCTGTGTCATGGGCAGCTCGCCATGGGTCTTTTTTGCTGATGACTTTAGTGACCCCGTCAAATATTTGCAAGATCTCTCGTGCGCCGATGGGGTAAAAATGACTGCGATCGATGGTTAACCCATGTTTTTCACATCTTGTTTGCAAGACGTTGTCTTCCATTCCCCAT
>Ga0114958_10001279_pt1 | contig 20021 bp, 8 predicted proteins | sample C_130208_EF_Meta_FD_89577 | JGI IMG/M metagenome (GOLD analysis project Ga0114958, IMG submission 89577) | Freshwater microbial communities from Lake Croche, Canada to study carbon cycling - C_130208_EF_MetaG | ecosystem: Environmental > Aquatic > Freshwater > Lake | place: Lake Croche, Canada...
AGGTTCGGAAGAATCCGCCATAAACTACTGTCATACGAAAGCAAAGATCGCAAGTGTCATGCTCGCGCCGTTTACGTGTCAGGGGAATGCTGCGGCATGGCTGGCCAACTGTCAGGCGCATGTCCGCTATCTGGAGGCTCATGGCGCGGATCCCGAGGTCTACATGGTATCGTACTACGCAGGCCAGTTTGAAGCGTATCCGGTGCTTCCTGAAGCCAATCCAGATGGATCGCCCGCCGCGACGATCACCGGCGTTGCCTACTGGCTGGTCCATCACCTCCAAGATCCTGTGAAATGGCCATAAGACCTATATTGCGCAGAACGGCAATGATCCGCATCCAGAGGGAAAATTCAATCCGCCAGCCGCATGTGCGTCAGTCGCTTGAATCCGCCGATGATATAACCAAGACAGACGTATGAAAGAGAATCCGATTTCCGCTCTCGCCGGAATGTTGGCCCGCTTCTGGCAAGTTCCGTGGAGGCTTAATTTCCTCCTCCTCCAATTTATCTGATATTCGCTAACGACTTGAAGCCGCCAATACGAATGAAGCCCTACTCCATCCTCATCCTACCCATATTCCTGATGGTTGCCGCCAAAGGCCAGACGACTAATGGACCGGAGATCGTCGCCAAGCACGCGATCACGCTCAATGCCCCGGTTGGCGAGCCGACCCAGTTCATGCCTAGCGGTCCGTTGTTGGGAAACGGGGATGTTGGTGTGATGCAATCCGGCCCGGCGGAACAACTAATCTATTACATCGGCAAGAATGATTTCTGGAGCATCAAATACCAGTCGCCAATCGCGGTCGGCCAACTCCGTATCCTGACTCCCGCGCTGCAGGGATCGAAATTCCAAACCGTCTCCGATATGCGCTTGGCAGAACTCCGCGGCGACTATGCCAATGGGGATGCTGCCATGACCTCCCGAGCCTGGGTGGATGCCAACCAAAACCTGTTGTGTGTAGAGATTTCTAATAAAGGAATCAAGCTGCTCGCCATCTCGCTGCAAAATTCCATGGGTGCCGGTGCTTCGGCCGTGCCTGCCAGCATTCCCGCGAGCTCCGTCCCGGTCAAAAATGGCTGCGAACAGTACGGTGGCGGACGTTGGTTTTTCAACGGCGAAATGGCGGATGTTGCTGTCCTCGACCGCGCCCTCAGCCTTGAGGACATCGAGACGCTCGCCAAGGAGGAAAGGAGGGATGTCCAAACCTTCGACGGGCAGGTCGGCAAGCCACTCGCCGCGCCGGATGTTTCAAAGGCGCTCACCATTGTCGGCTGGATCAAAGCCGTCACTCTATCCACCGTGGCCGACTACATCGTCAGTAAAGGCGAATGGAACCAGTCCTACAGCCTTGGTCTATCCAACGGTCACTTACGGTTCGCCATCGGCGGAGCCGTGCTGCAATGCGACGAGCCGATTCCGCTCAACCAGTGGATTCATGTTGCAGGCATCTATGACGGCAAGCAGATGGTTGTGCTGATGGATGGCAAGGTGAGGAAATCCACGGGATCCATCACCGACCGCGGTGCCGCTTTCCTCTATGAGCCAGAGGCTCCGAAGGCCGAGGGCCGTAAAATCGGGCTCGCCACCCGGGTCATCGGCGCCGGCAACCCCACAGAATTTAGTCTCGCCCCCGGCAAGTCCGTGGTCGTCGCCACTGCCATCCTGAGCGACCTGGATACCAAGGGCGCGAATCCACTGGAATCCGCCAAGGCACTTGTCGCTGGCCTGACGACCGATCAGATCGCCGCCAATACGGCTGCCCACCGTAAGTGGTGGGGTGATTTCTGGGGCCGGTCGTTCATCGAGATTCCCGACAAGACCATCGAGCAATGCTGGTATGCCTCGTGGTATATCATGGGATCATGCAGCCGCGCGGGCAAGGTGGCCCCCGGGTTGTGGGGAAATTGGCTGACTGTGAACAATCCGATGTGGTTTGGTGACTTTCATCTGAACTACAATTTCCAGGCACCCTTCTACGGACTCTATTCCGCCAACCACGTTGAGACTACGCTGCCGTTTTATGATGCCATGAACCAGGCCATTCCCGTCGGTAGGCAGTTTGCACAATCCAAAGGCTGGAAGGGAATTCATCTGCCCGTTTCCATCGGCCCATGGGGTATGACCCCGTATGGCAATGACTTGGATCTCGGTCAACGCTCCAACGCTGCGTATGCCGCGCTGCTCTTCATCTGGTATTGGCAGCACACGCAGGACACCGAATGGCTGAAAACCACCGGCTATACCTATCTTCTCGAAACCGCCAAGTTCTGGGAGGACTATCTCAAGTTGGAAAACGGACGATATGTCATCTACAACGACTCCATCCACGAAGGCTCGGGCCCGGACACGAACGGACTTCTTTCGCTTGGCTTGGTGAAAACCCTCTTCAGCAACATGATCCCCATGAGTGAGGTGCTGGGTGTCGATGCCGACAAGCGCGCCAAATGGCAGGACATAATGGCAAAAATCAGCGCCTTCCCGCTGCAGGAAAAGGATGGGAAAACCGTTTTCCGTTACTCCGAGAAAGGCATGGAATGGGGTGATGGGAATACCCTTGGCATCCAGCATATCTATCCGGCAGGTGCCATCGGACTGGACAGCGATCCGAAGCTCCTTGAAGTCTCCCACAACATGATCAACGCCATGAGTCGCTGGCAGGACTCCAACGGCGCATCCTCATGGTATTCCGCCTGCGCCCGCGTCGGCTATGATCCGAAAAAAATCCTTGCCGAGTTGAACAACATGTATGCCCACCACGCCTTGCCTAATAAACTGCTTAGCTTCGGTGGCGGCGGCATCGAGAATGTCTCGCCAGCGCTCGGTGTCACCGAAATGTTGCTGCAAAGCCACGAAGGCGTGATCCGCTTCTTCCCCTGTTGGCCCAAGGATCAGGACGCGCGCTTCGGGATATTGCGCGCCAGGGGCGCCTTCCTCGTTTCGGCGGAACTCAAGGGCGGCATTGTTACCGGCGTGAAAATCATCAGCGAAAAGGGTGGAGATTGCGTCGTTCAAAATCCCTGGTCGGACAGAAAAATCCGCGTCTTCCGCAAGGACCAGCCTGCGGAAAGCGTCTCAGGCCCACGCTTTACCCTCAAGAGAGCCGTCGGCGAAACCTTCGAACTAAAAGGAGAGTGAGAATCAGCCAACCAAGTGCCCCAAGCACCAATAGCAACATCCAAAATACTTGCTTTCATTCTGTTTGCCTCATTTGGGGGTAAACGAGGTATTCGCGAAAAAAAACCCTGCTCCGGCTGGACCCATTTTAAAAAATAAAATAACTAAAACTGACACATGAAAACAACTCCGATTCCAGTTCTCGCCGCATTGCTGGCCAATGCATTCACAACCATTCTGGTTGCCGAGCCAGCATCGTTATCGAAACCCGGGACAGATTCTCGGATCACTTTAGGCGGCGAAGTCGGTGTCGCGGCGGAATCCAACATGGCCCGCTTCGGCATTTCGCCCTTCGACTCCGTGCCCTGGCTTCGCGCCGATCTCACCGGCGAGAACGCCCCGGAATTTGACAAGGTAAGCGAAGGCGGTATGCCATTCCGGCCCTTTAAGAACTACTCCGGCGATATCTCGGGACGCTTCATTGAGATCATGGCCTTGAACGCTCAAAACTCCAATGATGTGAATCCCGCCTTTGCTGAACTGCTGAAAGAGGTGCCGAAACTTCAGCGGGTGGGCGGTTACTTCTGTGCTTCCGGGGAGATCAATTGGCAAAAACCCATCGACCGGACCAAGGATGGCGAGAGCAACCTGATGATGCCTGCGTTGTGGGGCAATGCGCGCATGCTCTGTGGGTTGATCGAAGCCTCCCGCGCTTTCCCAGAGAACAAGGAGATCCTGGAAACGGCAAAAAAACTCGGCGATTTTTATGCCGCCATTGTCCCTCGGTTCACTGATCCGGCGCGCATGACGGAATACATCAGCGGCACGAGCTATGCGTCGGGCTATGTAACCTGTTGGTTCCCTGCCATGGAAGGTCTCGTGAAGTTGTCCAACCTCACCGGTGACAAAAAATACCTCGATGCCGCCAAGGCCATCGCTGAGTTTTACAAGTCGATCGACCGCATTCCACTGGATCATTCCCACGGCATGCTCTGCTGTCAGGTTTCATTGCTGCTTCTGTTCGAGGCGACAAAAGACGCCTCCTATCTGGAACGCGTTGAGAAACGCTGGGATGAACTGGTTCAAGGCGGCTACATCAATCCGGCTGGCGGAATTCTGGAGAAATGCAAAGTGCTTGACGAGCGTGATGAAGGTTGTGCCGAGGCCGACTGGCTGCGCCTGAACTTGGAACTTGGCAGGGTGACTCAAAAATCCCGATACTGGGATATGGCCGAGCGCCATTTGAATAATCAGTTTCTACAAAATCAGGCGGCAAATGGTGGCTTCGGGCATCATAACACCCTCGCTGACAAGGACGGGGTGCGTGGCTTCGGTGGTAACGTTCTGGAAGCAACCTGGTGCTGCGATTACCACGGTCAGATCGGTTTCGTGAATCTCCGCTCGCATTTGCTAGAGCACGACACTGCGGGTCTGACCTGCAACCTGGCAGTGGAGTTTGCTGCCAAGGGATCCGGTGGCACGGTGAAATCGACTTTGACCACAGGTGCCGCGGCCGGCGAGGTGATGCGCCAGAAGATCCAGCTCGACGGATTGCCTGCCAGCGTGGTGCGGATCCGCCAACCGCAATGGGCGGATTCAGTGACTGCGGTTTCCTCCGATGGCTCGGCCTTGCCGTTGATTGTCACTAACGGCTATTGCTCCACTACTAAGCCAGTCACGAGTGTGGAATTCGTTTATGCAGGCGGCGTTTATGCGGAAGGTCGACGCTGCAATCGCCTGCCGAACGGTCCGGTTGAAGGTCAGTCGTTCGCGCTCGGTTTTGGCCCGAAACTATTTGCCGGCGCGAATCAATCCATCGCCTTGCCCGCGTGGCCCACCACCGTTGAAGCACTCAAGGCACAGGGCGTGGAGCTTTTTTCCTCGGCGCTGCGCGGCAAGGACTATCGATTTGTTTTTGATCGTTAAGGGATATCCATGAGGACCATCACTATTGCCGTCCTGCTGCTAGCGCCGCTGGGAGTGTTCATTACCGCCTCCGAGATTCAGGAAGCGGCTAAGGCTCCCACGCATGGTGACGTTGGCACTTGCGATGCCATTCCGCTTGCCGAGGCGCACTACAGCTTTGGCACTTCGGTCACCCACGATGGAACTGTGCTTTTCACTGAGTTCAATCGCCGTGTCATCAAGCGCTGGAATCCACTTCTTGGAACCACCGACGTGTGGCGCGCGAAACAGACGCCCGGCATGTTCGGCTTGTGTGCGAATAAGACCGGCGATGTCTTTGTTGGCATCGATCTGGGCGACAATGGAGACCCCGGCAAGGTGCTCCGCATCGGGGTTGACGGCACAGAGGCGCACATTATCGAGGGCATCACGCGTCCGCGTCAGTTAGCCTGCGACGTTGCAGGAAATCTGTTTGTGGCCCTTGAAGGCGGCAAGATCCTCAAATGGGATCATGAAACAGGTAAGAGCACCGAACTCATGAGTGCGCAGCCTCCAGTCAATGGCATCGCAGTCGGTTCCGATGGCTCCTTGTATGTTTCCGAATACGCGACCTTTGAACACATGGCCGAGGGCTACAGCCACCCCAAATCACCCGGAGTCGTGAAGGTGCTGAGGCCGGACGGAACGATCAGCGTTTTGGCCAGCGGCTTCTGGCGCGCACGCGGCCTCGCGCTTAGTGGATCGAAACTTTATCTCTGCACGGAGGCGGACCAAGAGGATCATGGAAATTCAGGCCTGCTCGTGCGGATCGACACGCTCAGCGGAGAACAGGAAAAATTGCTTGATAAGCTGGACTATCCCCAGTTTCCCTCAGCCGATGCGCAAGGGAGAATTTACTTCACCTTGGGCCGTGACAATAAGCTTATGAGGTATGATCCTGCATCCCCCTTTCAAGTGGTATCGAATCCTGATCCGGATGTGCAAAAGGCGACTGTGTGCGGCGGTCGAATTGTCTGGGCTCCATCGGACGATGGGGCGTGCTTTTCCATTCAGTCTAAAAGTCGCATGTTACAGGGCACTTTGCATCCTGTTGAAAATGCAGCGTCGATGGATGTTTATCTCGATGTGCCCGCTAACCGCTTCGATTTGAATCAAAATCCGCTCTATACCACCTTTGATGGCGAGCATCCCTCCCCAGGCACCTTTGAGTTGCCATCAGTCCAAGCCAAGTGCGCCTCTGGCATGATCACCGTCCAGGTCTTACCGCTACGATGCCACCAAGGGAAACGTTGGCCCATGCAAAATGCCGGCACTCCAAACGAATCGCCCGCGCCCGGGTTCAGTGAGCAACCTGAAGCCTTCCGCTTCTATTTTCACTGGAGCCCTTCCGAGAAGAAATACAACCATTAGAGACACTGTTGCCTACAAGGGTTATAAATGAAACACTTTCTGACAATAATTCCGGCAGGTTGGTCGCTGGCCATAAACGCGGCACAGTTCTCCGACCCGGGTAATCTTGGCTTGCACTTTGAAGCGCCAGCTAAGGAATGAGAGAGCGAGGACCCGACTGGAAACTTGAAAATGGAAACAATAATGATGAAGGATAATTTACAATGAATCAAATATGTGTGGCAGCAATGAGCTTGGTGGTTTTGGCAGGGCTCTGTGGTGCGGTGGAGCCGCCAAAACCGTTTGGGCCGGTTCCAAGCGTGCGCCAGTTGGCGTGGCATGAGCTGGAGATGTATGGTTTCCTGCATTTCGGGCCGAATACGTTCGCCGGGCGTGAGTGGGGTTACGGGGACGATCAGCCTGATGTTTTCCAGCCAACCGCTTTTGATGCCGACCAGATCGTCAAGGCTGTGAAGGATGGCGGATTGAAAGGCTTGATTCTGACCGCAAAACATCATGACGGCTATTGTCTTTGGCCATCCAAATTTACCGAACACAGTGTCAAGAACAGCCGGTGGAAAGACGGGAAAGGGGACGTGGTCAGGGAGATCTCGGAGGCCTGCAAGCGGCACGGCCTCAAGTTCGGCGTTTACGTTTCACCGTGGGACCGGAATCACGCCGGTTATGGTGAGGCGGCTTATGTGGAGTATTACAAGAATACGATTGCGGAGCTGCTGTCGAACTACGGGCCGATCTTCGAAATGTGGTTTGATGGCGCGTGCGGAGGGGATGGCTGGTACGGCGGCCAGAAGGGGACACGCGTTATCGACTACAACACCTACTATGACTGGAAAGGGATCCGTGGAATGATCGGGAAACTCCAGCCGGAATGTGCAATCTGGTGCGGCCAGTATCAGGAGGGCGGCAGGATCATCTATGCCGATTGCCGCTGGGGCGGATCAGAGGGAGGGGATGTCGGAGATCCCTGCTGGAGTGCGCTGGACAGCAACAATCCAAAGGAAAACTATCACCAGGGCGACCGTGACGGTGACGTCTGGTGCCCGGCCGAGGGCGATGTGTCGATCCGGCCCGGCTGGTTTTACCGTTCGGATCAGGATAACAGCGTTAAGACGCCCGGTCAGCTGATGGATGTTTACTTTTCCTGTATCGGTCGCGGAGGCAACCTGATTCTCAATATCCCGCCGGACCAGCGGGGGCTCATCCATGACAACGATGTCAAGGCGCTGAAGGAATTCCATGCGCTGATGGAGCAGACCTTCGGGAGCGATCTAGCAAAGCCGGCCAAGGTCACGGCCTCCAATGTTCGCGGCAACGACAAGACATTCTCCCCGCAGAACCTAATGGACGGCAAGAGGGAAACCTACTGGACCACGGATGACGAGGTGCTCACGCCCGAGGTGGTGCTGGAGCTTGATAGGCCTGTGACCTTCAATATCGTCCGTCTCAGGGAGTACCTGCCGCTGGGCCAGCGGGTGGACGATTGGGCGCTGGATGTCCAAACCGGCGGAGCGTGGACGGAAATCGCCAAGGGATCGTCGATAGGCAACTGCAGGCTGGTCCGGTCGACACAGATGATCACGACCGACAAGGTTCGCCTTCGGATTGCCAAAGCGGCGGCTTGTCCCGCTCTCTCCGAGTTTGGGTTGTTTGCCGAGCCGGTCAAACTGGCTTTGCCGCAGATCAGCAGGGACAAGACGGGACTGGTGACCTTGTCGACAGTAGCCGGTAGCGCGGATATTCGCTACACGGTGGATGGCAGCGAGCCGACGCTGGGTTCGGCCTGCTACACGCAGCCTTTCCCACTGGAGAGGGGCGGCACGGTGAAGGCTCGGACGGTTTCGGTGAACGGCGGCGCGATGAGCGAAGTTGCCACGGCGCCGTTTGACCTCGCAAAAGCGAAGTGGAAAGTGGTGGCGGTGAGCAATGATGCGTCCGGGATGAACGGCGGTGGTGCCATTGATGACAATCCGAGCACGCTGTGGCAGACCCATCCAACGGACGGGGAACGGCCGCCGCCGCAGGAGATCGTGGTGGATATGGGCGAGGAGGTCGAGGTGCAGGGGTTTACCTACCTACCCAGACAGGATAACTGCTTCCATGGTATGACGGACCAGTACCAGTTATTTCTCGGTGCGGATGGCAAGACCTGGGGCGAGCCCGCCGCGCAGGGAGAATTCGGGAATCTTCGCGCCAACCCGATCAAGCAGACCGTGAACCTGCCGGTGGTGGTGAAGGCAAGGTATTTCAAGTTCATCGGTACGCATTGCCTTGAGCGGAATCACATCGTCGTGGCCGAGCTGGGGATGATCGGGAGGTAGGGAAAGAGGAGTATGGGGATGAAAATCAATCAGATTATGGGTATGATGATCAAGGGTTTATTAAAGGAGCGCACAAAAACTTGGATGCCCCGGTACAAACGGATGAATTTACACGTGATCATGGTTCTGGGCAGCGGGTTGCTGGCGGCAAACGCGGGGCAGGCCTCCGAACCTGGCAATCTGAGCCTGCACTACGATACGCCGGCCAAAGACTGGGAGAGTGAGTGTCTGCCGATCGGCAACGGGCAGATGGGCGCGATGCTCTTTGGCGAGGTTGACCAGGAGCGGATCCAGTTCAACGAGGAAAGCCTGTGGATTGGAAACGAGGATGACACCGGCGCTTACCAGAACTTCGGCGAGGTGCAGATGACGTTCGAGAATGGGGGACCGATCGTCACCAATCCGAGCAACCACGTCTCGGCGGGCTCGCAAAGCGTTCTGGAGAGCGTCGATGGCAAACGTGAGACCAAGTGGTGCATGGAGCACGGTGGTCGCTTCCCCATCATCTGGCAGATGGCGATGACGGCCAAAGCGTCGGCGGTCACCTCCTACACGATCACCTCGGCCGAAGACGTCCCAGAGCGCGACCCCAAGTCCTGGAGGTTTCTCGGTTCGACAGATGGCGTTGCCTGGACGGTTCTCGATGAACAGAAGGATGTCCCGATCTGGTTAGACCGTCTGTCCACCAAGAGCTTTCCGGTAAAGAGCCAAACGGCTTATGCGTATTACCGTCTTGAGTTTCTCGAAACCCACAACGTGCCGCATTTTCAGGTTGCCGAGATCGCCTTGGGAACGGCGGATGCTCAGGGAAAGATCGGTCCCCAGAATTACCACCGCGAGCTCGACCTCAACCAGGCCGTGCATCGGGTCACCTATGAGAACCATGGTGTGCAGTTCACTCGCGAAGCCTTTGCCAGCTTTCCCGCCAAGGTTATCGCGGTCCATGTCACCGCCAGCAAGCCGGGTGCCCTGTCCAGCACCATCGCCCTGACCGATGCACATGAAAATGGATATTCGCTGATTTACAATACTCCACCAGTTCCCTCCACCGCCGAGAATTTCCAGGCTGAGGCCAGTGCCGATCCGGCCGAACTAGCGGTCCGCGGTTTCTTCCCCGGTTATCAGTATGATGGTGGCAAAAACTGGCTGCCGCTCCATCGCGAGGCCCGGTTGCGGGTTCTGCATGAGGGCGGCAAGCTAATGCTCCGAGATGGAAAACTTATGATCGAGAAGGCTGATTCCATAACGCTGCTGCTCGCCTCCGGCACCGACTTTCTGCAGGACCGGAGCAAGAACTGGCGTGGGCCGCTGCCGCATGCCTCCATTGCCGCCCGCCTGGATGCTGCTACGAAGAAATCATATGCTGAGCTGCGGAATGAGCATGTCCGCGACTATCGCCGGCTGTTCGACCGCGTCGAGCTGTCGGTGGGCGGCAAGGCAGTGCCAAGCGTTCCGACCAATCTACGCCTGAAGCAATACGATATGAAACAGCCTGATCTCGGACTGGAGGAGCTGATGTTCCAATATGGCCGCTACCTGCTGATCTCCTCGTCGCGCGAAGGCGGGCTGCCCGCCAACCTGCAAGGCAAGTGGAACAATAACAATGCTCCAGCCTGGCGCTGTGACTATCACACCGATGTCAATCTGGAGATGAATTACTGGATGGCCGATGTCGCCAATCTCGGCGAGTGCTTCCAGCCGTTTTCCGACTGGATTCAATCGATACGCGCTGTACGCACCGAGGCGACGAAAAAAGCGTTCGGCGTCCGTGGCTGGTTGCTGCGCGGCGAGAGCGGGTTATTTGGCGGCTCGACCTGGAACTGGACACCGGGCACCAGCGCCTGGTTGATGCAGAACAGTTTTGATCACTATGCCTTCACCCGCGACAAGGAATACCTGCGGACAAAGGCTTACCCAGCGATGAAGGAAGTCTGCGAATACTGGGTCGATCGGCTCATCACGCGGCCGGACGGCACACTGGTGACTCCAGTTGGGCTCTCGCCTGAACACGGGCCGGAAGAGGAGGCTGTTTCCTTCGACCAGCAGTTGGTCTGGGATCTCTTTTTCAACACCATTGAGGCAGCGGGTGCGTTAGGTATCGACCAAGAATTCCGCGCGCTGCTGGTCGCCAAGAAGGACAAGCTGTTGCCGCCGAAGATCGGCAAATGGGGACAGCTGCAGGAATGGGAAGTCGATCGCGACGATCCCAAGGACGACCATCGCCACACATCTCATCTCATCGCCGTCTTTCCTGGGCGACAGATCTCGGTAGTGAAAGCGCCTGAGCTGGCGAAGGCTGCGACCCTTTCTCTTGACGCGCGCGGCGTGACCGGTGACAGCCGTCGCGAGTGGGCCTTTTCCTGGCGCATGTCTCTGTGGGCGCGACTGGCACAAGGCGACAAGGCGCATTTCATGGCCGAGAATCTTTTTCAATACGGCATGCTCCCGAATCTGTTTTGCTCGCATCCTCCGTTCCAGATGGACGGCAATTTCGGCTATGTCGCCGGCGTCTGTGAAATGCTGTTGCAAAGCCACACCGGCGAGATCGAGCTACTGCCCGCGCTGCCAAAGGAATGGCCTAACGGAAAAGTTGCTGGCCTGCGTGCACGTGGTGGATTCACCGTGGACATCGAGTGGAAGGACGGAAAGGTCACAAACTATCGGATTTCCGCAAAGGATGACGGCCCGGTCAAAGTTAGGGTGAACGGCGAAGTGAAAACAGTTTCCGTGTCAAAATCATGAAACGATTATCCATCGTCTGGCTGTTATTCTTCACATCGGCTGCTGTCGCCCAGATACCTGACAATCCACACCCATTTCGCATTGGGTCTGATCAGGTTGGTGCTAACTTGTTTGGCGGTGAGATTGCGGCCGTGCGTCTATACGAACGCGCCCTCACCAGTGAGGAGATCAAGTCTCTGGCTGAAGCGCAACGCGACTCGAAAAGCTCCGTTCCCGGCATCGTCGAAGAATGGCTGAAGCCCAGTATGCCGCTTGGGTCCGAGCGGAAGCACGCTTTTTCGCAGGGCGCAACAATCGAAGCATGGATTCGCCCCGCCGCTGGCTCGATCGGGCGCATCGTGGACAAGATCACTCCAGGTGCTGCGGACGGGTTCTTGCTGGATACTCATCCGGGTGACGCGCTGCGCCTAGTTGTCGGCAATGAAACCATCACCCATGCGCTGCCGCACAGCGACCAGTGGACGCATGTGGCGGCGACGGTTGACGCGACTGGGATTCTCGTACTGTTTGTCAACGGCGTGCACGTTGCCGGCGCCTCTTCCGATTTCGATGGGGTCACCGTAACGGGCCCGGCTACCGGACCCGGCAAGCCGCTTACTCTTTGGTATCGCCAACCAGCGCGGAAATGGGTCGAGGCCAGCGTTATCGGCAACGGCAGGCTGGGCGGGATGGTTTGGGGTGGCGCAGCCCGGGAGCGCATTGATCTCAACGAGGACACGCTCTGGTCGGGCGAGCCGTTCGACAACGTGAATCCATCGGGTCTTGCCGCATTGCCGAATATCCGCGCGCTGCTCGTCGCGGGCAAAAATGTGGAAGCACAGCAACTCGTCGAACAGAAGATGAATGGACGCTTTTATGAATGCTATGAGCCGCTCGGTGATTTGCAGATCCTATTTCCTTTGACCGGCGAAGTGGCAAATTACCGTCGCGATCTCGATCTTGAAACGGCGGTGGCGCGGACGACTTTCGAACAGGACGGCACGAAGTTCACCCGCGAAGTCTTCGCCTCGAATCCCGGGCAGGCGATCATCATGCGCCTCTCCAGCGACAAGCCCGGCAAGATTGCGTTCACGGCGCAGTTGCACAGCCAGTTGCGGAATGCAACCAAAGCGGATGGAAGCGCGTTGCGACTCACCGGCCGCGCCCCGGTGCACGCTGACGCCTACGGTAGTGGCCAAGTCATTTACGATGATGCGCCGGACGGCAAGGGAATGCGTTTCGAGACGCGACTAACGGCGGTGAACGACGGCGGTTCGGTGAAAGTCACCGACACAGGCATCGTTGCGGAGAACTGCGACAGCGTCACGTTGCTTCTGGTGGCGGCCACGAGTTACAACGGCCCGCAGAAAAGCCCGAGCCTGGAAGGCAAGGATCCCGGCAAGTTGTGTGACGGTTATCTGGCCGCGCTGGCTGGTCAGTCGTATGGCACGTTGCGGGATTCGCACGTCGCGGATTACCGGCAACTGTTTGGCCGGGTTGCGTTGGATCTCGGCCATAGCGAAGCCGAGCTGTTGCCCACGGATGCGCGGCTGAGGCGTTACGCGGCGGCTGCCGATCCGGGGTTGCCGGCGCTATATTTCCAGTTTGGCCGGTATCTGTTGCTTGCCGGGTCGCGGCCGGGGACACAACCGTTGAACCTACAGGGCATTTGGAGCAAGGACATCATCCCCCCATGGGCGGCGAACTGGACGCTGAATTGCAACGCGGAGATCAATTACTGGCCGGTTGAAGTCGCAAATCTCGCCGAGTGTCATGAACCGTTGATCGATCTAACGACCCAGCTCAGCGTGGACGGCGCGCATGTTGCCAAGGATCTCTATGGCGCACGAGGTTGGATGGCTCACCATAACACCGACATCTGGCGTCATGCGGCGCCGGTCAGCGGCAGCGCAGTTTGGAGTATATTCCAGACCGGCAGTGCATGGTTGTGCCAGCATGTTTGGGAACACTATGCATTCAGCGGCGACAAGGAGTATCTGCGGCGCGTCTGGCCGGTGCTGGCGGGAGCCGCGCGTTACTATCTCGATTCGATGATCGAGGAACCGACGCATCACTGGCTCGTGACGGCGCCGGATACGAATTTCGAGAACTCCTTCCTGAAGCCGAACGGCGAACAGGGTTGCACGTGCATGGGGCCGACGGCGTCGATGCAGATGGTGCGTGAGTTGTTCCGGAACTGCGCAGCTGGCGGGAGGGTCTTGGGCGTGGACGCGGGGTTGCGCGCGGAGATCGAAAAAGCCCTGCCACGACTGGCGCCGATGCAAATCAGTCCGACGACCGGCGAGTTGCAGGAATGGGTCGAAGACTGGCAGCGCACGGCGGAGTGTCAGGTATTGTCGAGCTGGGGCGCGATTTGCAGTGCCCAAATCACGCCACGCGGCACCCCGGAACTGGCCGCTGGACTGCGTAAGATTTACGGTGGCTCGAAGTGGTGGCAAAAAGGGCTGGTGGGAAGTTGGCAGGGATCGTTTCAGGCTAATGTCTATGCGCGGCTTCACGACGGCGACGCCGCGATGGCGGTGTTGGAAGCCCATCTCAAGACCCAACCGAACCCGAACCTGCTCGCTCGCTTTACTCCCTTTTGCGATTTTCAAATCGACGGCAACATGGGCCACACAGCTGCTATTGCTGAAATGTTACTTCAGAGTCAGTCAGGCGAAATCGAGCTCCTGCCCGCGCTGCCAAAGGCATGGCCTAACGGAAAAGTAACCGGCCTGCGCGCTCGAGGTGGCTTCACCGTGGATATCGAGTGGAAGGACGGCAAGGTCACGAATCTTCACATCGCGTCGTCGATGCCGCAGGAAGTGAATGTCCGTGTAAACGGCGAATTGAAAACAGTGAAAGCAGAGAATCAATGAGTATCCGGAGGATTACACCAATTCATCGTGAGAGGCAACTCGCCAATCTTCAGCCATTGGAAAAAAACGGAGTAGTCATGATGCACGACTTCACAATCTTCAAGGCGCTGCCACAGACCTCGCCGGGATCGGACCATGCTGATGTTCGACTGTTTGCCGTTTTGGGCGACCACGTTGCTTTGCGACCAAAAAATATTATGAAAAAGCTATTTGATGTCAATATCTCCGTGGCCATGCTTTGTGCTGGTTTGCAGCTCGCCTCGATTGACGATGTTGATGCGGCGGAGCCACCGCACAGCGAAGAACCAGGACTTGTTGGGTGCTGGAGCTTCGATGAGGGAGATGGAATTGCCGTCAAAGACAGTTCCAAAAGCGGACATGACGGGGCTATTTCCGGGGCTAAGCGGGTAAAAGGAATAGACGGGAGCGCCCTGGAATTCAACGGGGTGAGTGATTTCGTCAATGTAAGTAGCCCGGGAAGCGGACTTGTCGATAAGGCGGTGACCGTTGAAGCATGGATCCAGTCAGCAGGAAACAATGTTAACGCCAATCTCGTTTTTGCCGGACCCGAGAGCCTTGATTTCGGCATCTGGATTCAGGGAGGCAGATTCTTCGCTGGTATCTGGAATTCCGATGGCGCTCAATGTTCCGCAGTTTCCCCAAGCGGCCCGAATCCGGGTCAGTGGTATCATGTTGCAATGACCTGTGATTTCAATGCGGATAAGACCGTAAAATTTTACATAGACGGAAAATTGATATGCACAAACCCGGCGACCGGAACAGCAATAAGGTCGTCTCACACAACTATCGACATTGGTGGACGGACGCCAAATTCATCCTATTTCAATGGCATCATCGATGATGTGAAAATATATAACCGGGCGCTGAGCGAAGAAGAGATCAGGAAGCCACACGAGGAGAATTTGAAAAGGAAAGCGGATGAAATAGATGCCGCCGCGTACAAAAACAGTCCGTGGATATGGACGGAGAATCCCGAGAATCTCACCGCATACTTCCGCAAGTCGTTCACAGCAACGGACCTCACCGGGAAAAAAGTTTTCATGGTTTGTGACGGAGGCCATTACCAGGTGTTCCTGAACGGAAAGGCCGTCGTACCTGGCCAGGATTACTCCGAGGCGCAAATAATAGATATTACCAATGTGTTGAAAACTGGCGAGAATGTGATTGCCGCCCAAGTGACGAAAGATGGCGGAAACTCCGGATTCTTTGTCTATGTGGGATATCCCAACAAGGAATCGCCTGGTGGAAATGAGATGCTGACCAGTGGTGACGGGATGAAGTGCAGTTCGGATTCATTCAAGGATTGGCATCTGCGAGAGTTTGATGATTCCAAGTGGACGAAAAGCCCGAAGCTTTCAGACTTTAACAACAGACTTGCGATCGATAGAAATTTTCCGGATCTCGGGAGCCTTTCTCATCATTCAGGCAGCCTGGCACCTCCGGAAATTGAAGGAGGAAACACGATGCAGTTTTCGAACGACGGCCTGACGCTTATTCTGCAACATGGCGGGAAGAAGCATAACTTCTGGGTCGAAGACAGTGTAACGCATGAAAATTGGTCCATGCCGGGCCCTCCATTTTTGATTGACGATCAGGTTTCCGCATGGGACGGCGGAGTGAGCTGTGATAAAATCGAAAACGGATTCAAAGTGACATCTACCGGTTTTGAAAAGTATCCGGGGCTGGTCATCTCATACACGCTGGTTCTAAGAAATCGAACTTTGGAAGTAACGCTTGACCCTATCCAGTTTCCCTCCGAAAAAAAGAATCTGACACTGTCATTCCCTCTCGATTTCGGTTCTGCCAGAGCAGGCGAGGAAGGATACATCGTGAGCTCGATAGGCAATTATGATTCGAGAGAAGGGCGTATGTTTCCTCTTGGTATGGATGTCGAAAGATATAGTAAACCGGATGGTTTCGAGATCAGGGGTGAAGCCACACTGCCCTTGTTTGGGACAGTCAAACGGGGGCATCCCTGTGTCGCGATTATACCGGATTTTCCTGCTGCGGATTACGAGCTCAAAACGTTGGTGAAACAGAATGGAAATGGATACAAACGCCTCTGTGCGACCACTCCGATATGGAGTTTCGAGAAGGACAGAGTGAATGAATCCCGACATATTAGGTATCAATTCTTGGAAAAGGGAGGATATGTCGAAATGGCAAAGGCTTATCGACAGGTTTTGATCGAAACGGGAAGATACGTGACTCTTAGGGAGAGGGTTAAACGGCGCCCGGTCAGTAATCTTTCCGTGAATGCCAGCTTTTTCTGGGGCGCCTATTCCTTGAGCGAAATGCCGGCCTTCATGGCGAAACTCAAGGAAAGCGGCGTCAACAAGGCGGTTCTTCAAGTTGCGAACAGGAACGATTTTGTGGGCGGATGGAAAAGGTGGCCCGAGGGAATGACCGCAGTAAGCAGCACAAGGGAGGAATTCAAGAATGTTGCCGATGTCGCAAGGAAAATAGGCTATGGATTTTCACCGGTCGATGAATACTTGCCTTTTGCGGAAAGAGGTCAGGATTATGATGCCAGCTTGAGAGCCATGAGGCATGACGGTAGCTTTCATTATTTCGATTCTATAAAGGTTTTCTGGTTGTGCGACAGTCAAAAACTCAGGTTCGCCCAAAGGGACCTTCCGCTCGTAAAGGAGGTGATTGGGGAATGCCCCTATCTTCTGGATTGCGAAGGATGCTCTGTATATGAATGCTTTGACCCACGCCATCCGTTGACCGCACGACAGCAGATCCTCGTAAGGCGCGAGTTCCTGTCCTATGTCAGGGATACCATGGGGTCCGTGGTTTCTGAGGGTTCCCCGATTGATTGGTTAACTGATATTATCGATGTGGGACATGGTCACAGTATTGGTTTCGAAGTTTGGAAATCAAGAACCGGCGATTTTATCCCCCTGTGGTCGCTGGTTTACGGCGGATCCGTCATTGATCTGTTCAATAATCCGGGGGCTAAGGACGGCATGCTTTACGCTTCGCTCTTCGGGTTGAATGCAAGATTTAATGATTACCAGATAGGTAATACTCAATTGGAATGGCATAAGAGAGTCAGCGATGCGTGGCCTGATAGGAATTTCTACGAACTTGTGGACCATGAATTCATCACTCCGATTGTCCAAAAATCACAGTTTAAGGAAAATGGTAAAGGTGTGGATGTAATTGCAAATTTCGGGGATGTGGAATATCGGTATGGAGAACAAATTGTTCCGCCGCACGATTTCAGGGCCTTTGTTGGCGCGGAAAAGATCAAGGATCAATAGAATGCGATTGGCCCACACGATTCAAATAAAAATGCAATTATTGTCTGTAAAAACAGATTCACTCGCACTCGCAGCTCAGCTACCATCCTGATGGCGAGGCGATCGTCTGCCTAAACGGCGGCGGCGATTCCAATCGTCCGCTGTATTGCGATCAAACGTGGCCGGTTGCCTGTGTCGGCGACCTCCCGCAGTGGGGTGGCCTGGATTGCAATGGCATTTTCGGTCATCTGGATCTCGCCCTGTACCGTGGCAACGATGCGGTGTGTTCCTTGCGTGATGATTTTTGGTCAGTGCACCCGCCCAATCATCCAGTGATTTTTGCGTGGACTTCCCTCCACGGCGGTCTAAAAAGTGGTCTATGAAATGTAGTTCTACGAGCCAATCAGGAACCGATTACCCTGCCCAAGTTCTTTAATGATCAAGTGTCGCATGCGGCCAATCAAGGCTGTTTGACGAAGGAATCATGCAACTGGTTCTACGACTACAGATCTACGTTGATTGTGAATCGCGACAACATCTCGCGCTGTTGGCCGCGTTCGCCGAGTTTTGTGTGAGGATGTATGTCGGATTCCGATCGCAAGCCAACCAAGGAGTCCTTGCGGAGGCTGCAGGGGATTGGCCAGCAGTGGAGGCGAAAGTGATATCATTCCAAGTGAACGATATGAGTAGTTAGTCTGACCATCTATTATCAGCACGGTTAATCGTCCGTGTGAGGTTTTAATATATCGTAAATGGAATTCTGACCTACAGTGACAACGACGGAACGTGGGTTCGAACTGACTATCTGAACTGGGATGATTTTCTCAAACCTGGAAGTATAATATTGGTTCGAGTATCCTCGATAAATCCCACGAGAGTCTCTCTTGTGGATTTTAACCACCAAGAATGAGCCCATTCGTCCATAATTTCCAACAACCCTTTGGAGCCAAGATTGCCATTGAAAAATGTCTAAACAACGTGTCGTTTCGAGCTTGTCAAAAATTTGAAATTGTCGCTCCATGACCCGACACATTCATTCCGATTGCCTGACCGCTTTAATCCCACCTTCCCATGAACTCATTCCGCCGCCTATTCACCCTCGCCGCCGCCGTTTCGGTGGTTCCCAGCCTCGCACAGATTCCCGAGGGCTTGCAGAAGACTCCGCTTTCGACCTTCGCTGTGCCGCTGAAGCGCGTGGTCTGGACTTCTGAACAGGGCGTTGAAAATTCAGCGAATCTGCTCAAGCCGAAGTCGGGACAGGCGGTGCTGATCGAGCCGGAGAAGCCACTCGTGCTGAAGCCTGGAGCTGGCGTGGTGCTGGATTTTGGCATTGAAATTCAAGGACTGCTTGAGCTTTTCACGCCGCAGACGAAATCAAAAGACCCAGCCTCGGTCCGGATCCGCTTCGGTGAGTCGGTTGCGGAAACGATGGCGGAACTTGATGAACGCGGTGCTCAGAACGACCACGCGCTTCGCGACCGCACGGTGGTCCTTCCCTGGCTGGGCAAGACCACGGTCGGGCCCGGCGGATTTCGCTTTGTGAGGATCGACGCCGCCAAGGGCGGCCCGGAGGTTCAGCTCAGCCAGGTGCGTGCCATCCTCCAATTAAGGGATGTCCCGTATGTGGGCTCGTTTAAATCGTCTGACGAACGGATTGACCGAGTTTGGAAGACTGGAGCCTACACGGTCCATCTCAACATGCAGGATTACCTCTGGGATGGCATCAAGCGCGACCGGCTCGTCTGGCTCGGCGACATGCATCCGGAGGTCAGCGTGATCTGTGCAGTATTCGGCAACAACGAGGTGGTGCCGCGCAGCCTCGACATGATTCGTGACGTGACACCGGTGAAGGACTGGATGAACGGGATCAGTTCGTATTCGATGTGGTGGATCAACATTCATGAGGACTGGTACCGCCAGAACGGAGATCTCGAGTATCTCAAGCAGCAGCAGTCCTACCTCACCGCGCTCTTGAAGCGACTGAGCACCTACGTCGGGGATGACGGCGCGGAAAAGCTCGATGGCATGCGTTTCCTCGACTGGCCGACGTCTGATAATCCAGTCGCCGTGCATGAGGGCCTCCAGGCGATGATGACCAAGACGATGGCCAGCGGTGCCCACCTTTGTGACATCCTCGGGGATGCCGAGATGGCTGCGTTGTGTCGGACGACCGAAGCAAAACTCCGGACGCACACGCCGGCGTCGAGTGGGAGAAAGTCGCCCGCCGCGTTGCTGGCCCTGGCCGGATTTCGCGATTCAAAGGAAGTTTCGGCGAACGTCTTAAAAAAGGACGGACCGAAGGACCTGAGTACGTTTTACGGATTCTACGTGCTGAATGCTCTGGCGGAAGCGGGCGACTACCAGACCGGTCTTGATTTCATCAGCCAATACTGGGGCGGCA
>Ga0114958_10001280_pt1 | contig 19984 bp, 18 predicted proteins | sample C_130208_EF_Meta_FD_89577 | JGI IMG/M metagenome (GOLD analysis project Ga0114958, IMG submission 89577) | Freshwater microbial communities from Lake Croche, Canada to study carbon cycling - C_130208_EF_MetaG | ecosystem: Environmental > Aquatic > Freshwater > Lake | place: Lake Croche, Canada...
GCCCAAACCACCCCCAGCTTTACTTCATCCGAGCTAAGTGTTCGAATCTGCACTAACTACACCTAAGCAAAATTACTGATTCACTGAATCAGACTCAGGAACATCGACGTCTGTCTCCTTAGGCTGCATAGCAGCGGTGTTCTTAGCCGCTGAGCGCAAGAACGTGGCAGCGATGATCGCTCCGACCAGTAAGACAAATGCAGCCACGTGATAGGCGGCCGAAAAACCAGCAACAGTTGCTACCGGGAAAGGCGTTCCGTTGGCGCTCTTAGTGGCTGAGACGCTGACAGCGATTGAAACCAGGGTGGCTAGTCCTAGGGCGCTACCAATTTGTCCACCCGCGCTGAGGATTCCTGAAGCAATACCGGCGTTTTCCTCAGTTGTTCCGTCCACACCAGCGATGGTGAATGTGACAAAGCCGCAGGCCGCCGCAAAGGCAACCAGCAGCATGCCCGGCAAGACATCCGTGGGATAAGTTCCTCCAACGCTGAGTTGCGAGAGCTTAAGAAGTCCAAGGAAGCCCGAGATTAATCCCAACGGCATGATCAAACGGATACCCACTTTGGGCACAAGCGCAGAAATGATCGGGAAGGAAAACAAAATTACTAGACCCAAGGGCAAATAAGCGGCGCCGGTTTTAAGAGGCGAAAATCGCAAGATGACCTGCATGTACAAAGTGGTGGTAAAGAAGTACGTGGAAAGCACCGAACCAAAAAGCACCGATGCAGTCACACCGACAACGCGATTGCGATTCTTAAAAATGTCCAATGGGACCATCGGCATTGTTTGACGCTTTTCCCACAAAACAAAGACCACGATCAAAACTGCTGCTAGGGCTAGTTCGCCAACCAATTGAGGACTGGTCCAGCTCTTTGACCCCTTGTTGAGCAAGGCAAAGACAGCAGCACCAATGCCGAGAGTGATCAAGATTGAGCCGATGACGTCGAGTTTGGGGCGGCTGGGGGCTCGGGATTCGGGAACAAATCGTGTCGCGAGCAATAATGCGATCAAGGTGATGGGGACGGTGACGAAAAATACCCATCGCCAGGATGAGTATTGAACAATAAATCCAGATAACACCGCACCGATAGTTCCTCCGAGTGCACTGATCCCACCCCAGGTTCCCAGCGCTCGAGTCCTCTCCTTGGGGATGGTGAAGATTCTTGTAATCGAAGACAGCGCAGCTGGTGCGGCCATTGCTGCACCAGCTCCTTGCAGGAATCGCATCGCGATCACTACATCTGCGTTCCATGCCAGGCCGGCAATAAAGGAGGCCCCACTAAAGGTTGCGATGCCGATCATAAAGAGTTTGCGCCGACCATAAAGGTCACCCAAACTTCCACCGAGCAAGAGCAAACCACCGAAGGTCAAGCCGTACCCATTGACGATCCAGGCCAGGCGTGCTTCCGGTAGGTCGAATTGACGTTGGATAGAAGGAAGGGCCACATTGACCACAGTGGAGTCAAGAACTAAGACAAATTGCGCAAGGGCCAAAACCGTCAGGGCGGTCCAACGCCCCGGCAATGGCTGAGCATCGCTTGAAATATTTGTTGCGCTCACACCTGCTGACGAAGCTTGCGGCGACTCGTTCATTGCACCCCTAATCATTTTGACCTCTGACAGTGTGTCCTACTCACCCTTGGTTCGCGCGCCACCGGCCGGTCGGAGCGCCAAAACGGACATATCAACCCCACGTCGGAAGGCTCTAGGCACGAAATCTCCCCCAAAGTGCGCACTTGAACAAGTTGTGCAACGCTTGTTCTACCGCAATACGACCTAAGGAGCCACATGAAGTCGACCCGCACTGCCCTTGTTGCAGTCACCATTGCAGCTTTGGCGTTCAGCCTGACTGCCTGCAGCAAGAAGAGCGAGCCAGCTGCCGCACCTGCGACAACCACACCAGCTGCTGTTGCAAGTGGCCCATTCGGTGCCGCCTGCTCGGCCATTCCAGCAGACGTAGCCGCTGTCGCGTCGAGCACGGCTGCGGCCGATGCCGCCGCCAAGATTCCTGCCTTGAGCACGTTGGTGAGCTTCGTCGGAGCCGCTGGCTTGGGACAGACCCTGAACACAACGCCAAACATCACCGTGTTTGCACCGACGAACGACGCATTCGCAAAAGTTGATGCCGCAACTGTGGCTGCTTTGAAGGCAGACCCGAACGGGAAATTGGCCAACGTGTTGAAGTACCACGTATTTGCCGGTGACCTCACCCCTGAAACTTTGGCTGGTCAACACGCCATGCTCAACGGCGGTCCGATCACCATCACAGGTGCTGGGCAAACCTTCTCCATCACCACGTCCAGTGGCGGAACCTCAAACGTTGTCTGTGGCAACGTCAAGACCGCTAACGCTCGCGTGTACGTCATTGACACCGTCCTAGTACCGGCCGGTTAATCAATCAAGCTAAAGGTGAGGGACCCAGGGTAATTCCTGGGTCCCTCACCTTTTTCACGCTCTAAGCAGATACTCGCCAACCGTCATGAAAGGACACCCGATGCATGAGTCGATGGGTCATTCCAAAGTCAAAGATTCCGCGGTGAATCGTTGCGTAGTTATCCCACAGCACTAGGGATTTAGGCTCCCAGTGCCAACGGCATTGGAATTCAGGTCGGGTTTGGTGGGCAAACAAGAAATCAAGCACCGTGCGGGATTCACGCTCACTCATCCCGACGATTTCACGGGTCATCAGTTCAGAAACAAAAAGCATTTTTCGACCTGATTCTGGGTGGGTAGCAACCACTGGCTGTTCGGTCGGCGGTAAAGCCGCGCGCATAGCAAGCAATCCCCCGCCCATAGTGTCAAGCATGTTATGCAGTCCCTTGGTTGCTGCGTCATGAATAGCGGTCAGCGGTACGAGGAATTCCTGCCAAGCCGGCGAAAGGTCTTCAAAGGCCGCGTAAGCATCGGCCCACACGGTGTCACCGGCTGCTTCTGGAACATCAATGGCATAGAGCAGCGATCCGCGTGTTGGATTTTCGCGGAAGGAACTATCTGCGTGCCAGTTGATGTCGCTGACCGGTCCTTGATACATGTTGGGATATTCCTGAACCCACACGCCGGGCAGGCCCTCAATACTTGGCGCATAGCCTTCAGTTTGGATCTCACCAAATCGCTTCCCAAGGGCTAGGTGTTGTTCGGGACTTAGCTCCTGATCTCTGAAGAAGAGCGCTTGAAACTGAATCCATGCCTGGCGCAACTCGGCGAACAGGTCATCGTCCTCAATAGCTTGGGCAACTTGGACTCCGCTGATCAAGGCACCAAAGGTGCCCGTCATAGGTCGCGCCTTAAATCGAGAATAAGTCTGCGAAGTAATGGGGGTCATCTCGGTAAATGAGGCAGGCATGCACTAACTCCTTGATTAATTGGCTCTTGATCCACGGTAGGCGTGGGCCACGCCTGTGTCCACGCATTTGCCTCAGTTCACAAGTACTTCACGGTCAAAATGTGAAATGTAGGGGCGGTTCATGAGGCAAAAACGTCGAGCCTTTGCCACGATAGGTGCACCCACTCAGGTAAGGACAGCTCATGCTGGAAAGTTTGGTTACTCCGATCGCAATCGCAGCGGCGATTATCTTGGTCATCCTGCTCGGGCTGTATCTAAGGAATCGGCGCTGGATGCCGTGGAATTCCTACCAAGCTGGACCGGCGTGGATTCGCGGCGGCATTTACTTTTGCATTTGCTGGCTCTTGTCCTACTTCAGCGGTGGCCTCAAACTTATCCTCACCTCACCGCTAGCCACATCGGACAATCTCAACAACACATCGTGGGTTGGGTTCACAGCGCTGTGTGTTGGTTTTGTCTTTATGGCCTACAGCGTCCTTTGGGTGCGCTACACCGTCAGATTCAATCGCCCGAACAAGCCCTTGATGTCGACTCTGTTTGGTTTGTTGTGGGGATCAAGCTCTGGTCAACTCTTTTTGGCCACCTGGCTTTTCGCCACGAAAGCCGTTGCGAACATTGATGCGAGCTGGGTCAACAAGCCAGTACTTGCAGGCGTCATCGCCTGGAGTCTGATGGGAATTTGGCAGCCAAACTTCCACAACGTTTATTGGGATCACTACATCGCTCCCGAACATGACACCGCCTTGACCCAGAAGATCAAGGCCCTGGGATGCCACGTGCCCAACCTGGCCATCACCTTGCTTTACCTAGGTCTGTTCCACAACTACGCAATCTTCGTCGGTTTCCAAGTTATCGCCTGCATCTCAGCTGCCACCGGCATGCACTTCCCTGCACCTTGGGCCAAGTCCAGCGAGCTTGACTATGCGCATCGCACAGTCGGCACCAAGGTTCCGCGCTGCACCGGCTACGTCAGCGACGACTACACCACCGACCCGTACACGCCCTTTCATCCTGGTTGGACCGGTCCGCAGAAAACACCCGTCTGACCTACTCACTTAGGCTTTTCGCTGAAGTCTCTTGAGGGCTTTGCCGAACTCCTTACCTCCAGCCGTTTTGAGTTGTTCAAAGTCACCACAAATAATCAATCGATCACGCGCGCGCGATAGGCCAACATTGAGGACATCAACGGCTAACTCGCCAGACCGAAAGCCATCGACGGCCAAGACGACGGCCGGACGTTCTAGGCCCTTAAACCCAGCGGTTGTGCAGTAGAAATAGTCGTCTGCATCCCAGAAGGACTCCCAAAAACCATCTCGACCTTCCATCCCAACTCGCGAGACGTGCATGGGATGGCGATGCAAAGTGGTTAACACGGCGATGTCTTGTGGCCGCCAACCTTCGTCAAGTAGCTCAATGGCCAACTCGTCGGCTAGGTCGTATACCGCTGACGGATCACACTGAATGAATTCCACCGGAGGACCTTCGCCGCCTAGGACTTCGTTTCGCTTTTGACCAACAGTCCTGAGCACTTCCGCGATCTGAGTGCTGTTTCGAACGTTTTCATCAAGAGTGAGAGTGAAAACATCAATGGAGGGCGCGCCATCTCTTCCAAAGACCCCTTGATGTTCGTCACCAAAAATAAACACGCCGCCTAATTCCTGGTCCTTCAAACTTGCAAGCAGGGGCGGCCACCATGAATCTGCAAAGTCCTGCGCTTCATCAACCACCAACGAGTCGAAGCGACCAGCGTCCACAAGTTCACGTGCTCGCTGAAGCATCAACTGCGGAAGCGTTTCTTCCCAATAGGCAGGATCCCCATCAGGACTAATTTCTTCACCCCATAACGGGGCCAACGAATGAAAAGTTCCAATCCAGATGCGATCCTGAGCATCTTGCGACCAGTGCTGAACCTGTCGGCGAAGCCAGGTAGTCAACCCCTTGGAGTAACACACCAACGCGACGCGCTCTCCGGATTCACACAAACGCCGAGCCTGCTCAAGGGCAAGCCAGGTTTTTCCAGAGCCTGGGCCACCCTTGACTTCAATTCGACGATTGCTCTGAACAGCTTTGAGGATCTTCGCCTGATCTGCCGTTACTCGATCAACATGGTCTTCACGCACCTCCCGCCACATCGCGACATCGGCCTGCGGATCGAGTCGGCCACCAAGGATTTCGGCTGCAAGGTCAACATCTACAAGAGACGGGGTCGCCTTTGGCTCATCCTGGAGGTAACCATTGAAGACATCCCAAATGCGGCCAGCGGCACCTGGCAAATCGCCCTTGGTTATCGCATACTCCCGAGGCAAATTGGGGGCCTGGAGATTCTCGCTCCACTCCATATCCGGAAACACCACAAAGTGCGCACTGCGCACCCGCTGCCGGGACCACTTCGCATTGTTTTTTAAATATCTACCCACGAGGTATTTCGCCCGCATGACTTGGGTAACGGGATCCTTTTGCTTATCGCCATCGCGGGTTCTCTGCCACCACTGTCCGTCCTCGTACCAAAGTTGGCCACCTTTGACTTCGATGGTGGCAAACCCGGAGCCAGGAATGAGCGCGATGAAATCGGCTTCCCAATCACCGTCAGCGGCCGAAAATCGCAAACTGTGAATCAGGACGGTGTCGGGACTGAACTGCTTTCGCAAGAGTTCCCAAACTTGTTGCTCAGTGCGATGAGCCCACTGCGTGGGCCGCTCCGGTATGCAGCGAGCTGGCACGTGTCCCCCTTGGATCTACGTTCACACTGGCCAGGAAAGGCTAATGCCTGAAATGTCGCCACCGCGATCAGCTAGCCATTCGCGGAAGTTTTCCGCCCAGGCTTTGTGCCAATCTTGTTGAAGTTCCATCATCGAAGCAAGCTCAACGTTGGCTAGCGAACCCAATTCGACAAGTTTAAACATCACTTCCACGGCCGCCTTCGCATCGGCAACAGCTTCGTGTGCGGCTTCGACCTGCAAACCAAACCGATCAACCGCATCTTGGAGACGCTTCTTTCCTGGTCGATAGCGCTCAAGTTCGCGCCAAACCACCAGGGGGTCCAGGACCACGCCCGCCAACGGCAATTCAAGACCGTAGCGATGAGCTTCATTGACGATAACGGGCACATCGAATGCGGCGTTGTAAATCACTACTGGCACGCCACGATCCCAGGCTTGAGTGATCTCCAAGACGATCTCTTGAACTGCCTGCTCGGCTGGGCGTCCATCTCGTTGAACCTGTTCGGTAGAAATTCCATGCACGGCAGTTGATTGAGCCGGTATGTCAATTCCTGGATCAACGAGCCAATCGCGCTGCTTAACCACGCTATGGGAATCCATTTCCACCAACGCAGCCGAGACGATGCGATCTGAGACAACATCAGTCCCCGTTGTCTCAAGATCAAACCCCACAAATGTGGTTGGCCAAGCCACTACGACGTACTTCGCCTTGACAACGGTGGCAGTCTCGAACCCGAAGGCGCTGGTGTTGAGCCTCGAGCTGCGGCAACCTTGGTCAGGGCTTCACCGAGTCGCTTTTGAGCCTCCGCAAATCCAGACAGGTCACCGCGCTTCAGGGCCGCCTGCCCGTCGTCATAGGCCTGCTGAGCAGCATCGAGTGCTTGCTGAAGCGTGGTCCCAGTCGTGGGTGTGGGCTTGACCACTGTCGTTGAATCGGTCGAATTGGAATTTCCAGTATCCCCTTGGAAAACGGTTCGCAAGGCCTGATCGAGAGTGTCTTCCATGGCTGTGCGGTTACCAAAGGACACGGCCACCTTGCGTAGCAGCGGGAAGGATTCGGTCTGCGATGAACGTACATAGATCGGCTCAACATAGAGCAACCCGCCACCGACCGGAAGGCTCAGCAAGTTGCCGATATCGACTTCAGAGCCGCCGCGACGTAGGAGCGATAGTTGAGAGGAAATCACTGGGTCCGACTCGATGTTGTTTTGTACCTGAACAGGACCAGGAATGGTCGTGTTGCGCGGCAGTTGCAACACTCGAATCTTGCCGTAGTCAGGACCGGCTGAGGCATCGACCGACATAAACGCCGCCAGAGTCTGTCGATTATTCGGCGAGAAGGTTGATGTCAAGGAGAACGTCGGCTTCGAGGTACCCGGCATCTTTAGCGTCAGGTAGTACGGGGGCTGAGGTTGACCCTCACTGATCTTGGTCGGATCGTTGGGGATGTTCCAGAAGTCTTGCCCGCTGTAGAAGGCCAGAGCGTCCTGAACGTGATAGCGGGAATACAACTCACGCTGGACTTTGAACAAATCTTCTGGATAGCGCACATGCGCAAGTAGCTGTCCATCCAACTCTGATCTTGGCTTAACTGTGCCAGGGAATGCGGCTTCCCAGGACTTTAGGACCGGGTCTTTGGTGTCCCATTCATACAAACTCACCGTTCCGTCATAGGCATCCACCGTTGCCTTCACCGAGTTGCGAATGTAATTGACATCGGTTCCGGTTTGAGCTTGGACGAATTGCGAATTGGCCGTGATCGAGTCCGCCGTTGCTTGCCCAAGTTGAGTGCGCGTCGAATACGGGTAGCCGTTGGTCGTGGTGTACCCGTCGACAATCCAGACAATCTTTCCATTCACTACTGCTGGATAGGGGTCTCCGTCCAGAGTTAGCCAAGGGGCAACTTTTTGAACGCGATCACGTGGGTTTCGCTCATACAAAATCTTTGATTCCGAATTGACCAAGTTTGACAGCAATAAATTGCCCTCTTGATACTTCACTGCGAAGACCAGCTTGTTGAACAACGATCCGACTGGGACGCCACCGGTGCCGTCATAGGTGTTGTTGCGTTGTCCGTTCGCGCTGGCATCGTCTGGATAATCCAGTTCATGCGGGGTCGCGCCGGCAGGGGCACCAACGATGGAATAGGTCGGGGAGTTCTCACCGAAGTACACCCGAGGCTGCTTGATACTCAACACACCCTTGGGCGGAATGTTGCTTTCAAAATACGCAGGGGCCCCGTCAGATGTGGCGGTGTTGCTGTACGCGGCAGTGAAGCCGAATCCATGCGTAAAGACTGTGGTGTTATTAATCCAGTTACTTTCCGGGATCCCGGCCAAGTTGATTTCTCGTATGGCCACCACTGAATCGCGCTGCTTCTTGTTGATCGTGTATCGGTCAACATCCAAGGTGTCAGCAAAGGAGTAGTACCCGCGGATCTGCTGAAGTTGGTTGAACGTGGGTGGCACCACAGATGGATCAAGCAAGCGGACATTATTGATCGTTGACCTATCGGCTGCAATTGCCTTGGCAGTGGTGGTGTCCTTGGCCTGGTAGTCCTGCTTTTCGATCCCATTGAGGTCATAGGCGCTCAAGGTGGCATCAATATTTCTCTGAATAAAGGGTTGTTCCTTGGTTGCTTGGCTGGGGCTGACTTGAAACCTTTGTACAAAGGCTGGGTACAGCGAGCCAATAACTAAAGCCGAGAAAATAACCAAACCAACAGCGGCAAGCGGAAGCGACCAGGTCCTGCGGAAGATGTTGAAGAAGAACAAAGCAGCCGTAATCAATGAGATCAGCAGCAAAATATTCTTCGCGGGAAGCACGGCGTTAACTTGCGCATAGTTCAAGCCAGTAAACAAAGAATTCGGGGTTATCTCTAGTGCGAATCGATCAAACCAATAGGCAACAGCCTTCAGCAACATGAAAAGCCCGAGCAATACGGAGATGTGTGCGGTAGCTGCTGGGGTAAATCTCTGTCCGGGGGTTTGAAGCCTGATCCCACCATAAATGTAATGAACGACCAGGGCTAACAGGAGAGACAAAATGATGAACGCGAAGCCAAAGCCCAAAAGGAATTGAATCCATGGGAGATCAAATGTAAAGAACGAAATGTCTTTTCCAAATGCAGGATCGGTGGTTCCAAATGGTGCGCCGTGACGCCACAGTAAGTACGTGCGCCATTGCGCAGAAGCCGATGTGCCCCCAATGAGAACTAAGCCGGCGCCAGCTGCGATCAGGATGACTCGGCGGAAGGGATCAACGGCAACTCGATAACGATCGAGATTTTGCTGCTCCAAAGACAGTCCCCGGAAAATCGGGCGCAGACGGTAAGCAATGACGCCATTGGCTAAGACAATGCAGGCCAGCAACAGTCCGAAAACTAGGAACAGTTCAATGCGCACAAACAACTGGGTGGAAAACACCGACGTCAACTGTACTGACTTGAACCAGAGCAGGTCGGCGTAGAAGCCGGCAAAGCTGGTGAAGGCAATGGCCAAAACCGCCAAAATCACCAGGGTCGGGAAGAGGACTCCACCACGACGACGACCCGGAGTCGCAGGATTATTGATCGTTTCGCTTGAGGGGGGAAATGCCATAGGAACAACCTACGACAGACTGAGCCCATGAGTGAACTCCTGAGCCAAGCAGTCCGAGAGATTGAGCAATTTGTCGCCCGCGATGGATGGGACCAAGTGCCCAGAATGTTCGCGCTGGCTTGGGCCAGCGAATTAGTAGCCAGCGAGCCTGACCTAGCCGAAGAACTCGGAATCAGCCCTGATGATCCTGGATTTGTTCCCATCGAACAGGAGTGGGACAGTGACGATGCCCCCTTGGATGCAGCCCTAGCCAACATTGGTTGGCCCGATGAGGTGCACGGATGCGCTATCACGATTGAACGCATTGTCTTGCCGGAAGCGGCTGAGGCCCAACTTGTGGAACAAGGGCTTGATCCAGGTTCCCGTGAATTTGCCGACAGCGCCCTCGAACACCCAAACCATCAAGATGTCCGCATGGCCATTGGCGTACTTCGCAACGGAGCGCAGTTTTGTGTGCTTCGCATTCGCACCACAGATGAAAACGAAACGTTCACCGAAGGCGAAGATCTAGTTCCAGGACTTACACAGGCCTTGATCTCAACTTTCCAATAGCACCCTCGTAGACAACGTGAACCCGAGCTAGAAGCGCTGCCTCTAACACGGTTGCGTTGGCCGGCCCTTCACAATGTTGTCGAGCTGGGCGACTGCATCGGTTAGGGAATCGACGCGAACCAGAGTTAAGCCCTTGGGGGCAGCTTGGGAAGCGTCATAACAATTCTTGATTGGAGTTAGGAAGTAGGAAGCGCCATCACGTTTGGCGGCAACCACCTTTTGTTGAACCCCGCCGATGGGCCCCACAGAACCAGAACTATCAATGGTTCCGGTTCCGGCGATGATTTTCCCACCGGTTAACGAAGACGATGTCAACTTGTCGATAACTCCCAGTGAAAACATCAAACCTGCGCTGGGTCCACCAACATTTTCCAGCCCATAGCGAACAGAAATCTCGGTGCTGATGAAACCGTTAGCAACCACAATGCCAACCACAGAAGTCTTGGACTTTGAGGTTGAGGCTCGCGTGGTCACCTGTTCATTGATGACCTTCCCATCGCGTGTGAGAGTGAATTTCACAACCGCACCGACCGGTTTAGAAGTGACCGCACGGGCGGCTTGGCTCGCGTTGGCCGGCTTAACCCCATCAATTGCACCAACGACATCACCGGGTTGAAGTTTTCCGGCACTGGCCCCACTAGGCGAGACTGCACTAATTAACACGGCTTTGACTAAAGGCTTGTTCAAGTACTTCAAAGCCGCCGCAGTGGCTTGAGTTTGGGAGTCAATCAGGTCGGAGGTATTTTGACTCTCCACCTCGGCCTTCTTGGCCTGTTGTGGGTACAAGATGCGCTCAGGAAGAACGGCAGCACTTGGGCTCAGCCAGCCAAAGAAAGCCTCAGCTAACGAGACTTTGCCGAATGGGCCGCCGGATTCACTCACCGTGGTCAAGTTCAGTCCACCAGTGGTCGGATACGAGCGGGCACCCGAGATTTGAATGACGGGTTTGCCCGCGTCATTGCCCAGCGCATTAAACGTTGGCCCGGGCCGAAGAATCACATAGGGAACCGGCAATATTGCCGCCAGAGCCACCAAGATCACCAGGAAAATTCCGGATGTAATCAAAGATTTGGTGCGCGGTTCCAGTGGGGTCACCTCAGGATTTTCCGATTCTTGTTGGCTCACGAAGTTGGCCCCGAGACATCTTTACCTCTAGAGCGCCGACGTGCGGACGAATCCTTACGCATCGCATCGTTGAACTTCTTCTGCTGCGCCACCGTCTGCCTGGGATCACCAGGACGGTTTTGATTGCGCCAGGAAAACCACATCACTGCACCAACAGTGGCTGCGATAGGTATGACCCACCAAACCAGTGCCGACACTGTGACCTCCCATGCTTTGGCAACAGCCTAGGACGGGCAGCCCAGATCGGCTCCAGCAGCAGTAACTACAGGCTTCGTCGGCGCCTAGCTCGCACTAAGGCTGCTGCAGTTAATACCGCCGCAGCAGCGGTTAACGCCGTAACTTCAGATCGACCTACTCGGCGTCCAGCGATGGCGGTTCGCCCCTGGGCCTGCCGCATTAACGCCTGAAGGATCTGCTCATTCGTCCACGTGGGGCGCCAGCCTTGGGCGCGCAATTTAGCCGCATCAATGACCCACGGATAGCGGATGAAGTCCAATTCTTCGGCTGGTGCTGGGCTTACCCCATGGTGGTGCAGTCGCTCTGCAGTGCTCATCACCGCTGTGGCCGGCAACTCCAAGCGGCGGATCCCGCTTACGGCCTCAACCTCTTCTTGGCTGAGCCAGCCATCTGCGCCCACCGGGACTACCCCGTTGATGCCATTGGTGATGACCACTTCTATGGCCGTCGCGACATCGACTACATGAACAAACTGCCAAGCCGGCGTGGAACCCTTCAAAAACAACAGCCGCGGTGATTCGAAGTGACGCAAGAAAGCCGTGTCAATATTTGGACCAAAGACGATCGCAGGACGAACAATGCTGACTGCGGTTTTATGTTCACTACCCCACCGAGCGATCTGCTCTTCAGCATCCAACAGATCCTGCAGCACACCAACGGTTCCATTCGCCCGAAGCGGTGCCTCGTCAGGAAGCGGAACCTCATTCAGCGATGATGCCCCGTACACCATGGCGCTGGAAATCATGACCAGCCGCTGGACATTTGCTGCATTGCACGCGGCCAAAACCTTGGCAGTTAAAGCAGATGAAAGATCACCACGAAAGGGATCGACGGCAGATAAGTCAGGATCAATCCACGCATGGATAACAACATCAACCTGAGCAAACTTCTCCACTAAGTCCAAATCTGTTGGATCAATGGTGTGCCAGTCGAGTTCAGTGAAGTTGGCGCCCAAGGCCGCCGATAGTCCCTGTCCGGCACACACCAGGGCTACAACGGGTTTAGCCCGTTCGCGATCTTGGTCTTGAGCAGGTGTGCTCATGGGGTCGCAAGGAATAGTCTGGAGTGACCTGAGGTTGCCCACATAACAGACATCATTGTCCATCAAAAGCAGGTATGAGCGAAAGTGGCTTGGAGACACACGTGACTAATGACCCATTCGATGAGAGCGCGGACAACCCTTTTGAAGCGTTGTTTTCGCAATTAGCCGGTGGCGATGGGTTGCCCAATTTTGGTGCGATGCTCCAAGAGCTCGGTGCGATGCTCCAGTCAAGTCAGAACTCAGCGGTCCCATGGAACATGGTGGAACAATCCGTCGAAACCTTTCTCGGCAGCCGCCAGGAAGACCCGATCACTTCCGAAGATCGGGCGCGATATTTAGACGCGGGACTGCTTGCTGATGCCTGGCTTGATCAGGCAACTACTTTTCCGGCGCAGTCTGAACTTGAACTGTGGACTAGGCGGGAATGGATTACTCGAACAACTCAGAGTTGGAAACTCGTTGTCGAGCCGCTAGCCGGCCGCGTAGCTAAGGCATACCTCCCGCTCCAAGAACAATTGCCTGAGGAGATGGCTGCCTTTGGCGCCGGCGGTTTTGGGCAAATATTTGAGCGCATGGGGGCCATCATGTTCGCGGGCCAAGTTGGCCAAGGTTTGTCATTGCTCAGCACCAGCGTGCTGACCACCGCTGACGTCGCACTGCCCTTGACATCTCATTCAGAATGCGGGCTTCTGCTATCAAATATCAAGGAATTCTCCGAAGGCTTAGGTTTGCCCGATTCTGACATTGGCCTCTACCTCAGCCTTCGAGCCAAAGCACACCAACGACTTGTCGCTCATGCCCCCTGGCTTGCCAGTCGATTCATAGCAGCCATTGATGACTACGCACGCGGCTTGGCCGTTGACTTATCTGCAATGCAAGAACAGATCCAAGGCTTGAACCCAAATGATATTGAATCGCTCACGCAAGCCATTGAGTCTGGAGTGTTCCAGCCGCCAGAAACTGCAGAACAAAAGGCCGCGTTGGCAAGGATTGAAACACTGATTGCTCTGGTTGATGGCTGGGTTGATGAGGTTGTCACGCAAGCAGCATCAGCGATGCCCACCGCCGCGGCACTGCGTGAAACATTGCAACGACGTCGAGCTTCCGGAGGGCCCGCCGAGCAAACGTTTGCGGCGCTAGTCGGACTTGAACTTCGCCCACGCAGGCTGCGCGAAGCAGCACAACTGTGGGAACGGATCCGCGAAAATCAAGGAATGGATGCGCGCGATGGGCTCTGGGCACACCCAGACTTGCTTCCCACCAGCCAAGACCTTGATGATCCCGATAGCTTCCTCACCAGTGAAGACTTAGACCTATCGGAGTTGGACGATCTTCAGCCGTTCACAGACGAACAGGACTAACTTGAGGCAGCACTCCAACCCTCTAGGAATCCCTGGGCTTTAGCTTGATCTTTATACACGGCCATTAGCTCTTTAAAGCTCGCCGAATGGTCGGGAACCACCAGGTGCGCGAGTTCGTGCAGCACCACATAGTCAACAACATATTGAGGCATCAACTGCAGTCGGTGTGAAATGCGAATGGATCGATCTGCCGGAGTACATGATCCCCAGCGCGTGTTTTGATTACGCACCCAGCGAATCGAATAAGGCTCAAGTTTTTCCGGCAAGTACTTCTCAGCCAGCGTTTGTGCACGCTGAGCTAAAGCTTCATCACTGGGTTTTTGTCGAGGATCTGTGCGATCAAGTCGCTGAACCATCTCTTCGACAAGTTCGCGTTCTTGACTTCGTGGAGTTGACGCCGGAATCAAAACGATGACTTTGTCCCCGTCGCGATAAGCAGAGACAGTTCGACGTCGTCGCTTGCTGCGACGCACTTCCACCTGATCGTTGTCCACCCCATGACGCTAGCCGAAATACCTAAAGTGCGTCCTGATGCCCATGGGACGAACTGAGTCCAAAACGTGACAAAGTTTTTTCTCTCCACAACCGCAACTGAAAGATCTAGGCACGAAATACAACTCAAGCGACCAGATTGAGGATTTATTCCACACCACGACCCACAGGTTTAACCACGGTTGTTCCCAGCTCTGCGGACTTGTCCCCAGATTGTCCACACGCCAGTCCACAGGCAGGGACTTTTTACCATTGACCGCAGGTCACAACGCCTCTACTTTCATCTCAGACGGAGCCCTCGGGATAACGCTCCGGCATTCGCAAGGGGAAGGCGAATGGCGGAAATCGCGACCTGAGGGCTTTGTCATATCCAGGCAGCCGCGGCCACAAGCCCGGGATTTACGCCTAGATCCCCTGCGACACGCCCCCAAAGTTGGCCATCGATCGGCTGAAGTTTGTGCCTACGGGCGTACTGTGAAGCGCAAGTTCTAGGCGTGGGCCTAGGACGCCCCATTGCACTGGAGGACGCGATGGCTGAGGAAAGTTACACCGGAGACGCTTACTGCGTGAAGTGCCGTGAAAAGCGCGACTTCACCGGAAAAGTTGTTGAAAAGAACGGTCGCCGCATGGCCCAGGGCATTTGCCCCACCTGCGGTACCAAGGTGAACCGGATTCTGGGTAAGGCTTAAGTACTTCCCTGATTCAGAAACGGCACCAAACTCCCCCACTGTTCTCAAGCATGATGTTTGTGCGCCCTCAGTTCAGCTGAGAAATCCGCCAACCCTTAGCACCACCAACGATTGACCCCTGTGGAGAGCAAATGCTCGCCCAGGGGTTTTTCGTTCACTCTTAGGCACTATGCATCCGCGAATCAAATCAGGACTTCCACTCATCCCCCTAAGCGCCACTGAAATTCAGATTGGCACCGAACCCGGTTTGCACCTTCGGCTGGATTGTCAGTCCTCAGCATTGCTGGATTTCATCAAACTTCTCGATGGACATCACTCGCTCGATGATGCACAAATGCAATCAGGTTTGCCGCTAAAGCGTGTTGCAAGAGTAGTTGACCAGCTCACTCAAAGCGGACTTCTTGAACTTCCCGGTTCATCGTCGGCAGCAATAGAAGGTATGACACATCAGGAGCGCTCACGACTAGCCCAAGATGCTCTGGCCTGGTCTGTTTCATCAAGCCCGCCTAGCCGCCAGCGTTTGACCAGGCGTCGTCAAGCATGGATTGACATCCAAAGCTCAGGTCGAATGAGTTTTTCCCTTGCACAGTTGCTGGCCTCAGCCGGCATTGGGCGAATCACGATCAACGATGGTTCCACGGTTCGGGAAATGGATTGTGGCCCCTTTGGGGCCAGCCGGTCAGATATCGGAAAGCGAGCCAGTCAAACGATTTACCGGAAACTTCGCCACTACTTTCCCAGCACGATTCGAGTTTCGCATCCCTCGGCCAAGCCCGATGTCACCATTCTTGCGCCCAATCAATCCTCTATCGCCTCGGAGAAGCAAAGCGAGCTCATGCGCGGCGATCAAGCGCACATCCCTGTTATCCCACGCGCCGGTGGTTTTCTTGTTGGACCCTTCGTCATTCCAGGCTCTACGGCGTGCATCGCCTGTGATGAATTGGTTCTTGCGCAAACCAGTGCCGAACATTCGTGGATCGCCACTGCACTTGGCACCCAACCATCAACGACGATTCAGCCAAACGACATGGTGCTCTCCCTCATGGTCGCATCGCTGGTAGCACTTCAGGCTCTGATGTGGGTTGACGCCGATCAGGCACCAACACTGGTCAATCAGATCGCCACGGTGAGTCTGCCTGCTGGTTCGATCCAATTCCGGGCGACCACCCAACACCCATCATGTGGGTGCGGGTGGTCGCACCATCAGGTCTAGGCCGCAGACTCCCCCGATGCACAAACTTCGTCGATGTTGGATCGACGAGGACCTCGCTTGTAGGCGATGACACGTCCACGATCAAGCAAAGCCCCACCCCACACGCCCCAGGGCTCGCGGCGTTCAAGGGCGCCAGCTAAACAAGCCTGTCGCATCGGACACACCCGACAGACCACCTTGGCCTGTTCGAGTTCGTGCGGATCCTCTGAGAAGAACTGCTCAGGTGCATCTGTGCAGGCAGGGATCATCACGTCGTCGGGCAACAGGTCAGTCGGTGAGATCAGGGTAATCATGACGTGCCTTTCGTTTTCGAAACTGTGCTGCGGATCGTTGGGTAACGGGCTCCTTATGGCAAAACAAAAGCCGCGGAACCCAATGGGTCCGCGGCCTGACAATGGCGATTTCAGTCAGTCAGGAGGACCCGGGAGAGCATGCTTGTAAGCGCTCGCGGCAAAATAAGCTGCGAACGCTGTAGTACTGGTCCACAGACCAGACTGACGCACGATCATCGAGAATTCCTTACCAGTAGAAACCATTGACTGATGTCAACAAATAAAAGAATACCAAAGGGAAAATCGGATCTGCATTTGCATGCGTGTCGCCAAATGCCCTCACGCATGAATTGTGCCTAGCTTGAGGCGAGAAAACGCTTTTCAATCTTGCGTAGCACCTTGAGCTGACGCCATCAATGCATCATCGGCGGAGCCGCCCTCTAACAAGATCTGCAACGCGGTTCCGTAGCGAAGCAGCTTGTTGTGCCCTACACCTGGGATCGCCAGGAACTCAGCCTCTTGGGCTGGTTCTGCCTCCACGATGGCTTGCAAGGTGGCGTCGGTGAACACCACAAATGCCGGCACGCTGGCCCGCTTGGCCTCTAACGCCCGCCACAACCGGGCCCGCTCATAGAGTTCCTCATCAAAATCGACTGTGCAGGTCAAACAACGTTTGAGTTTGCGCTCAGCGGCAACAGTGATGACCTTGTCACACACTCTGCAACGCACTGGTTTTTTAGGTCCCGCGCTGGGTTTGGCCGGCGTGCGTTTCGTGGGAGCAGAACCTGTCACTGTGTCAGAAACGCTTGCCAAGAAACGTGAACGCTCGCGTGTGCCCCGACCGCTCCTAGATCGTGACCAGGATAAACACAGCTCATCACGAGCGCGCGTAACACCAACATAGAAGAGGCGGCGCTCTTCAGCGATTTGATCAGGAGTTGTTGCATGAATCAAAGGCAACGTGCCATCGACTAAACCAACCAGGTAGACACAATCCCACTCCAAGCCCTTTGCCGCATGAATTGATGCAAGGGTTACTCCGTCAACAGCTGGCGCATGTTGTGCGGCTGCGCGTTCTGATAATTCAAGAACAAAATCGGCAAGGGTCGCCTGCGCTGTGCTTGATTGCATTTCATCGGCAAGTCCTGCGATGGCGAGCAGGGATTCCCACCGATCTCGCACAGCCCCTACGCCTGTGGGCGGCTGGCTATCCCAACCCATGGACGTCAAAGCGTCTCGAACTGACTGGCCCAAAGGTTTTTCAGGCTCAGGCACTGATTGGCTGGACAAAAGCCCACCAGGCAGGGCTCGTGCGGCGCCACGAATCAGGGTCAGGGCTTGCCTTACTTCCGGGCGATCAAAGAACCGCTCACCACCGCGCAATACATAAGGAATGCCCGCCTGGGCCAGTGCTTGTTCGTACGTTTCGGACTGGGCGTTGATGCGGAACAAAATAGCCATGCGGCTTAAAGCAACCCCGGAGCCCTGTTGCTCAAGAATGCGTTGCACGACTGCATTTGCTTCCGCATCCTCATCAGAGCATTCAAGCACTGTCGGCGCCTTGCCATGTTCACGCTGTGATTGCAACGTCAAAGCTTGCTGGTCCTGATTGGTGGCTTTCAAGATTGCGTTCGCGGTGCCAACAATTTCTGGCGTTGACCGATAGTTACGGACCAGGGATAGTTGCACTGCGCCAGGAAATCTTTGAGAAAATGTCTTCAGATAGCTTGCTTGGGCTCCGGTGAAGGAATAGATCGTCTGTGCCGAATCGCCGACCACAGTGATCGATTCGCCGCCGCCCAACCATCCGGTTAACAAGCGATCTTGAAGCGGGTTAACGTCCTGGTATTCATCGACCACAAAATGCCGGTAACGAGCCTGAACTTCGCGTGCGACCTCACTTCGCTCTTCAAGCAAAGCCACTGTGAGTAACAAAATGTCTTCAAAATCCAACCGTCCACGGTCTTGCTTAACCTGCTCATAGGCTTCATAGACTTTGGCGAATTGAGCAGCCTCAAGAGGGGGTTCTCGTAGTGCGCAGGACTGTTCATAAAGAGCTGGAACGACTTGACTGACCTTGGCCCACTCAATTTCACTGGCAAGGTCGCGAATAAGGGCCGGGTTGGTCGTGACCCCCACGCGACTTGCTGCCATCGCGATCACTTGTGCCTTCGAGGCCATCACTTCAGGCATTGCCCCACCAATAGCGCGGGGCCAAAAGTGTGTGAGTTGACGCAAAGCCGCCGAGTGGAAGGTTCTGGCCTGCACCCCGCCAACTCCAAGTGCGCGTAGCCGCTGTCCCAATTCACCAGCAGCGCGCGTTGTAAAAGTCACGGCAAGAACTTGGGATGGATCAATGATTCCCGCGTGAACTCCGTAGGCAATTCGATGAGTAATCGCGCGGGTTTTTCCCGTTCCGGCACCGGCGCGAACCACCACTGGTCCAAACGGAGCCAGCGCTACTTCGCGCTGTTCCGGGTCAAGACCTTGGAGGGTTTGATCAGCTGATGGCACGCGGTCATCTTGGCAGTTGGCTCCGACCAGCGCCACAGCCCTCTACAGACCCAGAAGTTCCTTGACCTGTTTCAGGCTCGGATTGGTCAGCGCAGTGCCGTCTGGGAAGACAACGGTGGGCACAGTCTGGTTTCCGCCATTGACGGTCTCCACATACTGCGCGGCCTGAGGATCTTGCTCAATATCAACCTCTGAATAGGAAATTCCCTCACGCGTGAGTTGTTGCTTCAATCGCTGGCAATACCCGCACCACGTCGTGGAATACATCGTCAATGTTGCACTCATGATCACTGCCTCCCTCTTGATTAGGTAACCATAGGGGTAGGGAATATATTCCGCATTTTGTGCTAACTAGTACGGTGGTGCGGTGCTTCGCATCGCTACCTTCAATCTGCTGCATGGGCTTCCCGTGCTCGGCGGCATGCCACAACCGCAACGCGATAGCAACGGAAAGTTCTCTGGACCCCCCGAGCACACAGACGATGCGAGCCTGCGCTTAGCTGCGCAACACATTGATGCAGACATCATCGGCCTGCAAGAAGTTGATTGTTATCAATCACGAAGTGGGACCCACGATCAGACCAGCGTGGTTGCGCAAGCTCTAGATGCCCCTCATCACTTATTTGCCCCAAGTGTGATGGGCACACCCGGCGATCCAGCCGGCTGGCGAGCTGCCAATTCCGAGGATGATCAAATCTTTGCCTCCGGTGGCGATACCGGTCCGATGTATGGGGTGGGACTTGTCTCGCGCCTGCCCGTCGAGCAGTGGCACATCGAGCGATTTTCCGCACCTAAGGCGCGCCTGCCATTGATTGTCCCGAGCCC
>Ga0114958_10001282_pt1 | contig 19974 bp, 25 predicted proteins | sample C_130208_EF_Meta_FD_89577 | JGI IMG/M metagenome (GOLD analysis project Ga0114958, IMG submission 89577) | Freshwater microbial communities from Lake Croche, Canada to study carbon cycling - C_130208_EF_MetaG | ecosystem: Environmental > Aquatic > Freshwater > Lake | place: Lake Croche, Canada...
AATCAACGATTTCCAACAAGACAGACTCAGCATGCTGATGCCAGCCATGTCCAAGCGGGCACGGGTTAGCCATCGTCCCCCCCTCCTTGGAACTGTAAAGTTCAACGATTTCAGAGTTCAAATATTTCCTGAAATCTTGGCGCAAAAAGTCATTCGCGGCACTCCCCCGAAATTGAATGGTTTTCGAAGAGATTTTAACGTTATTCAATCTTAAGAATTCACCCAGCGCAATGGCTTGACCATTTATCATTACGGAATAAGACAACGGATGCTTCTGCATCACAGCGACACGTTCCGCAACCGACGTGTAATAAGATGTGAAAATCCTTTGACCCTTGCGCGACTCGGCAAGCCATGGGGGGCCCCACGGCCCCATCTCATCTCCGAGCTTAAATTTTGGCGAAACGTCGCCCATATGGATCATCGTGCCCGACCAATCCATTTTCGCCCATTTTTGTCCGCGCCAAAGTGAAGCGACTGACAAATCATTCAACATACGTGTCACTAAAAATTTGACCGGGTCTCCGGTGGAGCCCGAGGTTTTTACCCAACCAAAGGGCCCATGCGCCTCAATTGGCTTTCGCGATTGGATATTATCCCCCTCGGTCGACAACTGGGCACGAGTCATGATCGGCACATCGACCCAACGGTCCCAATCAATCGTCCCGTTCGGGCGAAATAAACAGTCAAGCCGGGTCTGATAGTAGGGAGATGTGGCTTTGGCATGGCCGACAAGCCGCGTCAGTTCACTGCGCTGTCCTTCAATCAAATGTTCGCGCGGCCACCATTGGCTTTCTTCAAGCGTGTTATAAATCCGCTCCAACGCGGCGAATTGAGCCATGATCCGACCTTCCCCAAACGACGCATCCCAATTCAGTCTACGTTGAATGGCCGTGCTGTCAACATTGTCACCGGCCAGTTGCTGGATTTAGAAGCAATATAACGGCTTCGCTGTCTGAAATTCCGCCCTAAGCGCAAACCAACCCGCTGCGGTTCGCAAAGCCCTAGATCAAGGCTGCGCAAAAGCTTTGAATGCGCCCGCAGGCGTCTTTCAAAATGGCTTCTGACGTTGCGTAGCTCACGCGGAAATTGGGCGATACGCCAAAAGCGGCACCAAAAACCACCGCAACACCGGTTTCTTCCAGAAGCGCTGTCGCGAAATCTTCATCAGTCTTTAGAACGACACCGCCCGCAGAGGTCTTGCCGATACATCCGGAAATATCGGGATAGACATAAAACGCCCCTTCCGGCTTTGGGCAGGTGACACCCTTGGCGTCATTTAACATCGACACCACCAAATCTCTTCGGCGTTGAAAGAGCAAGCGATTGGGGGCCAAGAAGTCCTGCGGGCCGTTTAAAGCCTCAAGCGCTGCATATTGGCTGACCGACGAGGGGTTAGAGGTGGATTGGCTTTGAATCGTTGCCATGGCTTTGATCAAAGCCACTGGCCCTGCAGCATAGCCAATGCGCCAGCCTGTCATGGCATAGGATTTAGACACGCCATTACAGGTCAACGTGCGGTCGTACAGCCTTGGCTCAATCTGGGCCGGAGTTACAAACTTAAAATCATCAAAGACCAGATGTTCGTACATATCATCCGACATGATCCAGACATGGGGGTGTCTTATCAAGACATCGGTCAAGCCACGCAATTCTTCGGCACTATAGCCTGCTCCCGTAGGGTTCGACGGGGAGTTAAAAATAAACCACTTGGTTTTCGGCGTAATGGCAGCTTCCAATTTCGCCGGTGTCAGTTTGAATTGGGTATCAAGACCCGCAACTACCGGAACCGGTGTGCCACCCGCTAACAGCACCATATCGGGATAAGAAACCCAATAGGGCGCAGGGATAATCACCTCGTCTTGGGGATTACAGGTTGCCATCAGCGCATTATACAGGATTTGTTTGCCGCCCGTTCCCACGGAAACTTGCTCGGGCTGATAGGTCAGGCCATTTTCGCGCAAGAACTTCGCACAGATGGCTTTTTTAAGATCTGCAATTCCATCCACCGGCGTATAGCGGGTTTTGCCCGCATCAATCGCCGCTTTTGCCGCGGCGCGGATATTTTCCGGCGTGTCAAAATCTGGCTCACCCGCGCCAAGCGCAATAATATCGCGGCCCTGCGCTTTTAACTCCGCCGCTTTTGTTGTTACGGCAATGGTCGGCGAGGGTTTTACGCGCGCAAGCGTGTCAGACAGGAAGGCCATGGCGGGCTCCGCTTTAGGATGCTACATCCCCCTCATAGGCCCGCGCAGAACCGGGTTCAAGGAGGCAAGATGGAAACGTCCGAGGCGCGGTTGAAGCGGATGGTCATGCGCAGTTGGCGGCGCGGCACCAAAGAGATGGATCTGGTGCTTGGCCCCTATGCCCAAACGCATTTGGCGGGGATGACTTTGGCCGAGCTTGACGCCTATGATGCGCTTTTGGCCGAAAATGACCAAGATTTGATGGCCTGGATGCTGGGTCAGAAGCCCGCTGCAGCGGCCCATGCGCCGCTGATCGCCACGCTGCGGGTCTTTGCTGAAGAGCGGTTGCGCACAAAATAGCGAAAAATTTTCGACGAATCAGGTTCTTGTTTACGTTATGTTTTTGTTTTGTGCCGAGTCTGTCCCTATCAGTTCGTGATAGACCGGAGATTGACATGACCCTTCACGCCCCGCTTTTGGACACAGGCCCTAAGGCTTTGCCGGCCGGCTATCTGGAAACCCTCGCCATGTTGGAACGGCTGCATCGCCTGCTGTTAGACGTGATCAAGGACGAGTTTGAACGGTTGGGCATCTTGGAAATCAACCCGGTTCAGGCCTTGTTGCTGTTCAACATCGCCGAAAACGAGGTGACTGCGGGGGAGCTGAAGTCGCGCGGCTATTATCAAGGGTCGAATGTCAGCTATAATCTGAAGAAACTGGTGGATCTGGGCTATATGCATCACCAAAGGTCAGAGATTGATCGCAGGTCTGTGCGGGTGCGTTTGACCCAAAAGGGCCGCTTGGTGCGCACCACGATGGAAGATCTTTTTGCCCGTCATTCTGACATCCTGATCCGTCGCTCTGTGGTGGATGGGGCTTCGCTAGAAACGATCAATGGGTCGCTCAAACGGATGGAGCGGTTTTGGACGGAACAGATCCGCTATATTTATTGACCGGCACCGTCTGAAGCTGGCGCTTTTTGGCCTTGGGTGCTTGCGATGGCGGATTGTCAGCGCTAGTTGCTGTGCAAACAAGAGGGAATGCCATGTTCACCGGGATCGTGACCGACCAAGGAGAGGTGCTGTCTTTGCACCAGCACGGCGATTTGCGGGCGCGGATCGCCACGAATTACGACACCAGCCGGATTGATATTGGGGCTTCGATTGCCTGCGAAGGCGTGTGTCTGACGGTGGTTGATGTGGGGCAAGACCCGCGCAACTGGTTTGATGTGCAGATCTCGGCGGAAACCGTGTCGAAAACCAATCTGCCCGGTTGGAGAATCGGCACGCGGTTGAACCTGGAGCGTGCCTTGCAGGTGGGCGATGAATTGGGCGGGCATATCGTTTCGGGCCATGTCGACGGGGTTGGCGAAGTGATCGCCGTGCAGCCGGAAGGGGACAGCCTGCGCGTTACCTTTCGTGCGCCCGACAGTTTGGCCAAGTTTATCGCGCCCAAAGGGTCGATTGCGCTGAACGGCACCTCGCTTACCGTAAACGAGGTGGAGGGGGCCACGTTTGGGATCAACTTTATTCCCCATACCAGGGCCGTCACCACTTGGGGACAGGTGGCCGTGGGCGACAAAGTGAACCTTGAGGTCGACACCATGGCCCGCTACGTCGCCCGTCTGCGCGAATGGGGCTGATCGGGCAACGGTATTTGCCCCTGAAGCAACTTTATTTACCCACAGTCTTTGAACCCGTGCCAACCGCCCTATCTGGCGTTGGACCCAGCTTTTCGCTAAGGCTCACGTCACCCCTGCGAGGATAAGATGACCCAAGTGCATTCGGAATTTTCTGCCGCCATTTCTTCTGTCGAAGAAATCATCGAAGACGCGCGTCAGGGGCGCATGTATATCCTTGTTGACCATGAAGATCGCGAAAACGAAGGCGATATTTGCATTCCGGCTGAAAAATGCACCGCGGATGTGATCAATTTCATGGCCACCCACGGGCGCGGTCTGATCTGTTTAACGCTGACGGGCGAGCGGATTGACACTTTGGGCCTGCCGATGATGGCGATGAAGAACTCCTCTCGTCACGAAACCGCCTTTACCGTGTCGATCGAGGCGCGCGAGGGCGTGGAAACCGGCATCTCGGCCAAGGACCGCGCTTTGACCGTGGCCGTGGCGATTGACAAGACCAAGGGCAAGGCCGATCTGGCCACTCCGGGCCATGTCTTTCCGCTGCGCGCCCGCGAGGGCGGCGTGTTGGTGCGCGCCGGTCACACAGAGGCTGCGGTAGATGTCAGCCGTCTGGCCGGGCTGGACCCGTCAGGTGTCATCTGCGAGGTGATGAAAGATGACGGCACTATGGCGCGTCTGCCTGATTTGATCGCCTTTGGCCAAAAGCATGGGCTTAAAATCGGCACGATCAGCGACCTGATCGCCTACCGCCGCCGTCACGATAACTTGATCAAAGAGCGCGCGGCCAAACGGGTCACTTCGCTGCACGGCGGCGATTGGCTGATGCGGGTTTTCTCCGATACGGCGCATGGAGATGACCATATTGTGCTGACAAAGGGGGATCTTTCTGGGGATCAGCCTGTTTTGGTGCGCATGCACCAGTTGAACCCGCTGGAGGATGTCTTAGGGATTGGCGACGCCCATGTCGGCGACCTGCAGGGTGCGATGCAGGTGATCGCCGCCGAAGGGCGCGGCGTGGTGGTTTTGCTGCGCGACACCACGATGAAACTGCCGCTGGAAGGCGAAGTTTCGCCGCAAACGCTGCGGCTTTATGGCTTGGGGGCGCAGATTTTGGCCTCGGTCGGGCTGACGCAGATAACCTTGGTGTCAAACTCTGCCGCCCCGCGTGTGGTGGGGCTTGACGCTTACGGCATTACGATTACCGGCACCCGCCGCATCAAGGAATAAGATCATGGCCGCCCGCGAAACCCACTACATTCTGCCCGCGCCGACATTTGACAAGCCGGTCAAACTGCTGATCGTGGTGGCGCCTTATTACCGCGACATTGCCGACAATCTGCTCGCCGGCGCCAAGGCCAAAGCCGCCGCAGTGGGGGCGACGGTTGAGGTGATCGAAGTGCCCGGCGCGCTGGAAATCCCCCCCGCCATCGCCATGGCCGGTCGTTTGGCGGAATTTGACGGGTATGTTGCCCTTGGCTGCATTATTCGCGGCGAAACCACGCATTACGACACGGTGTGTAATGATTCCAGCCACGGCTTGATGCTGTTGGGTCTTGGCGGGTCTTGCATTGGCAATGGCATTCTGACGGTGGAAAACCGCGATCAGGCCGTGGTGCGCGCCGATCCGGCGGGCCAAGATAAAGGCGGTGGGGCAGCACTTGCCGCCTTGCACCTGATTGCAATCTCGCGCAGATGGGCAGGCCAGACCAAGGGGATCGGGTTTCGCGCATGAAGGTTGATAAGAAACAGATGAAATCCGCCGCGCGGCTTTACGCCGTGCAGGCCCTGTTTCAGATGGAATCCTCGGGCCAGACGGTCGAGGGGGTGACGAAAGAGTTTGAATCCCACCGCTTCGGCGCGATCTATGACGAAGACGAAATGGCCGACGGCGATGTCGACCATTTTCGCGCTGTGGTCGACCATGCCGTGAACCTGCAAGCCAAGATCGACCAGTTGACCGACCGCGCCTTGGTGGCCAAATGGCCGATTGCGCGGATTGATCCGGTGATCCGCGCCCTGTTTCGCGCCGCAGGTGCCGAGCTGAGCGCCATGCCCACCCCGCCGCGCGTGGCGATTAGCGAATATGTCGATGTCGCCAAGGCGTTTTTTCCCGATGGCAAAGAGCCGAAATTCGTCAATGCCGTCCTGGACCATATGGCGCATGACCTCAAGCCCGAGGGGTTTTAACCCGACACAGGCCACCCAAATGCGCGCGGCCTTACGGCTGCGCGCTCATCGCGTTTTGTGCGCCCTTCACCTCGATCGAGGTGACGCCGTCCAGTTGGAACTTGGTCACACTGGCAACCGCCGTAATCTCGCGCGAGGGTTGGGTACCGGCTGCACTGGGAACGGTGGGCGGGAAGATACGAAATTCAAACACCAAATGGCCCGATCCGTCACCGGGCAGCGCCACAAGGGCTGCGTCCCAGAAGCCTTGAGTCGGCGGCAATCCGGTTGCGCGCACCAGAACGCCGGTGCGTGCGGGGTCGAGTTGCAGGCTGATCACCTTATCAATCAACCCGCGCGGATCGACCGGCGGGGCATAGGCTTGCACCTCGGCCCCTTTGCGGGCTTTGAACCAATGCGACGGGTTCAGGTTGCCCTTGCCGCATCCCGCCAGCGTTAGAACCAAAACACTCCCCAAGATCAGCACGCGCTTCATATCTGCCCCCTATTTTCCCCTTGGCTACCGCAATCGCAGCCCTTTGAAAATCCCCCGTGCGCGACGGGCTGTCTTTACCTTTTGCAATCACAGGGCTAGGTCTGCCCGATAGGAGACATTCATGGCCACGCAAGCCTTTAACGACCTCGCCGACACGTTCGAATTCCTCGATGATTGGGAAGAGCGGTACCGCCATGTGATCGACTTGGGCAAGGCCATGCCGCCCTTGGACGACAGTTTCAAAGTGCCCGCTTTGAAGGTGCAAGGCTGCGCCAGTCAGGTCTGGCTGCGCCCGATGGTGACGGAGGGGCAGTTCGGTTTTCAGGGCGACAGCGATGCCTTGATCGTGCGCGGGCTGATCGCGGTGCTGCATGCGCTGTATTCCGGCTTGCCTGTGGCGGCGGTGGGGCAGGTGGATGCGGTGGCGGAACTGGGGCGGCTGGGGTTGAATGACCACTTGTCAGCCCAAAGGTCGAACGGTCTGCGCGCTATGGTGGAACGGATTCGCAAGGTGGCGGCGGAAAGCTGACAGGGCTTTTGGCCTAAACCTCTTCCACCGTAATCTCGGGATAAACCGCCAGATGGCCCGCAATGGCTGCTGCGGCCCCCTTTGGCCGTTCGTAAGACCAAATCACGTTTTGCGCATCGCTGACCGAATAATAGCTCGCCTCACCCTTCCACGGGCATTTTGAGGTGCGCGGTGAGCGGGTCAACAGCCCCATGGTGATATCGGTGCGGGGGAAATACAGTTTGCTGGGATGCCCGCCTTCCTCGACCAGCAGGGCTTTGCTGGTCTCGCCCAAGATCAGGTTATCCAGACGAATGCGGTAGCGTCCGGCGGCGGGGGAGATGACGATGGGCAGGCCCATTACAGTACCTCGCAGGCTTGGCGTGCCCAGGTCAGGGCAAAGTCTGACAGGCGCGGCGACAGATGGGCCAGCACTTGGGCGTGATAGGCGTTCAGCCAGTTGCGCTCGCCCACTGAAAGCTGGTCGATCTCGATCAAGCGGCGATCAAAGGGCGCGAAGGTCAGGGTTTCAAAGGCCAATTGGTCGCGGTGGTCGCCGATCAGCTCGGCCACTTTGACCACGATCAGGTTTTCAAGCCGGATGCCGAACGCCCCTTCGCGGTAATAGCCGGGTTCGTTGGACAGAATCATCCCCGCTTCCAAGGGCACCTCGCTGATCCGGCTGAGGCGTTGCGGCCCTTCGTGCACCGACAAGAATGCGCCAACACCGTGGCCGGTGCCATGGTTGAAATCCTGCCCCGCCATCCACAGTGCTTGCCGCGCCAAAGGGTCAAGGTCGCGCCCCGCCAGCCCGCGCGGCCAGCGCGCGCGGCTGATGGCGATCAGGCCTTGCAGCACGCGGGTGTAGCAGGCGCGGGCCTCTGGCCCGGGGTCGCCCACGGCGATGGTGCGGGTGATGTCAGTGGTGCCATCGCGGTATTGGCCGCCCGAATCGACCAAGAGCAGTTCGTTTTGGCCAATGGCGCGATTGCTCTCCTGCGTCACGCGGTAGTGCATGATGGCCCCGTTGGGGCCTGCGCCGCAGATCGTATCGAAAGAGATGTCATGCAAGGCATTGGTGGCCCGCCGGAATCCTTCCAGCGCCTGCACAACGGCGATTTCGCTTAAACCCACTTTGGGGATTTGCGAGTCAAGCCACGCCAGAAATTCGACCACCGCCGCGCCATCACGCAGATGTGCGGCGCGCATGCCGGCGATTTCTGCGGGGTTTTTGGTGGCTTTGGGCATCCGGCAGGGATCATCACCCCAAACCACCTGTGCGATCAAGGTTGATACCGCCAAGGGCGCTGTGGCTTTATCGACCCGCACCGAACCGGACAGGGCCCTAAGCGCAGGGATAAAGGCCGCCGGATCGTGCAAGCGGACACCCGCCCCCAGATGCGCGATGACCGCGCTGTCGACCTTGGCCGGATCGATGAACAGATCAACCTCTGCGCTAGCCCACAAAATCGCAAAAGCCTGCACCACGGGATTCTTGGGCACATCCGCGCCGCGGATATTGAGCAGCCAGCAGATCGAATCAGGCAAAGTCAGAACCGCCGCCACTTGCCCCGCGGCTTGCAGCGCCGCCGCCAGCCTTGCGCGTTTGGCAAAGGCCGTCTCGCCGGCAAGACTGTCGGGATGCACTAAGACCTTGCCCTGCGGCGCTGCGGGTTGGTCGGGCCAGATGGTATCCACCAGATTGTCCGTGGCGAGCAGGGTAACGCCCGATCCCTGCAAATCGGCTTGGATCTTTTCGATCTCGTCAGCCGTGTGCAGCCATGGATCAAAGCCGATCACACCCGTTGTGAGGGTCTGCAAAATCCAAGGGCCGGGTTTGACCTCGGGCCACGGCACGGGGGTGAAATGCGCCAGATCGACCTGTGATTTCACCTGCGTTCGGTAGCGCCCGTCGATGAAAACACCCGCACTCTGCGGCAAGACGATGCAAAAGCCAGCCGATCCGGTAAAGCCCGTGACCCATTGCAGGCGTTCATCGCGGGCTGCGACATATTCGCCTTGATGGGCATCGGCGCGCGGGATCAGATAGCCTTGCAACCCCGCCTGCGCCAAGGCGCTGCGCAATAAGGCCAGACGCTGTGGCCCTTGCGCGGGAGAGGCGGGGCTGTCAAAAGTTTGAAACATCTCTTATCCTCGGCACGATTTTTCTGCGAAAAATCACTTCTCCACCCGTTGCAACGCCGATTTTTCGCAGAAAAATCGTGGGCTCAGGCCGCCTTGCGCCCAAAAGCCCGTGCGCGCTTTTTCGCGTCCACCTCGAACAAGCCCGCCAATTGCTCGGTCATCGCACCGGCCAGTTGTTCGGCATCGGTGATCGTCACCGCGCGCTGATAATAGCGCGTCACGTCATGGCCGATGCCAATCGCGATCAGTTCCACGGCTTTGCGCCGTTCCACCATCGCAATCACATCGCGCAGGTGTTTTTCCAAAAAGTTCGCGGGATTGACCGACAGGCTCGAATCATCCACCGGCGCGCCGTCCGAGATCACCATCAAGATCTTGCGCGCCTCAGGCCGCGCCAACATGCGGCGGTGCGCCCATTCCAGCGCCTCGCCGTCGATGTTTTCCTTCAACAGGCCCTCTTTCATCATCAGCCCCAGATTTGGCCGCACCCTGCGCCACGGCGCATCGGCGTTTTTATAGATGATGTGGCGCAGATCGTTCAGACGCCCCGGGCCGGGCGGACGGCCTGCCGCCAGCCATTTCTCGCGGCTTTGCCCGCCCTTCCACGCCCGTGTGGTAAAGCCCAAAATCTCGACCTTGACCGAGCAGCGTTCCAAAGTGCGCGCCAGCACATCCGCACAAATCGCCGCGATCGAGATCGGACGACCCCGCATCGAGCCGGAATTGTCTAAAAGCATCGTCACGCAGGTGTCGCGGAATTCGGTGTCTTTTTCCTGCTTAAACGACAAGGGCGTGGTCGGGTTGGCCACAACCCGCGCCAAACGGCCCGCATCCAGCGTGCCTTCTTCCAGATCAAACAGCCAAGAACGGTTCTGCTGGGCCTGCAAGCGGCGCTGCAACTTGTTGGCAAGGCGCGAGACAGCGCCTTTGAGCGGTTCCAACTGCTGGTCCAGATAGGCGCGCAGGCGTTCCAGTTCGGCGGGTTCGGCCAGTTCTTCGGCTTTGATTTCCTCATCAAATTCCGTGGTATAGGCCGAATACAGCGGATCGGCTGCCGAATGCGGGGCAGGGGGCGGGGGTTCCAGCGGAGCCTCGCCATCGGGAAGCTCGGCCTCTTCGCCTTGGTCAAGGTCAGAGGTTTCCTCCATCGTGACTTCGGCTTGCGAGTCGTCAGGCTCGTCTTCTTGCGATTGCTCGGGCGAGGCGTCTGACTCTTCGCTCTCTTGCTGTTCGGATCCGGTTTCTTCGGGCGTGTCTTCGCGGTCTTCTTCGCCTGTGTCGTCTTGGTTGTCGTTCTGGTCGGGGTCATCGCCCAACTGGTCGCCGTAGCCCAGATCGGCGATCACCTTGCGCGCCAGACGCGCAAAGCCCTGTTGGTCGGCCAGAACCTCGTCAAGATTGCTCAAGGTGCCTGCGGCTTGCTCTTCGATAAAGCCGCGCCACAGGTTCATCACATGCTGCGCGCCCTTGGGCAGGTCGCGGCCGGTCGCCAGATGGCGCACCAGATAGCCTGCGGCCACCGGCAAAGGCGCTTCCGAGGCGGCGGCGATTTGCGAATAGCCTTTGCGATCCGCCTCATGCCCGATTTTTGCATCAATGTTCGTGGCGGTGCCGGGCATAGCGCGGGCCCCCACGGCCTCGCAGCGCGCGGTTTCCATCGCGTCATAGATTTCACGCGCCAAGGCACCGGTCGGGGCATATTTCGCCGCTGTCGCCTCGTTGTGGTATTTGCGTTTCAGCGCAAAGGCATCCGCCGTGCCGCGGGCCAAGAGCACCTCGTCCTTGGTCATGCGGCGCGAGACTTGCGGCAGGCGCACGCCTTCTTTGTTCATGCCCGACGGGTCGACCGAATAGGTCACCGTCATTTCAGGATCATCGGCCATGGTGCGCGTCGCATCGGCGAGCGCCTTTTTGAACGGATCAGCGGGGTTGTCGAGAGGTTTGCTCATACCCGCAATCTGGCATTGCGGGCGGGTAAGGGCAAGGTGGGGGAAGGCGCAGCGGGGCTTGGCGGCTGACTTTTTCCGCGCGGCGTTAGGTGCAGGTGCGCACAGGATGGGCGCGTTCGTGCCGAATTGTGCATTCAAAGCGAAAAGAGCACATTCTGTGCATCTTGCCACCCTGTTGAAAGGAAATTTCCATGTCCAAACCCAAAATCGCCCTGATCATCGGCTCGACCCGCAAGACTCGTTTTGCCGATATTCCCGCCCAGTGGATGCTGGCCCAAGCCCAACAGCGCGACGATATGACGGTTGAGCTGGTTGACCTGCGCGACTTTGACCTGCCCTTGTTTGACGAAATGGCGTCGAACATGTGGATGCCCTCGTCGGATGCCCGCGCTGTGGCGTGGCAGAAGAAGATCGCTGAATTTGACGGCTATATTTTCGTTGTGGCCGAATACAACCGCTCGATCACCGGTGCGTTGAAGAACGCTTTGGATCAGGCCTATGTCGAGTGGAACCGCAAGCCGATGACGGCCATCGCTTATGGTGCGGCCGGCGGCACCCGCGCTTTGGAGCATCTGCGCACCATCGCGGTGGAACTGCAAATGGCCCCCACCCGCAACGCTGTGCATCTGGGCATGGGCGATTTCTTCAAGGTTCACCCCGGCATGGGCGGTTCGGGCAAGATGGCGGATGTGGAGGCGAATTTGCTGCCCTCGGCCAAGGCGTCTTTGGATGATCTGGTCTGGTGGGCCAATGCGCTGAAAGCCGCGCGGGGCTGATTGGGCTTTAAGACACCGACAGGGGCCGCTGCGGCGGCCCCTTTGTCATATCACGCCCGCAAGAGCGCGCGTTGCCTTGGCATTGCGGCCTGATCGCTGGATTGGCCCTTGGAATAGCTGGAATAGGGCCAAAGCTCTGGCGCGCTGACCAAACCGTGCCGCACCGGATTTTGGGCACAATGCTGGATTGCAAGGTGCAAATCGTCGCGGCTGCGAATCGCATGTTCGCGAAAGCGGCGCTGCCAGATCGGGGTGTCGCGGGTGGGAATGGCTTGGGCAAAGCGGGTTTTGATCCGTCGCCAGCGTTCGGCATACCAAACCCCGCCCTCAGGCTCTGTCCAGACCGCGTGCAGATGATCGGGCAGAACCACCATGGCGTGGCAAGTGACAGGAAATTCCTGCACCGCCCTAGCATAGGCGTAGCGCAGGCTTTCGATATGGTCGGTCAAAAGGCGACTGCCTTGGTCCTCTACCCTGAGGGTGAAGAAATAGGTCGCTCCGGGGATGATAAGGCGCTGCGGCTGGGTCATGCCGCCAGTTTGGCTCAAGGACGGTTAAGGAAAGGTTGACGCCAGAGCGCGCGGTGCAAAGATTTGAGTATTTGGGCCAAGATGAAGGGGCCAAACTTTTTAAGCCCCCCTTTTAAAGCGCCACCGTGTCGTGTTCCATGAACTGCGCCACTTCAGGGATCCAGCGCTTTTCAACAAATTCAACATGGGCGGGGTGGATGTTATAGGCCGCAAAACCAGCGTCATCGGCGAAAGTCATCGACACGGCAAAGGCGAAGTCGTTCTTGGGGCTGATTTCGCGGGCGATTTGAAAATCGCCCACGCCGTTAATCGCCGCAAGATCGGCCAAGGCGGCCAGAAAACTGGCTTCCGCCGCCGAGCCTGCCGGATGGATCAGCCGAAAGATCGCCGCGTGGCGGATCATTTCATCGCCATCGACACAGCACTTTCGGGCAATTCCTCGCCAAAGCAGCGCTGGAAGAATTCCGCGACCGTCTGGCGTTCCAACTCGTCGCATTTGTTCAGGAACGACAGGCGGAAGGCATAGCCCACATTGCGGAAAATCTCGGCGTTTTGCGCCCAGTTCAGCACCGTGCGCGGCGACATCACGGTCGACAGATCGCCATTCATAAAGGCGGTGCGCGTCAGATCGGCGACTGTGACCATCTGGTTGATCGTTTTGCGGCCCTTGTCGGTGTTGTAATGCGGCGATTTGGCCAGAACGATGGCGGCTTCGGCATCGTGGCTTAGGTAGTTCAGCGTGGCGACCAGCGACCAGCGGTCCATCTGGGCTTGGTTGATCTGCTGGGTGCCGTGGTACAGGCCTGTCGTATCGCCCAAGCCCACGGTGTTGGCCGTGGCAAACAGGCGGAAATAGGGGCTGGGGGTGATGATCTCGTTCTGGTCCAACAGGGTCAGCTTGCCGTCATGTTCCAGCACGCGCTGGATGACAAACATCACATCGGCACGGCCTGCGTCATATTCGTCAAACACAATCGCCACATTGTTGCGCAGCGCCCACGGCAGGATGCCTTCGTGAAATTCGGTGACCTGTTTGCCGTCGCGCAGTTTGATCGCGTCTTTGCCGATCAGGTCGATGCGGCTGATATGGCTGTCAAGGTTGACGCGCACGCAGGGCCAGTTCAGGCGGGCGGCGACCTGTTCGATATGGGTCGATTTGCCCGTGCCGTGATAGCCTTGAATCATCACACGGCGGTTATAGGCAAAGCCTGCCAGGATCGCCAAGGTGGTGTCGGGATCGAACTTGTAGGTCGGATCGACCTCGGGGACACGGTCGGTGCGGTCGGCAAAGCCCTTGACCTTCATGTCGGTGTCAATGCCAAAGACCTCGCGGACAGAGATATCTTCGGTGGGTTTTACAGCGGTATCTAGCATCGGTTCCGGCCCAATTTGATTGCTTTGCCTATGTGACCGATAAGGCGCGGGCCTGCAAGAGGCGAGCGTTTGCCCAAATGCCAGGGGCGGTTGTCGCGCGGCCGGTTTACACAATTTCCGCCAGATGCTAGTCTAAGCGCAAATTTATTGGCGTGTATTGAGCAGGTGCCGTGACCCATTCCCCCCTGACCCTTGCCGCAACCCAAGCCCTGCGCCGCCTTGCAGCCGAACCGCCCGATGCGCAGACCCTGACCGCCGCCTTGCGGATGCTGGCGAAATGGCGGGCGTCTTTGGTGGCAAATACGCTTGCCCAGCGCTCTGGCACCCAGGTTTTGAGCGGGCCTTTCAAGGGCATGGACTACGCCGTGGCCAGTGCAGAAGGCTCGCGCAGCGCGCGGCTTTTGGGCTGTTACGAGGCTTCGCTGGCGCCTGTGATCGAAGAGATCATAGCGCGGGCCTATCCGCTGGTGATCGATATTGGCTCTGCCGAGGGCTATTATGCTGTGGGGCTGGCGCGGCGTATGCCGGGCACGCGCGTGCAGGCACATGATGCGTCAGACAAGGCCCAAGACCTGTGCCGCGCCCTTGCAACCGCCAATGGCGTGGCAGACAGGGTCAAGGTCGGCGGTCTGTTCATCCATGCCGATTTTGCCATCTGCACCGCCCAACCCACGCTGGTGCTGTGTGACATCGAGGCTGGCGAGATGGATCTTCTGGATCCCGTGGCAGCCCCCGGCCTTCTGGCTGCGGATATCTTGGTGGAATGCCATGATTGCTTAAGGCCCGCAATCACCCAAACGCTGCACGCGCGCTTTGCCGCCAGCCATAACATCCGGCGGATCGAGCGTGCGCTTGACGCCTCGGCCCTGCCGCTTTGGATGGAAGAGCTGTCCGATCTTGACCGCCTGATCGCCCTGTGGGAATGGCGCACGGGCCCCACCCCCTGGCTTTGGATGACCGCCAAATGACCGCCCGTGCCAATGCCGCGATCTTTTATGCCACCGATGGCTATCGGCCAGACGCCAAGGGCATCAACGGGCGGCGTGTGGCGGGCGAAAGCTTTCTGCGGGGGTTTCTGTCCCATGCCGCGGTCGAGGAATATGTCTTTTTGACCAAAACCTCCGGCGAAATCGACGAGATCAAGCGGTTTTATCACCAAGCCCGCCCCACCGCACCCCTGCGGGTGGCGGGCCTGCTGCGCCCGCAAGAGATTGCGCCGGTGGATGTGGTCTATTACCCCGCCGCCAACATTGCCCCCGAGGCGTGGCGGCGCGCCAATTACGGATCGGGCGCTTGGGCCTTGTGCGGGCTGACCCATACCACCTCGACCCAAGCGATCATGCAGGGGTTTTTCGATCTGCGCATGGCCCCCGTTATGGAATGGGATGCGGTGGTTTGTACGTCACGCGCGGTGCAAGGGGCAGTTTTGGCGCAGATGGATCTGATCGATGCCCATATCCGTCAGCGCTTTGGGGCGCAGCCCCCGCCAAGGCCGATGTTTCCGGTGATCCCCTTGGGCGTGCATAGTGCCGATTTCACCCGTAACCCTGCCGCGCGGGCGGCGTTGCGGGCACAATTGGGTGCGGCAGAGGCGGATGTGGTGTTTTGCACCATAGCCCGTCTTAGCCCGCATGAAAAGTTTGACCCGCTGCCCACGTTTATGGCGCTGCAAGCCTGTGTGGCCGACCTGCCGCCCGGGGTGAAGATGCATGTGGTGATGTGCGGCCAGTTCCGCCAAGCCTATGGGCGGGCGGTGTTTGCCGAAGGGGCCGCGCGCTTGATGCCGGATGTGGGCTTTTTGCTGCTGGACGGCGCAGATGCCGCAGAGCGGCAAAAGACCCTGTCGGGGGGCGATGTCTTTTTGTTCATGATCGACAATATTCAAGAAACCTTCGGTCTGGCCCCGTTAGAGGGGATGGCGGCGGGCTTGCCGGTTTTGGCCTCGGATTGGGATGGGTTGAAAGATACGGTCAGCGCAGATGCGGGATTGCGGGTGACATCGCGCTTGCTGGGGCCAGAGCATATGGCCAATGAAAGCCTGCGGTTGCACAGCGGGATTGACACCTATATCCAATATGCCGCCGCTGTCTCGGCCATGACAGAACTGGATATGGGCGATATGAGGGCCAAGATACTCGCCTTGGCTGGCAACCGTGATCTGCGCGAAAGGTTGGGGCAGGGGGCCTTGGCGCGGGCGCGAAACACCTATGACTGGTCCGTTGTCATCCCGCAGATGCAAGAGCTTTGGGCCGAACAGCGGGCGCGCAAGACGGCCGCCCAAGCCAAGGCGCACCGCATTGCGGGATATGGCTTGCCCGTCGGCCCTTCGCCGTCCTATCTGTTTGCCGGCTACGCCTCAGAAGTGGCCAAGCTGGGAGCGCAGCGGTTTATCGCCCATGATCGCAGCGGCCAGCCTGATCTGGCCGACGTGCTGGACTTGCGCAATTACGCCGCCTTGTCGCATAGCTTCACCCAACCCAGCCGAATCGCCGCCGTTTACAGCGCGGTGCAGGGCGGGCAAGACACAGTGCAAGCCATCGCCGCCGCGCAAAAGACCCCCGTCATGATTGTCGAGCGTGCGGTAATGTGGCTGCTCAAATATGATTTCGTTCGGCGAAAAGGCTGACCTGCCGCTTTAATCCTTGAAATAGCGGCTGTCTTTGATCTGGTCCCAAGCCCAGACCACCTGCTGCAAGCGCTCTTCATCTGATCTGTCGCCACCGTTCATATCGGGGTGAAGGTCTTTGACCAAGCTTTTGTATTGCTTGCGAATTTCGGTTTTGGTCCAAGTGTCGCGGGCATCCATAATCTCTAGCGCCTTGCGCTCGGTCGGCGGTAATTTGCGGCTGGAGGTGCCGATGGGCTTGGCGTTGGTCGTGGCGGCTTTTTCGCCCAAAGCGTCCAGCGGGTCGTTGATGCCCAAGCGCGCCCACGAGCGGCCATCATCCTTGCGGCTGAAAGGCGTCGTCTCGCGTTCCCACAAACGGTCTTTGTCGAGCAGTTTTTGGAATTCTTCGTCGGTGGCCGCGCCAAAGAAATTCCACTTCAGGTTGTATTCGCGCACATGGTCGCGGCAAAACCAGAAGAATTCGTTCAAAAGCTCTGGCGATTTGGGCGCACGGTAGGCGCCTTTTTCCTTGCAGTTTGGATAATCGCAGGGCTGGGTCGACTTCTCGGAGGCCCCCGACATGCCGCGCCGGCCGGTTTTGCGCTTGGCCTTGTCAGAGGACACGCGCAGATCAAATTCAAACGGGGGGCGACTGGTCATCGATAGGCCTTTCCGACTCAAGCACGCAAGAATAGGGCTTTTGTTGGCAGATTGAAGGGGGAGAAATGAAAATGGCGATAAAGGATGAGATTGAGGCGCGTTTGCGCGCGGCCTTTGGTGTCACCGAGTTGGCAGTGGTGAACGAAAGCCACCGCCACGCGGGCCACAGCGGCGATGACGGGTCGGGCGAAAGCCACTTTGCGGTGAAACTCCGCGCACCGGAGTTTGCGGCGATGGGCCGCTTGGCCCGCCACCGTGCGGTGCAGGCCGCCTTGGGCGATATCAACACGCGGGTGCATGCCTTGGCTTTGGATATCGGCTGAATGCCTAAGGTTTGGGCAGGGTGGGGCGGATATAGGCTATTTTGCGCCCAAAGGTGAACTCTGCCCTTTTATTGGGGCAACCGAGTGTTACGTTCATGTCATCACAGAAGAGGTGTTGCATGTTGAAGACGTTCTTTTTGCGCTTGGCTGACCGTGTCAAAGACATCATTTTGGTGGTTCAGTCCTTTGGTGCACCCGAAGGGCAGTTGATCCCCATTCGTGTTGAGGTACACTCCAGACATCAGCGCCGCCAAATGCGCCGCTAAGACCGTCTCGTCTTAGATACGACAAAGCCCGAAGCATCGCTTCGGGCTTTGTCGTTTGCGTCAAGTGGCGGGCCCGCAGCGGCCGTGGAGACGGAGTTTTCCCGAGAGCCAGAGGTCTCAGGTGGGTGCCAGGTAGCAAGACCAGGATCTTGCCAGAGCCAGCCCCCGTTCGCTTGCTTATCGGCCACTGGAAAAGGTGCCTCGCACGAGAAGAGCAGAACCCGCCACCCCTTAGATAAGCGCAGGGCGGGGGCAAAGCAAGGCTTGCCGGACGTTCACCTTTTGTTTAGATTTGGGCGATGAACAGCCTGATCGCCCAAACTGCCCCCCCCTTATCGCCTTTGGCTGGCCAAAGGCTGGCGCGGGGTGTTGCGCGTGCGCTTCGGGCGATGGATTTTGTCACGGTCGAAGAGATGATCCCGACCCAAGGCTTGCGGGTGGACCTTATGGCGCTGGGGCCCAAGGGCGAGCTTTGGGTGATTGAGTGCAAATCCGGTGTGGCAGATTTTCGCGCCGACCAGAAATGGCAATTCTATCTGGGCTTTTGCGACCGGTTTTTCTGGGCGGTCGATGCCGATTTCCCAAGCCATATCTTGCCGCAAGACACGGGGCTGATTCTGGCCGATGCCTATGATGCCCAGATCATCCGCATGGCCCCGCACACCCCTTTGGCCGGGGCCAGACGCAAGGCGCTGGTACACAAATTCGCCCGCCAAGCCGCCTTGCGCTTGCACGCTTTGCGCGATCCGGGGGTTGGCGCGCTGATCGGCTAAAGGCTTACTTTTTCTTGCGCGGACCAGCGCCTTGGCCGCCTGCGCCCATCGCGCGCGCCGCTTCTGCCGCAGCGCGCAGCTCTTCGGCGATGTCGAGTGCTTCTTCGGGGTCAAAGTCCATCGGCAGTTCGGTGCCGTCGTCGGCCTCGATGTAAATCCGCACCATGCCCTGATCGGTCGGACCGATTTGAATATTCGCCGACACGTCGCTTTGCTTGTCGATGCCCATGATCCCCCCGCTTCACCCTGCTTGCTCTGTGCGTGAGTCGCAAGGTCCTGTCAACTCTTCGTGCCGCAACGCCCATATATTGGGATGACTCAACCTCAAAACACCACAAACAGTAGTCAAACATGACCTTTAATGACCCCGAAGGAGAAAATGCGCCGAATAAACTTGACTGAGCGGAATCTTGCTTAGCTTATAGCGGTGCGAGCAAAATGTGCAAATGCTCGAAAAAGCTGCTCAAGAATTGAGCAGATCAACAAAAAGAGAGGTATCCTATGAATATCGACGCCGTACGTAAGATCATCAGCAGCATCACCGAACTGGGCCTTGCCCTGCTGGCGCTGGCGATTGTGGCTTCGCTTTTGGTTGGCCCGGCCAATATGTCGTTCTTGGGCGATGTTGTCGGCAACGTGACCGCTTTGGTCAAAGAACTGGGCAGCGCTGGCTTGGCGGGTCTGATTTCGCTGGGCGTGGTCGTCTGGCTGATCCAGAACAAATAATCCATGACACCGCCCCCCGCAGTGGAGAAGACCATGAACACGATTGCTTGGCTTATTGCCGTGTTGCTGAAACTGATCGAGGCCGGCTTTGTCTTGGTTTTGCTCAGTGTTCTTCTTTACATTTTGCTGGGGGCGGATGCTGGCCCTTATGTCGGCTCGATCGTGGTCAATCTGAAACTTTTGGTGGATGCCTTTTCGCCGCAAGCGCTGATTGGGGTGGCCGTGGTGTTGACCCTTGGATGGATCGCAAAGCGCCCCCGTTAAGCGCCAAACCATTTTCCGGGTTGACCCCCCTTGTTGAAGCCCATAAATCACGCTCACTGCAGGCGCCTGCGGTGATGATGTGCCGCTTTAGCTCAGTTGGTTAGAGCGCTAGATTGTGGATCTAGAGGTCTCCCGTTCAAGCCGGGAAAGCGGTACCATCCTCGCCCAAAGCACGCCAGATCGGGGCTTGGGAATATGGTCACGACCTCAGCCGACTTTACGGCGTTTGGGGCGGCGATAAAGCTGAAGCCAGACAGATTTGCCGCTGCGGGATGTCAAATTGACCTGCGAAATTTGACTTTGTCCTATTGACCCAAAAGCCCAAGGATATCGACCAAGCCGCGCTGCCGAACCCCTTAGGGTGGGCCAAACCTGACCTGCAGCCGCTTGGGGATTTGACACATGGTGTATTTGTCGCCCTTGGCGGCTGGCTGCGCTACAAGTCCGTGATGGGCCCGGCCTTTGGATTGGCAGGTTGCAGGCGGATGGATGGAGGCCATGCTCGGCTTGGCCGGAATGCCCCTTTGCACGGGCCGTTTAAAGCAAGTCGCGCACGACCGTTTCCACCATCTGCACATCTTG
>Ga0114958_10001283_pt1 | contig 19969 bp, 18 predicted proteins | sample C_130208_EF_Meta_FD_89577 | JGI IMG/M metagenome (GOLD analysis project Ga0114958, IMG submission 89577) | Freshwater microbial communities from Lake Croche, Canada to study carbon cycling - C_130208_EF_MetaG | ecosystem: Environmental > Aquatic > Freshwater > Lake | place: Lake Croche, Canada...
CGCAATTGATGGATTTTTACCCTGCGAACCAAGCGTTCGTGGGTTTTAATTATGTGCTGCCTCTTTCGGCAACCCGGGCGCTCGTCGAATTTACCGTTTTCGCTTCAAGAATCTATGAACAGACTGACTTGCTTGGCTATTTTGAGGCTCAGGTGGCAAAGCTTGCGGCCAATCGGCCCTACCAAAGACTGCGAACCGAGTATGGGTTGATACCCATGGGCTTGAGCCAGCCTGAGAGCGCCGCAAAGCCTGTTGTACGGCGCCCAAACTATGTTCTGGCTGGATTGACCGCAGGCGCTGCCCGGCCAGCGACGGGGTATGCGTTTCAAAGAATTCAACGCTGGGCTCTTGCCTGTAAGCAATCTATCCAAAGAGACGGGATACCAATTGGTCACCAGCAAGACTCTTTCATCATCAGAAATATGGATGCGATTTTTCTGAAGGTGCTTCGTAGTCGTCCTGAGTTAGGCCCGGAGTTATTCATGAAACTATTTTCAGGAGTGAGTAGTGATCGCTTAATTCGATTTTTGTCGGATCGAGGCGTTGCGGCCGACTATCTTGCGGTGATGAGTGCCTTACCAGCGGGATTGTTCATCAAAAGCGCCTACCAATTGGCGACGAGACAATGAACCGTGTGCAAAAGCAAGGTTTCATTTTTGGTGTCTTGGCCATCCTTGTCTCGCTTGGCTCTGCGCTCGCGCCGTCGGTTGATCCGCTTGCATCACTGCTCTTGGTTGCGACGTTAATCTTTTTTCTTGGTGTGCCGCATGGCGCACTTGACCCGAGCTTTGCTCAAAAATTATTAGCCGTCAAGGGTTGGCAAGCTTGGGTATTGTTTGTTGTGACTTATCTGGCTTTGGCTGGCTGTGTTGTTGTTGTTTGGTGGCAGTCGCCTTTAATTTTTATGGTCGGGTTTTTGCTACTTTCGATTTTGCATTTTGCACGGGATTTAGCGCCTAGCACTGCCAAGATCACCACACTGTTGTACGGCGGGGCCATCATTGTGTTGCCGACTCTGTTGCACTTTTCTGAGATGCTTGAACTTTTTACCCTAATCGTTCAAGCAGACAATGCTCAAACGATTGTGGTAGCTTTACGCGCGTTGGTGTGGCCTTGGATTGCAGCCTTAGTGGTCTCGCTATGCTTTGAATTGAAAAAAAATTGGCGGGTTAGTTTCGAGATTTTTTCGGTGAGTTTGCTCGCATTAGTCGCTCAGCCTTTAATTGCTTTCACGATCTATTTCTGTGGGATGCATAGTTTGAGGCACATGCTGCGAACGCAACAGTATGTCAATTTGCCGGTCAGTCGTCTTTTGCTGAGTTGTCTGTTTCCGATGCTGGGTGTCAGTATTTTTGTCGCGCTTGGATGGCTGTATTTACCCGTGTCTTCGTATGACTCAAGAATTTTGCAATTTGTCTTTGTGACGCTTGCTGCGTTAACCGTCCCACACATGTTGTTGGTAGACAGGGCGCGTTATTCAAGTTGATTGAACACTGACAGAGCTCGTGACTCGAGCGGGTTGAACCTAGACAGAACGTGTTTCTCAAGTTAGTTTAATCTCAAAGCGCAGCGGTGTTTTTTCTTCTACCCAAAAACGCGGTCAGAATCTGATAATCACTTTGGGGTCATCGTCTGCGATGAAGCATTCGATGGATATTTTGTGCTGCCAAATTGTGTTTTGTGGGGCCTCATCGTGCAAAATCATCTTGCTCAGATCATGGACTTGCATAACAATGCCGGTGTTTACAGAACTATTAGCGATTGAGCATCGCTCGATACAAATGACAAAAAAGATGATCGGTGCGTTGATGCTGGTGGTTTGCCATTACGCCTGGTCAATGGATATCTCGGTAACAGGCACAACGGTTTATCTGTCTGGACCTGTAGTGGGCGGTGAGTGCGACAAGCTCAAACAAATCATCAGTGCAGGCCAAGTAACTCTTGTCGTGCTCAGCAATTCTAACGGCGGAAACGCAAACACCGGTTTCTGTATCGGAGAAACGATTCGGAAAAATAAAATTTCAACAAAAATAGAAGGTTTTTGCTTGTCGTCATGCTCACGTATGTGGCTTGGCGGCATCACCCGAACACTTGATGGTGACGAATCAACGGTTGGCTTTCACGGCAACTACACAAATAGCGGGCATTTGATTGACGAGAGTACAACCCGCTTGCGCGAATGGATACCGCGCTTTGCGCCCGAAGTAGATGTGGAGTTGATGAACCGTTGGACGACGCTGTTTTACAGTAAGCACATGATGTATTTTTATAACAAACGTGCGTCTTTATGCATGAATGGTAAAAACGACTGCTCGAGCATTAGCGGCAAAAATGTTTTTAATGCCGGTTTAGCGACTCGCTAGGCGAATCATCTTTATTCGTCAACTTTTATTTGCGTCAAAGCCAAGACTTCAGCCGTGAATTTTTTTTCTTTTTCGATTAGAACGCGCATTTGCTCGGGTGTACTCGTTAATGGGATAGCCCCTCGTTCAAGTAATTTATCGACAAAAATTTTATCTTGGAGTAGGGTGGCTAAGGCGGCATTGAATTTCATGATCACGGCAGCAGGGGTGTCTTTTGGCGCGAAGTATCCATACCAGGCACCGACTGACATCTTTTCATAGCCTAATTCTTTAAATGTTGGCACGTCGGGCAGGCTGGGTAAACGAGCGCTGCTTGTGATGGCGAGCATTCGTATTTTTTGAGCCTGAAGATTACCTCGCACCGTGATCAAGGCCGGAAACGTAAATAATACCTGTCCGGCCATAACATCGGTCACCGCTGGTGCGGCACCTTTGTACGGCACGTGCACGAGCGTCGAGTGGGTTAACTTATTGTAGGCCTCGCCCATCATGTGGGCTTGGCTGCCTAGCCCGTAAGAGCCATAGGCAAGGTTGCCCTTGTGAGTTGTGGTGTATTCGACGAGTTCTTTGAAGGTCTTAATCGGTAGGCTATCGGCAATGACGATGCCAAGCGCGACCTCGTTGAGGGTGCCGACTGAGACGAGATCCTCGGCTTGATAAGACAGATTTTTGTAAAGTAAAGGATTAGCCACTGCAGTAGAGTCTGTTGTGAACAGCAGCGTGTAACCGTCGGGCTTGGCTCTGGCCATCGCCTGCGCCCCAATGGCAGAATTTGCACCCGCCATGTTTTCAATGATCAACTGCGCACCCAAAATTTTTTCAAGCTCTGGTGCAGAAAGACGCGCAAACGAATCGGCCCCGCCACCTGGGGCATAGGGCACGATCACTTTGATCGCCTTAGAGGGATAGGTATCAGCGTGGACGGGCAGAGAAAAAGTAAGTGTGAATAATAGCGTTGCAAGCGAAATTAAAATATTGAGTGAGCATTTCATAGTGTTTTAACTTTGTCAGTGAGAAATTTTCAAAAGCCTGAAGCTTTAGTTAACATTTATTTTTTTAACAAATGTGCAGCAGTCATCTGAGTCTCCGTTTGTTGACAGTGATGAACCGTTCATTCTCTTTCGCCAAGTTCAAGACCGATTTTCGTGACGAATTAAGTCTGTTTGTTGTGACGTATTTATAGCCTAATTAGTTGGAATCAACATGCATAAAATGGCTAGCTTTTGATTGTTGCATTGCAAGATCCGCAATGATTCAAAAGTGCGTATCTGTTGAGCCTTCTTGTAAAAATAACCGTAAAAATAAAATGTTGTGTAAGTGGGCGTGGACGGATAACATAATTTCATTTCATCCGGAGACAAACAATGAAACATTCAATAAAAGCCTTGTTGGCATGTACCGCTAGTGTCGCGGCATTGACCTTAACCGGTTGTGTGAGCGTCGACCCCAAAATAGCTGCGTCGACACCGCCTGTGGGCGCAGGTTGGGTCGCGTTGCTCGATGGTACGAATTTAAATGCTTTTTTACCTGTGGGTAACGCCAACATCCGGCTTGACAATGGGGTCGCCCAAGCCGAAATCGGAACCGGATATTTATGGACTAAAAAACCTTATCAAAACTTCGAACTTTCAGCAGAAGTGTATGTGGATGGTGTCGCAAATTCTGGCATCATGATTCGCTGTTCAGATCCCAAGAAAGTTGGAGCTGACTTATGTTATGAGTTCAATGTTTGGGATACCCGTCCTGATCCAACCTACGCGACAGGTGCGATCGTTAATGTATCAAAAGTCACAGACTTTCCCAAAACGGTCAACAAATGGAACACCTTAAACATTAAGGCGAATGGTCCTCATTTGCAATTCACGGTAAACGGTATCAAAACCGCCGACGTGCAAAATAACAAGTTGCTTGAGGGCGGGTCGATTGCGTTGCAATTTGACGGATTTGTAAAATTCAAAAACGTCTGGATTAGACCGCTTTAATGCATGAAGCCGGTGATTGAAATACTCAGTCACCGGCTCATCTTTAAACCATTGGATTACAGACTCGCAGATTTATGGACACCGTGCCACTAGCTTGCGACGCTACTCAACATAAAACTCTGTGCCGTTGGCAAAGATATTAGGCTTCATAAACATACCCAACAACACGGCGCCGTTCGGTGAGTAAGCTTGGTGTACGTTGCCCCCTGGACGCCAAACGAACTGACCTGCTGACGCCGCACCATCTAAGTCGACGAGGCTGCCTTCGATAATCCAAGTTTGTTCAAGCGCCGCGTGCTCGTGCAATGGAACAATCGCGCCGGGTTCCATTTTGAAAAGGATACTTGAGACCCCCGAGGCCGGATCGGCAAACAATACCTTCGAACTGATGCCTGGAAATTTAGAAGGCACCCACTCCATCTTTGCTGGGTCAACCAGCGTTGATTTTAAGTGGGCTGGTAATTTTTGCGGGTCTAGCCAACCCTCCGGCACTGCCGGTCTTAGTGCGGCTTCAGCAGCATTCATATTTGTCTCCTACATGAGTGAAGGTTCAGGATAGCGTTAATTGAGGTATTTTGATTTTACTTATCAAGTGTAATGTTTCGGCTTCGAATGATATCGCCTAAGTCTTTTTCACTTTTAATAAACTGTGCTTTGAATTGTGCGGGTGTGCTGGGGCTAGGGATATAGCCGCGCGAATTAAGGTCGCTGGCAATAGTCGGATTGTCTAAAGCAACTTTTATTGCAGCCGATAACTTTGCCACAAGCTCCGCGGGTGTGCCTTTTGGCAGGATCACGCCTTGATAGCTATACAAATCGAACCCAGGGAAGCCAGACTCTGCAATGGTTGGCAGCTCTGGAAGTTGAGTAATTCGAGTTGCGGTTGAGACAGCAAGTGGTTTAAGTTTACCTGCCTGAACCTGCGGCAATGCAGAGCCCAGATCGGTAAATAGCAGATCAATGAAACCACCGAGCAGTGCATTAATCGCCAATGGCGCACCCGCGTACGGAACATGTAATGGTGACGCTTTGAGTTGGCCTGCTAGCGCCTCCATCGTAAGGTGATTCATGCTGCCGGTACCCCAGCTGCCGTAGCTCATTTTGTTTTCATTCTTTTGAATGTAGGCAACCAGCTCTTTCATGCTGTTCACAGGCAATTCATTTCGAGCCAATAAAACCAAAGGAGTTTTAACCAACGAACTCACAAACTCAAAGTCTTGATTCGCGACATACGGTAACTCTTTGTATAGCGATGTATTGGCCGCAAGCTGGTCTGCCGTTTGCATCGCAGAGTATCCGTCTGACTGCAATTTGCTCAAAGCCTGCGTGGCGATGATAGTGTTACCCCCCCCTCGATTTTCAACAATAAACGGCTGCTTGAGGTTGACTGACATATTCTGGGTCACGATCCGAGCCACGATATCCGTTCCGCCGCCGGGGCCGTAGGGCACAAGCCACTTGACCGGGCGATCTGGATAGTTCTGTACTTGCGCAAGAGTTGGTGTGACTGAGAGCCCACTAGCAACTACTGCAACAAGAGCAAGGCACTGCCGTAAGAGGTTTTTTTTGAGTATTGTCTTCAACATATTTGTCCCTTCTTGATCGCTCGTTGGCGAATATTTTTATCTGATGTGGGCACATTTTGACCGCATTCCGATTGCAAAGATTGCTGGTGATTCGTTGTGCCTGAATAATCCCTATTGTTTTTACGACCCTGCGGTGCGGACGTCAACACAAATATGCACGATTTTGCAGGCGCCTAGGGTTTACGCTTGAATTTCTGCAATCGAGCGATGAGAATCTTTAGCGGCTAACCAGGTATAAAAAGCCAGAGTGTTGCAAAGCCCATCACTACGGTGGTTAGCCATCCCAAAATCTTTAGGCTTGGTGTCGCCACATGTTGACCCATTACAGATGCTTTTGAAGCTAGCAGCATAATTACGACAAGTAGTGGTACTGCAACCACACCATTAATGACGGCGCTCCAAAACAAGGCCTTCATCGGGCTGATTGGCGAGTATTGAATCGCCAGTGCAATGAGTACGCTAAAAGCGATGATGCCGTAAAACCCCTTCGCCTGTTTTAGCGTGCGCTCAAGGCCCCATTGCCATCTCATTGTTTCTGCAAAGGCGTAGGCCGCTGAGCCAGCAAGAACTGGTACTCCAATCAAACCGACACCGATGATGCCTGTTGCAAAAAGAATAAACGCAAATTCGCCTGCAAGAGGTCGAAGGGCGCTTGACGCCTGCGCTGCTGTGGTGATGTCAGTGATGCCGGCAGTATGGAGGGTCAACGCAGTGGCCAAGATAATAAAATAAGACGTGAGGTTGGAGTACAGCATCCCGCTCCAAGTATCCCAGCTGATTCTACGCAGTTCTGGCGCTGCAGCATGCGCGCTGATTAAAAGAGGTTTTGCGCCGGCAGTTGCTTTCATATCCTCAACCTCTTCAGACGCTTGCCAAAAAAACAAATAGGGGCTGATCGTAGTGCCGAAAATTGCAACCACCATGGCTGCAGTATTTGAGTCAATGCCAATCTTTGGCCAAAATGTGCGTAACAAGACCTCGCCCCACGGGACATGAACCGTGAAGAGCACGGCGGCATAGGCAAGTAAAGAGAGCGTTAACCATTTTAGAAAGAATACATAGCGGTGATATGGGACAAAAATCTGTAACGCCAAGGAGATCAAAACAAAGCCTGCCGACATAAGATGACGGTTAAGCCCAGTGACGAGTTCAGCGACTTCGCCCACAGCAGCAACGTCTGCTGCGATATTTAAAATATTTGCGCAAAGCAGTAAGAAGACGACGCTAAAAAGTATCGCCGGATGAAAGCTGCGTTTGATGTTGTCAGCAAGCCCTCTGCCAGTGACGCGTCCAATGCGTGCGCAGAGCGATTGAACGGCTGACATCAATGGATAGGCGAAGGGCATCGTCCAGAGCATGTTTAGGCCAAACTGAGCGCCTGCTTGCGAGTACGTGACAATGCCGCTGGGGTCGTCGTCAGCAACGCCAGTAATCAAACCTGGCCCGATACGCGAGATTGGATGCCGCTTGATTCGAACCCAAATGTCTTTCAAGGCATTCATATAGCATTTTGCTCCAACGTCTTTCGTATTGATCAGAGCTTCGGTTTCTTGCTAGTTACGTTAAAAAAATGCCGATCACGTGCGTAAAGTGCAAATCTTCATTTGATTTGGCAGAGAGTTTAATCAGTCAACCGAATTACAGATGTTAGTCAAATTGATGCAGTAATCTCGCTCGGTTGCATAGTGCTGTCACTTTTCATTAAAGCCGATCTCTCGAACAGTTAAAGGACTTTGAACCAATGCAAACTACAGTCTTCGCCGACGGTATCACTAATATCACAATGCTTGAGGGTGTTATCCGGTTTGATTTGATTAATATCACCCAGGTTGACCAAGAGACTCGGACAGCAAAAACTGTCGGTTCGGTCGCGATGTCTGTCCCAGCGTTGTTGCGGACTTACACAGAGTTATCCGGTGTTTTGAATAAATTGATTGAGCAGGGTGTCGTTAAAAAGACTGAGGCGCAGAATCCGGTCACAGCGGCAGCTCAGACTGTAGAATCGACCGCACCGGTCTCGGGTAATCCCGTCATTGAACCGTTGCGCCTGAGCTAACCGCGCGCCTCAACGCGTTTGTTGTGACTGAATCTCGGGGTAGACCGATCTAAAACCGCAGTCAGTCTCAAAAGCAAAACCGGATCGAACGCGATACCTTTTCAATTATTGAAGCGATTGAAAAAATCTTGTGATGCGTGCATTGGCGGCTACCGATTGCTCAAAATGAACGAAGTGTCCGGCGTTTTCAGCGATCTCAACGATGGGGTTGTCAAAGTAATCTGGTAGTCGATCCACCCACTCGCATAAAAGTACCGGGTCATGGCGCCCCCAGAAGAATTGGGTGGGGACTGAGATTTTGGGTAAGACGGGTGCGCCGTGCTCAATCAAAGCGACACGAGAGGCGTGATTCGCTGCATACCACGCGAAGCCACCCTCTAGGTTACCTGGCCGCATGAAGTTGTCGACCCAATGCTCAAGTTGTTCGGTAAAGGTGCTGGGGTCATGGGCCCAATGACTTAACATATTTTCAAAGTAGATACGGCAGGTGTTTCGGTCGTAGCCAACTAACTTGGCCGCCCAAGGTAGTTGATTAAACGACTGGTACCAAATTTCTTTAATATGACGAGCTTCAACCCAACGCCTTCCCACGCCTGGGTAAGGGGCATTGAAGAAAAACAAGCCACTTACTCGGTCTGGCCATCTTCGAGTCAGTTGCTGTGACACGTAGGCGCCTACATCGTGCGAGACAATACCAAAGCGCGTGATACCGAGCGAGTCAGCGAGGGCAATGATGTCTTCCGCATGCGTGTCAGCGCTGGTAGGTTGGTTTGTCGGACTAGGCTTGATCGCACTTTGACCAAAGCCGCGCAGGTCGGGTACCACTAGTCTAAAGTCTTTGGACAGCACGGTCAGGTTACGATGCCAAGTCCACCAAAACTCAGGCCAACCATGCAGTAAAAAGATCGGCATGCCCTGGCCTTCGTCGATGTAATGCAGCCTAGCTCCATCGACGTCGAGGTAGTGTCGGTTCCATTCGCCGTCAGGGCCTGATAGATCCCGAGTTTTGCCCTGCGTCTCGTTGTTTGTCATTTTTTTATATTTACCTTAGCTTCAATGCGAATGTTTGAAACAGACCATGACCTGTAGGATAATCCGATAGGCTACCAGATTCAAGAGATCGCTTAAGCAACTTTTCGGGCAAGCGGGATTTTAGTCGCAGCGCTAAGTGCTAGGCCTAGACGCTAGACCTTGGTCTTAGGATAAAAAAACTGGGCTCAGCTTTATGATGACTTTTTTAATTCAATTATCCTTTATGCGTTTAGTTTCGCTCTTCTGTTTGGCGCTGCTGCTTTCAGCATGTACGACTGTATCGATCACCCCACGTGACAAACTAGATGCTGCGCTGACGCCACAGCGCGTTGAGACCTACGTGGGTAATCCGTTATCCAAGGCTTACTCTGGCCGTACGATTGAGAGTGTCTTGGGCGAACCTGCGCAGTCTCTCAATCGCTCGATCACCGCGCAGACCAATGTCCTTGAGTTTAAAGATGCAAAGCTAGTAAGGCTGTTGCAAGATAAGTGGTCTGCTGCGAACAAAGATGGTTTTGTAGTTACACATTTTGGTGATTCGTTGGTGCACGGTGGTTATGCTGCTGAAATCGCGCGAAGTCGCTTGCAAAGCTCAGGTGGCAGTGCAGGCCGAGGAATGGTGTTTCCGTATTCGATTGCCAAAACCTATTCGCAAAACGACTTTCGCTCTTTCTTTACGGGCGATTGGTTAACCGCGAGTAGTAGCAATCCGCAACCAAGCTTACCCATTGGTGTTTCGGGTTTTGTCGCCCGAACTGCCTCAGGAGATGCGTCCTTTACTTTAAATTTTTATGCGACACCTGAACCAGGAAAAAAACGTGTCAAGTTTTTTTATTCGGCCACTTCTTCGGCGTACACCCTACGCGTTCAATCAAGTAATTTTTTACACAATATCGTTGTGTCAGGTGGCAACGGTTTGCCTGGCTCGCAAATGCTTGAGCTGAGTTTTCCTGAACTGTCTGACACTTTACGCTTTGACATTCGCAACACTCACCCCAAGAGTGGTGATTTTTTTGAAGTGCACGGTGTGAGTATTGAAAATGCGACTCCGGGTGTGCTGTATCACAACTTAGGAGTGGGCAGTGCAAACTATAGTGCGCTGTTAACTCAAACATATTTTGAAGAGCAATCGGCGCAACTGGCACCTGATTTAATTGTTCTTGATTGGGGTACGAACGATCTAGTACTAAAAAATAGTATCCCGCCAGAGCTCGAAAAAAATATGGTGCAGACAATACAAAGGGTGAAGGCCAAGCACCCTAAAGCACTCATTATCTTGACGTCAGTGCAAGACTTCAACTTTAGAAGAAAAAATATTACTGCGGCTTGGGATTTTGCAAACTTGGCTCGAAGGCTTGCTTTTGAAAATGATTGTCTGTTTTATGATTGGTATCGCATTTCAGGAGGACGAGGGTCGATGACAATCTGGACCGAGTACGGACTCGCGAGCCCCGATAATATTCATTTAACTGGGTTAGGTTACGCGGTGAAGGGAGAATTATTTGCACAGTCGCTTTTAAATACGTTGAGCCGTTTTAAAAATGAACCGTCAATAAAAACGCTTGAGATATCCACGACCGTTTCGCTTCAACCCCACTCAGTTGTTGGGTGGTTAAAAGAGGTATCACCCTTGCCACGCAAGGGTTTGTTCAATCGACGGCCTTAACCAAGTTCATATTCAAATGACGCAAAAAGTAATCAAATATCGCGCTAAAGACTCGTCAACATCTATTAGCATTTCTTATCAGGATCAAGGGGAAGGGCGTGTTATTTGCATCTTGCCCTCGCTCGCGCGTTCAGGGAAAGATTACGATGTGGTTGCGAGGTATCTCGTTGAGGACGGGTTCCGCGTGATCCGTCCCGATCCACGCGGGTCTGGTGCGAGTATTGGTCCAATGGAAAATCTTGATTTGCATGATTTTGCGGCAGACGTTGCGGCAGTTCTTGATCACGAAAAGACTGGGCCTGTTTTGATGGTCGGGCATGCTTGGGGCAGTCAACCCGCCCGTATGTTGGCGGCAGATCGACCCGAAATGGTGGCGGGGGTGGTAATGGCTGCCGCATCTGCGGGCAAACTCTTGCCCGGCGCCACAGAGAAACCTTACAGTCGACTGCGTGCTGAAATCGACGGTTCAAGCGATTTCAGCTTGTCACGAGAAGCGCGCCTTGACTGTTTGCGTAAAGCTTTTTTTGCGCCTGGACATGACCCAAGCGAGTGGCTTGAAGGGTGGTCGCAGGCTTCGCACCATGCACAAAGTCATGCGCGCATCGTGACGCCAATTGATGAATATTTTTCAGCGGGTGATCACGTGCCTATACTTGACTTACAAGCCGAGTTTGATGCTGTGGTCGTGCCAAACATTATGAAGCCGCTGTTGGGTGATCGCGTGACGGTTCAGGTGATTCGCAACGCGGGCCATGCACTCGCTCCTGAACAACCACGTGCGATGAGCGATGCTATTGCGACGTTCGCAAGGCAGACTTTTCATTTTCCAAGTCGTCAAAAAACCTAACGCCAAGGCCTACAGTACGCTACTGCGCAATTGAGACTCTGTTCGCACTGCGTCCATTTTTGTTCTAGTTCGTTCAAACTTGAAACCAACTCGCTTTTAAAAATCGTTCTACAAAAACTATGTACATAACTGGGTTGTTAAAACGTTTTGTGATCGCCCTCATATCGGTCTGCATGTTGAGTCACGCGCAACTCTCGATGGCATCTTTTCCGGATAAAGCGCTGCGCTTGATTGCACCTTTTGCGCCCGGAGGTGGCACCGATCAAATGGCGCGGGCATTAGGTGCAGGCTTAAGCAAGGTGCTTGGGCAAACGGTCGTCATCGAGAACAAGCCGGGCGCAGGCACGGTCATCGGTATGGATCTTGTGGCAAGAAGTGCCCCTGACGGTTACACCCTTGTTTTGGCAACTTTCGCACATGCCGTGAACAGTACTTTGCAATCTAAATTGCCCTACGATAGTGATCAAGCATTTGCCCCTGTAGCGTTGATTGCTCGAGGGCCCAACGTGTTGGTCGTGCGCTCTGATAGCCCTTTTCAGTCGGTCAAAGAGATTGTTGCCACAGCCAAGGCTCAACCGGGAAGATTGACTTACGCCTCACAAGGTAATGGCACCTCGGCGCACTTGGCCGGTGAGATGCTTCAAAATTTAGGCAAAATCGAGTTGACACACATACCTTATCGAGGCGCAAGTCTTGCGCTAACAGATTTGCTAGGCGGACAAGTTGATCTGTTCATTGGCACGGCAGCAGGGGTAACACCATTAATAGCCAGTGGTAAATTACGCGCCATTGCCGTGACAAGTCCAGCTCCTTCTAGTGCCTTTGAAGGAATTGCAACGATCGCAGCAACGTTGCCGGGCTATGCTGTTGAAAGTTGGTATGGCGTGTATGCGCCGGCAGGTACACCTGCGCTGGTTATTGATACGCTCAATGCTGCGGTTCGAGAGACCGTTAAGAATCCAGATTTTATTAGAAAGGTCGAGAATGAAGGACTGACGATTTCGGTTGGACTGCCCACCGAGCTTGAGCAGTATGTGCAAACTGAAAAAAATCGCTGGAAAAAAGTGATTCTTGAGAACAAAATTCAAGGTCAGTAGGCTCAACCAATAACGCATCACAATAAGGCAATATGATGGATTACAAACTCCTTGAGATGGCTGTTGACGCAGGCATTGCGACGATTACCTTTAATCGTCCAGAGAAGCGAAACGCCATGAGCGATGACATGCGCTCAGAATTCATCCACGCACTTGAACGAACGGCGTCTGATAAAGGCATTCGCGCATTAGTGATTACAGGGGCTGGTAAGGGCTTTTGTGCGGGCGGTGACATCGCAGGCATGGAAAAACGTATGAGTGCACCTACCGGTGAAATCGCGTTCAACGGGTGGCACAGGCAGCAGCGCGTTCATCACACGCAAACGCTTTTGCACACAATGCCCAAACCCACGATCGCTGCGGTTAACGGCTCAGCGTCTGGCTTAGGGGCCGATACCGCCTTAGCCTGTGATTTTTTAAATGGTAGCGAGTACGCAAACTTTACTTGGTCATACATTAATCGCGGCATTATTCCTGATGGGGGTGGCATGTACCTGCTGCCTCGTCGTGTGAGTTTATCAATGGCCAAGCAATTGATTTTTTCAGGTCGTCGGGTTGAGGCTGATGAGGCGCTGGCGTTGGGTATTATGGATCGCAAAAGTAGCGCAACGAACTTGGTGGCGGATGCACAGGCTTGGGCCACAGAGTTAAGTCAAGGATCGGGCACGGCTTTGGCTCTGAGCAAAACTATTTTGAACGAAACGTACGAGTCAACGGCGAATCAAGTTTTTGCACAAGGCAGTCAAGCTCAGGGTATTTGTTACACGAGCACCGAGCATCGCGATGCGGTACTTAAATTTTTAGCCGCAAATAAAAAAAACTAATGCTTGCCACATATAAACAGTAAGACTTGGACTCTGATGAACATTATTTCTCGCTTAATGCGGCCCCAACGCGTTGCTGTGATTGGCGCCTCGGCCGACATCACGAAAACTGCGGGTAGGCCCGTTGCCTATTTACTTAAGCATGGTTTTGCAGGGCAGGTATACCCAGTTAACCCTAAAGCAAGCGAAATTTGTGGCCTGCCCTGTTATCCAGATATTTTCTCTTTACCTGAGGTGCCCGATGTAGGCATCGTGTTGCTTGGCGCAGAGCGTGCGCATCAGGCAGTGAAAGAACTTGCGCAAATAGGTTGTGCGGCAGCAATTGTTTTAGCGAGTGGCTATACCGAGGTCGGTGAGGAGGGCGCTAAGCGCCAGGCCGAGTTGATTCAAGCTGCTGGCTCGATGCGAATACTCGGACCCAATACGATCGGCTTGGTCAACATCACAGATGGTATTGTGTTGTCTGCTTCTGGCGCGCTCGAGATGGATCATTTTCCGTCTGGGGCACTCAGTTTGGTTTCGCAGAGTGGTGGAATTTTAGGATCGCTGTTGTCGCGCGCTTCAGCGCGTGGAATTGGTTTAGCGAAATTAATCTCTACAAGCAATGAGGTCGATTTAGAGCTAGCAGATTTCATCGATTGGCTAGTCGATGATGAGGCAACCAAAGTCATTGCCCTTTATGTTGAAACTGTGCGCGATACACAAAAATTTCGGGCGGCTGCGTTGCGCGCAGCACTGGCAGGTAAGCCGATCGTGGCGTTCAAAATCGGGCGCTCTGAGGCAGGCGCCAAGGCTGCGATCTCGCATACTGGTGCGTTAGCTGGCTCTGATCGAATGTACGATGCACTATTTAAGCAGACCGGCATCCTGCGCGCACAACGCTTTGACGAACTGCTAGATATGCCTGCTGCGCTTGCAACTGGGCGTAGCTTGCGCGGTAATCGTGTCGCGATCTTGACTTCAACGGGTGGCGCGGGCACCTTAGTGTCAGATGCGCTGGGCGTCACAGGTTTTGACACTCCACCACCTGACGCTGAGACCGCTGCAAAACTTAGGGCGCTTCAAAAGGGAGACCACGCTGCACTTGATCGCAACCCCATTGATGTGACGCTTGCTGGCCTGCAGCCTGAGCTTTTAAAAGGCGCAATTAGCGCGGTGTTATCGAGCCCAACCTATGACGCTTTAGTGGTGATCGTAGGTGCGTCGGCTCTTGCAATGCCAGAGTTGATGTCAAACGCGATTAAAAGCTGTATGTCGTTATCCGAGAAACCAATCTTGGCCTATGTCAGCCCACATGCTCCTAATATTGGTTCGCTGCTCACGCAAGGCGGTGTACCTGCCTTCTCTGCGCCTGAAAGCTGCAGCGCTGCGCTCGTAGCGATGCTTCACGCAAGTCGGGCTCAGACGGCATTGCCTGATGAGCTGAGTGTCAACGCCGAGCAGCGCGATGCTATTCAGGCGTTGCCAGCAGGTAGTTTGGATGAAGAGCAAGCAAAACGTCTGTTTTCGTCTTTTGATATTGCGTCGGTGCGCGAAACCGTTGTAACCACAGCTGAACAGGCTCAGTCGGCCCTTGCGGCTTTGGGCGAGCGTGGCGTGCTAAAAATCCTGTCCGCTGAAATTTTGCATAAAAGCGACATCGGAGGCGTGGCCATCAACGTATCGCCGGCAATGATTTCGAAACGGTTTTTGCAGATGACTCAAGAAGTTAAAAACAAGGCAGGTGTGACACCCGAGCGCTTTTTAGTGCAAGAGATGGTGTTGGATGGGATTGAAATTATTTTAGGGATGCACCGCGATGTGCTTGGTGTTGCAATCTTGCTAGGCATGGGTGGTGTGACCGCCGAACTTCTGCAAGACACCACGCTTCGCTTATTGCCCTCAAAGGGGGGGTTGTCTGACCAGACAGCACTTGAAATGGTCATGTCCTTAAAAACTTGGCCTTTACTCGATGGGTATCGCGGTCGACCTAAAGCCGATGTCAAAGCCTTGGTGAAGGCGATCGTTGCATTTTCAACGATGGTAGCAACACTAGGAGACCGCCTGCTTGAGGCTGAGATCAACCCTCTTTTTGTTTTAGAACAGGGGCAAGGAGTGAAAGCGGCTGACGGAATTGTGGTGCTTGGTGACGCTTAACGAGCTTTATTTTTTGTTGTTTTTCTTATGCGCTAAAAAATCGTTCATGAATTTTTGAGGCTCACCTGTTTCAAAAGCTTTTCCAAATTCTTGAACGCTGTCGGCAATCGCATCCGATATTGAGAGCTGTTCCCAGCGCCTGAGCAGGGCTTTTTGTTGTTTGAGCACTGCAGGGCCGAGCGCTGCAAAATTGCTTGCAATGGTCGCGATGCGTTGATCCAGGTCTGTGAACGGTACTGATTCATTGATCAACCCCCAATGCAAGGCCTGTTCAGCATCAATGTTCTCGCCACTTAATAACAGCCAGGCGGCTTGGGTTTGTCCGATCAGGCGAGGCATTAAAGTGGCGTGAATCACAGAGGGGATTCCGACCTTAACTTCGGGCATCCCTAATTGTGTTCCTTGCGCGGCAACGCGAACATCGCAGGCCATCGCAAGCTCGAGCCCGGCGCCAAGGCACCAACCCGGTATTCTGGCAATGACTGGGGTTGGAAACATGCGCGTGGCTTCACATAAATCGCGTAAACCAGAAATGAAAACAACCGCTGTTTTTCTGTTTAAGTTCGCCATCTCATTGATGTTCGCCCCTGCGATAAAGGCTTTGTCTCCGGTCCCTCTTAGAATCAAACAACGAATATCTGTCGTGTGGGCGAGTTCGTTCAACGCACTGGTTATGTCTTGTATGACTGGCGTAGACAAGATATTGAGCGTGCCAGCTTCGCGGATCGTTAAGGTTGCAACACCGCTTGCGTCGATGGTGGCTAAGGCGTGGGTGAAAGACACTAGGGTTTTCATGGATGGTTGCGAGAGGTCTTTAGAAAGGGATGATGTGCGGAAGATCGACGTATGACAGTACCTATTTTTTGCCGATCATAGCGTTTTGTTAACAAAGCTGCTCAGAACTGAAGTCGCTTGGTATCGGCAGAGGAGGGGCTTTTAAATTTGACCAAAGCTGTTAAAGTTTGTTCGATACCCAAGAATAAAACCAATAAGAGACAAAACATGAAAAAAATCCTATTAGGATGTTTGTTGAGTTTGTTCGCGAGTGTGAGCGGAGCTCAAAGCGATTACCCCAATCGTGCTGTTCGCGTGATTGTGCCGTTTCCAGTTGGGCAGACGGCGGATTTGATTGCTCGGATGCTATCTCAAAAATTGAGCGATTCTCTGGGCCAAAACTTTTGGGTTGAGGATAAGCCAGGCGCAGGAGGAATCATTGGGATGGAAGCAGCAAAGAGTCAGGCACCCGACGGCTATAACCTGTTGTTTGCCTCGAGTGGCCCGTTGGCAATCAACGAAGCGTTATATCCAAATATTCCGTATAAAACGCTTCGCGACTTTACGCCGATTGTCATGACGGTTGAGGCGCCTCAGTTTATTGCCGTGCGAAGTAACTTTCCGGCGACTACGCTCAAAGATTTAATTACTTTTGTGAAGTCTAAGTCGGGTCAAGTCAATTATGGTTCAGGTGGAACAGGCCTGACCAATCATCTGACGATGGAGTTGCTGAAGGTTGAGACTGGAATGCAGATGACGCATATCCCGTATAAAGGGGCGACACCAGCCATGACAGCGCTCATGGCTGGTGACACAGATCTGATGTTTGAGTCAGGGCCTGCTGTGATGCCCCATGTCACCAGCGGTAGGCTTAAGTTGATTGCTGTAGGTAGCGGTCACCGCTCGCTAGCTTTACCTCAGGTGCCAACGGTTGCTGAATCCGGTGTGCCAGGATTTCATGCAACGACATGGGCTGGTTTTTTAGCACCAATCGGTATCGCTCAACCGATCGTCGATAAACTGAATACAGAAGTCAGAAAGGCGTTGGCAGACCCTGCGTTGCGCGACCGTCTCATTAAGCTTGGCGCTGAGCCCCTGGATTTGTCGGCAGCAGACAGTCGCGCTTATATTGCTAAGGGAATCGCGTTATGGGCTGGGGCAGTCAAGGCGTCAGGCGCCACTGCCGATTGAGTACCTTTCATTCTAAATTTCTAGGTGACTAACATGTACGATTTTCAAAACCGAGTATTGCTCTTAACGGGTGCGAATGGCGGAATAGGGCGCGAGGTTGCCAAGCTTTTTTATGCCAATGGCGCGCAATTGGTGTTGACGGATCTTGATCATGAGGCGCTCGCGACATTTGCCAGCGAGCTAGATCCAACCGGCGCACGTATCGCGACCATTCGAATGGATGCCAGCGATCCTAAAGACTCAGATGCAGCGGTTGATTTGGCCGTGAAGCGCTTTGGTGGGATTGACTTTCTAGTACCTGCTGCAGCCATCTACCTGGCTAGACCCGCTAAAGAGATGTCCGACGCCGAGTGGCACAAGGTGATATCAATCAATTTGGATGGTGTCTTTTATATTTGCCAGCGTTCAATTAAGGCGTTACGCGAGAACAGCGCGATCTGCAATATTGCCTCGGTCGCGGGTCATCGTGGCTCGTACGCTAATTCGCATTACTCGGCAACGAAAGGTGCGATCTTGTCGTTGACACGCAGTTTGGCGCGCGAGCTTGGCCCGCGTACACGTGTTAACGCAGTATCGCCCGGTATCATCGAAACACCGATGACAACTGAGTTGATCAAATTACGAGGTGCAGACTCAATTGAACAGTCGTCACTCAAGCGCTTAGGGCAACCCGCTGAAGTGGGCACTGCCATTGCCTTTTTGTGCAGCAGTGGCGCAAGCTTCATTACCGGTGAGTCGTTACAAGTAAACGGTGGATTGCATATTAGTTGATGTACCGTCAAATGATGTTGTTGACGCAATGCAGATTTACGACTGTCCTTGCAATTTGCTCTGACGTCGCCACGGGCTGCGATACGTATGTGTCAGAGCAAATTTGATGATTAAGTCTGATTTTTTGCCGACGTAAATTGGGCCGCGCCACTTCCCGTGGTGTAGCCTTTGCTCGCAGCCCAACCGCCGTCTACTGGCAACACGATACCGTTTACAAACTTCGCCTCAGTCGAGCATAAAAAGGCGATGGCATCTGCGATGTCTCCGGGTGAGCCGCCTTGGGCGCCCATCGGCACGACTTCGTTGAGCCCTTTAATAAACTCGGGGTCTTGATAGTAGCCATCGGTCAGAGGCGTGCGAATCAAGCCTGGTGCAACGGCATTCACGCGAATGCCATCTGCCGCGCAGTCTAAAGAAAGGTTACGCGTCAGACCAATAATGCCGTGTTTGCTTGAGTTGTAAGCCGGGCGGTGCGTAAGCCCCATCATGCCCGCCACCGAGGCGATATTCACAATCGACCCTCCACCTGTTTTGCGCATGCGAAGCACGGCTTCGCGTGCGCAGTAAAAAGGCCCGTTCAGGTTAATGTCGATGACACGACGCCATTCTTCAGGGTCAAGGTCATAAATCTTTTGAACTTCACGGACACCTGCGCAGTTTACTAAGATGTCTATTTGCTTGAATTCTAGGTCAATCGCACTAAAGGCTTTGGCGACTGAGTGATGATCGGCCACATCAAATTGCAAGGCTAGTACTTTTTGCTTGGTCAGCGAACGTACTTTTTCGGCCGCTGCATCTGCCATTTTTTGCGAATAATCCAGTGCAACTATCGCAGCGCCACCACGGGCGAATTTCTCGATAATTGCTAAACCTAGGCCACCACCTGCGCCAGTGACCACTGCGACTTTATTTTCAAAGTTCATGTTTGTCTCCCGTTGGACGTAACATTGCTGTCAAATGTTATTGATTTTTTTAGTGTGTGTTTCAGTAAGCATAACTGACTATTTGGTAGTTACGTGTCCTAGGGCGTTCGCGCGACTAATACACATAGCAATACGAGGCGCATCGGCAGCTGGCGTCAGGTTACCGATGTAGGGCGCAGCAGCCGTAAGTGTCGCCATTTGCATGACATCAGCCTCAGAGGCATTTTCTGCCCCCAAGTCAGCAAGGGTAATAGGCAAGCCCAAAGAATGGCAAAAGTCGATATGAGCTTGTATCTCGCTTTGAGGGCGCTCTTCAGCTACTAATTGAACGATTGACCCAAAGGCAACAGTCTCACCGTGTAAAAAAGTACTCATCACGGGGTGGGCAGAAAACCCCCGCGTTAAGGCATGCGATAGAGACAAGCCCCCGCTTTCAAAGCCTAAGCCGCTAAGCAACACGGATGCCTCTACCGCGCGTTCCACGCTTTCGTTTGGGGTGCCGTGGTCTTGAATCTGCTTCAACGCTGGCAGTCCAAACTCAATGATGGTGTCGTAGCAACGTTCGGCAAGCAAGCGTGCAGTGGCAAGTGACTGCGTACCAAAAAAATTAAGCCCCCCAGCCCGGTGGCATTGCGTCGCTTCAAATTTTTTACTTAAGGCATCGCCTAGGCCTGCAGCAAAGAATCTTGCAGGTGCCCGAGCGATGATCGCCGTATCGACG